>ERZ839767.1332-NODE-1332-length-37998-cov-4.405661_pt1 | contig 37998 bp, 29 predicted proteins | sample MGYA00519879_ERZ839767 | MGnify/ENA primary metagenome ERZ839767 (study PRJEB31850, sample SAMEA3708852) | human gut metagenome | biome: human gut; feature: human-associated habitat; material: faeces | place: China | collected 2014 ... | reverse complement strand
TAGATTTTTCACAAAACAATTGTACATAAATGGAGAAAAGTTCCGAAAAATTGTTCGTGGTAGGTAGACAAGTTTGTATTATTTCCTATAATTAAAGGAAATCTTTGTGAATCATTTTTGCATGAAAAGGAATATTATAATGGTTTCTTTGCGTTAATTGCAGAGGACATAATATACTCACCAATAGAGAGCGAGCGGCCCCATTTTTCTTCGTATTCCCGAGAGACTGGTTTTGTGACAATATTAATATCTATAAAGCCGGCAGCTTTTATTATTTTTTCTAAATCTTCAACCGAAGAAGCACCAGACACTCAACAAGAATGCATTGCTTCATCATTTTGCATTTCCGGTGTCAGTTCTTTCATGATTACGATGTCGCAGATGGAAATGCGACCACCAGGCTTCAGTGCGCGAAGAATTTCGCGATAAACTCTTGGTTTGTTGTCAGACATATTGATGACACAATTAGAAATACAGACATCAGCAGTGTTGTCGGCAATGGGGAGGTTTTCGATTTCTCCCAAGCGAAATTCTACATTCCGTATTCGATTTTCTTTCGCAATTTTACGTGCACGGGACAACATTTCCGGAGTCATATCAACACCAATGGCACGACCACGGCGACCGACGACTTTTCCGGCGATGAAACAATCAAGGCCAGCGCCGCTCCCGAGATCCAGGACGATTTCACCGGGCTGGATATCTGCTTTACGGTGCGGATTACCACATCCAAGTCCAAGATTTGATTCAACTGGAGCAAGTGCCAGATCATCAGGGGTATAACCAACACTGGATGACATGGTTTCCGAAGAAGAGTTTCCAGATAAAATTGTTGCGTTTGTTTCCTCTAAGGCTATTTTGCCATAGTCATTTCTGACAATATCATGTATTTCTTTCATAAAAATCTCACTTTCATATTACCTTTGTATGTTTTAGCATATCAGATTTACTACAAGTTGTCCACAGTTTTGCAGTAACATACGTTCGCTTATTGCTTGAAAGCCTTTTGTTTACTGAGTTTGACGGGTGTTTTATATCCATTTAGCTGCAAAAGTCAGGATACTATACATAAATAAAAAAATAGCAATAGTCTTTCGCAATTCTTAAAGAAAAAAGTTCTGTCTCTTAAGAAAACAGAACTTTTTTCTTTTATATTTCTTTATTTTTACAGAACCTTTGACAGGAATTCCTTTAAACGCTCATCCTTAGGATTTGCAAAGAACTCCTCCGGAGTTCCCTGCTCTTTTACTCTTCCTTCATCCACAAACATGACACGGTCAGCAACCTCTCTTGCAAATCCCATTTCATGTGTAACAACAACCATGGTCATACCTTCCTGGGCAAGCTGTTTCATCAGCTCCAGAACCTCTCCAACCATCTCCGGGTCCAGTGCGGATGTCGGCTCATCAAAGAGCATTACATCCGGGTTCATGGCAAGGGAACGCACGATCGCGATCCGCTGCTTCTGTCCACCGGAAAGCTGTGACGGATAAGAATCTGCCTTCTCTTCCAGTCCAACCCTCTTAAGAAGTACTCTTGCTTCTTTTTCTGCCTCTGCTTTATCCTTTTTCAGAAGCTTGATCGGAGCCAGTGTGATATTTTCAAGAATCGTCTTATGTGGGAAAAGATTAAAGTGCTGGAACACCATTCCCATCTTCTGACGATGTTTGTCGATATCTACCTTTGCATCTGTAATGTCCACACCTTCAAAATAAATATGGCCTCCGGTCGGCACCTCCAGAAGGTTCAGGGAACGGAGGAATGTAGATTTTCCGGATCCTGACGGCCCGATGATTACCACAACTTCTCCTTTGTGGATCTCTTCTGTAATTCCATTCAGTGCATGAAAATCGCCAAATGCTTTCTGCAGATTTTCTACACGGATCAATACATCTCCATTAGTGGTCACTGTTCCTTAACCTCCTTTCCAGCATACTTACCAGTTTACTGAAGATCATAACCATAACCAGGTAAATGATCGCAACTGCCATCAGTGGCATAAGCGCATCGTAGGTTCTGCTTCGGATGATATCTCCGCCCTTTGTCAGATCCTGAAGGGCAATATATCCGGCAACAGAAGTCTCTTTTAAGAGAACGATAAATTCGTTTCCAAGTGCCGGAAGGACATTTTTAAATGCCTGCGGCATGATAATATAAATCATCGTCTGGCAATAATTAAATCCAAGGCTTCGTCCTGCCTCAAACTGTCCGTTATCAACTGCCATAATACCGGAACGGAAAATCTCAGCAACATAAGCACTGGAGTTCATACCAAATGCCAGAATCGCTACGATCGTCTTACTGACATCCACACTTGCAAAAATTACAAAGTAAATGATGAGCAGCTGTACAACAACCGGTGTACCACGGATGACCGTGATGTAAATCTGGCAGATCAGATTCAGGAGCTTCAGCTTGCCGGTCTTATCGTATGTGGAACGGACAATTGCCAGAAGGAATCCGAGAACTACACCGATCAGGACAGCACAAAAGGTTACAATTAATGTAACCTTAAGTCCGTCTGCAATGTAGTGCCATCTGTCATCTTTTATAAAATTCATTATAAATCTTGCTTTAAAATCACTCATAAGACACCACCAGTCTGTACCCGATTAGTCTGTAATATATTTTGCAACGATTTTATCAAATGTTCCATCTTCTTTTAACTCTTTGATCGCATCATTGACTTTCTTAACCAGATCATCATTACCTTTTTTGATTGCCAGTGCATAGTCTTCTTCTACATAAGAAGTCTCCAGGATCTTCAGACCTTCATTTTCTTCTACGAATGTCTTAGCCGGCTGGTTATCAATGATCACTGCATCGATCTTGCCCTGCTGCAGAGCCTGTACAGCTTCCATACCTTTGTTGAAACGCTCTACATTATCATCACCGAAATCATCTGTAGAATAAATATCCCCTGTTGTTCCCTGCTGAACACCAATCTTCTTTCCTTTCAGATCATCCGGTTCTGTAATATCACTGTCATCTGTTACAATGATAACCTGAACTCCTGTGTAATAGCTGTCAGAGAAATCAACCTGTGTAGCACGGTCTTCTGTTACAGTCATACCTGCTGCTCCGATATCTGCTTTCCCACTCTGAACGGCCGGGATAATAGAATCAAATGCCATATCTTCAATCTTCAGATCCATTCCAAGTTTGTCAGCAATCGCTGCTGCGAATTCTGCATCGATTCCGACAACTTCATCTCCGTCATAGTATTCAAATGGTGGAAATTCTGCGTTTGTAGCCATAACAAGCTTTTCTTTCTTGTCTGATTTTGCAGAGTCACTCTTTGATGAATCACTCTTTGATCCACAAGCTGCAAAACTGAATACGCATGCACATGCAAGTACAACACTGATTACTTTTTTCATTTTCATAATACCAACCTCCAAATTTTATCCATTTCCCCTATTCTATCATGTTATAAAGAAAAAACAAAGTGGGTTTTTATACATTTTTTTGCATAAATTCCCACTTTTTTTCGTGATTATTCTCTTTTAGCCAAAGATCAGGAAATAAAGAAGTACCAGAACTCCAAGTACGATACGGTAATAACCGAATGCCTTAAAGTCATGCTTCTTGATATATCCCATCAAAAACTTGATCGCAAATACGGATACGAAGAACGCTACCAGGCATCCTACAAGCAGAATGACTACTTCGATCGCGGTATAATGGAATCCGAATTTGATAACCTTTAAGATACTTGCTCCGAACATAACCGGGATTGCAAGGTAGAAGGTAAATTCTGTTGCCACATAGCGGGAAGTTCCGATGAGCAGTGCTCCAAGGATGGTTGCTCCTGAACGTGAAGTACCCGGGATCAGTGCCAGGACCTGAAAGTCTCCGATGATCAGTGCCATCTGATAGGTAAGCTCTGTCAGCTTTGTAACCTGCGGTCTGGTGTGTTCATTCTTTTTCTCGATCAGAATGAAGAAGATACCATAAATGATCAGCATCAGTGCAACAACTACATAATTGTAAAGATACTTGTCAAGGATATCATCAAATAACAGCCCGATCACAGCTGCCGGCAGACAAGCCACAACGATTTTGCACCACAGGTTGATTGTATTTCTCTTCTGCTTCGCTGATTTTCTCTTTGAAAACGGATTCAGCTTATTGAAATACAGAACAACGACCGCCATAATTGCACCGAGCTGGATCACAACACGGAACATACTGTTGAATTCATGACTTGTACTCATATGTAAGAACTGCTCTACAAGAATCATATGCCCTGTACTACTGATTGGAAGCCATTCTGTGATACCTTCCACGATACCCAGAATGACAGCAATTAAAATATCTAACATTTTTCCCTCTTTCTATCCCCTCTCGGGATTCAATACAAATTTTTCAATGGCAGCCGCCACGCCATCCTCCTCATTGGACAATGTGATATAATCTGCCACCTCTTTTACTTCATCTGCTCCGTTTGCCATCGCAACACCAAATCCGACTTCTTTTAACATCATCAGGTCATTGTTGCCATCCCCGCATGCCATGATCTCTTCCCGTTCAATTCCAAGAAGCCTGCCGAGCTGGATCAGTCCCATGCCTTTGTTGACTCCCGGTGCATTGATCTCCAGATTCGTTCCCATCGAATCACTAATGCTTAAATTCCCAAGCTCCATGATCCGCTGCTTTGCTTCCAGCCGTTCGTCCTGATTCTTAAAAAGTGCATGGATCTTATCCATCTCATGCCCATTCATCTCTTCCATCTTCTCCCAGAGACTCGTAATGCCTTTGCGGGTGGTTCGGATATAATCTGCCATCGCAGGATTCCGCAGATACTCTCCGACTTTCAGAAGTTCATCTGCCTGCACGAAACCTCTTCCATCAAAATAAATCTCCTTGAACGTATCATAATCTCCAAAAATCTTAAGGATCGCTGCTCCCATCTCATAAGAGAGCATATTGGCATAAAGTACTTTGTCTTCCTGTAAATCCAGGATCCTTCCGCCGTTCGATGTCAGTGCGTACCGCATCCCCGGGAAATTCCGGAGCACTTCCGGGATCCCTGTCACCGGGCGTCCTGTTGCAACCAGTACTGTTACTCCCTGATCGATCGCACGTGTAAGTATTTCTCTTGTATGACTGGTCAGTTCTTTCTTATCATTCAGTAAAGTACCATCCAGATCAAGCCCTATCATTTTTATCTTTTTCATGAATAATTCCCTCATTTATGGTAAAGCTAAAAATACATTTCAAATCTTAGTATAACACGATTCCCCGTGCATGTATAACAAAATTTGCGGATTCAGGCATTTTGTAGTATACTGATAAAGGCTCAATTTTGAAGAAAGGAAGAATTATGAAGAAAAGGTTAAAAGCATTTTCAAGGACAACCATCGCACTCCTTACCGCTGCCCTGGTCTGTTCCCCGTTTACAAAAGCTTACGCCGATGACACTGTAGACTCTCTCGAAAAGCAGACAAACGGTCTTCAGAACCAGCTCGACTCTCTGAATCAGGACCTCACAAGTCTCAGCGCTGAGATCACAGATCTTGCATCAAAAATTGAGGATACGGATGCTTCCGTACAGAAAGCAGAACTGGATCTTGCCGCCGCAAAACTGGACGAGCAGTTACAGTATGATGCTATGAAGAAAAGAATCAAATATATGTACGAAACAGGAAATACGTCACTCTTGCAGATCATCTTTTCTTCTGAAAGCATGGGAGATTTCTTAAACAAAGCAGAATTTGTCAAGAACATTACAGAATACGACAGAAATATGCTGGATGAATTACAGAAGGTTCACGAGCTTGTCGCTAAAAAGGACTCTGATCTGAAAGCAGAGCAGGCTTCTCTGGCAGAGATGAAAACAAATCTCGACCAACAGGAACAGGAACTGAATGATAAGATTTCCTCTACTTCCGGTGAACTTCAGGCTTCATCCGAAGCACTGGCAAAAGCAAAAGAAGCACAGGCAGCCGCTGCTGCCGCACTTAAGAAAAAACAGGAAGAAGAAGCTGCAGAACAACAACGACAGGCAAAAGCTGCACAGACTGCTGCCAATAATACTTCAAGCAGCTCCGGGAACACGGATTCTGGTAGTTCCGGCGGCAATACGACGATTACAGTTCCGGATACTCCTGCCGAGACCACAGATCTGGTTCTCTTTGCTGCAATTCTGCAGTGTGAAGCTGGCGGTTACAATTATGACGGTATTCTTGCCGTTGCTACAGTCATCATGAACCGTGTAGAAAGTCCGCTGTATCCGAATACGATCAGCGGTGTCGTCTACCAGAGCGGTCAGTTTGCTCCAACCTGGGACGGAAGCTTAAGCCGCGTCTTGCAAAGCGGACCTGTATCCTTATGCTATCAGGTCGCTCAGGAAGCGCTCGGCGGATCACGTCTTGCATCCGTAAGCGGATGTTACCAGTTCCGAAGCGCAAGTACCGGAATGTCCGGGATCAACGTTGGGGGAAATGTATTTTTCTAAATCCTGTCCCAGTGGATGTGCGTTCGATTCATTCACAGGACAGAATACAAAAAACGGTATTTACTCATCTTCACGAGTAAATACCGTTTTTTATTTTCTACGCATTATAGTTTGCAAGAAACTGTGCTATCAATTCCACACAACCTTCCACATCTTTTTCATCTGCTACCTCTGCAGGCATGTGCATATAACGAAGCGGGATTGATACCAATACCATCGGTACGCCCTGATTTGAAAAATGAATCTTATCTCCATCCGTATAACTAAGCCTGCTTGCAGCTTCTCTCTGAACTGGAATTCCTACTTTTTTTGCACATTCTTCCATTTTGGCATTTAAAGTTTTTACCACGATCGGACTGTTGCAAAGAACCGGTCCACCCCCCAGAAGAACCGTTCCCATCTCAGCCGGATTCATTCCACTACAGTCGCTTGTGTAAGTCACATCCACAACAATCGCAAGTGTCGGATTAATCCGTGTACTTGTCCAGAAAGCTCCGGTTTTCGTTGTCTCCTCTCCAGTTGTAGAAGCTCCATAGACACCAACTTTACATCCAAGCTCTTTCGCTCTCTTGATTGCTTCCATAATGATATAAACACCAAGTCTGTCATCCAATGCTCTGGCTGTAAATTTACCATTTTTCATCTTACGAATATGTGTATCCGGAACAATCGGATCTCCCAGACTTACATTCTTTAAAGCATCTTCTCTATCTTTCGCCCCAATATCGATCAGAAAATGTTTTGTTCCCAGATTTTCTTCTTTGAACAAATCACGATATGCTTCGACAACACCGTAAACCTCTCCGTTTTTTGTCTTGATACGCACCTGACGTCCCGGATAAGTTGCCGGAACAATTCCGCCTCGGTCAATCACCTGCAGTCTTCCATCTTCCCGGATGTTCGAAATCATAAGTCCGATTTCATCTGCATGTGCCGAAAGCATGATACGTACATCATTTTCCGGATTCAGAATACATGTCAGATTTTGCATCTCATCACGGCGAATCTCATCTGTATATTCTTTCATTTCTTCTGTTACAATATCCTGCACCTGCTCCTCATAACCCGATACCGAAATACTGTTAAGAAGGTTATTTAAAAATTTTTCATTCATTCTAGTCATCTTCTTTCTTACTTAGCCGTAACTTTCAAAAGATCTGCAAATGCAGACAGATTATAGGTTCCAAGTCCGCTTGCAACTGCATCCCCGATAGCAGCACAATCCATTCCCCCTGCGATTGCTGCCTGCAGTCCTGCTTTTGCATCTTCTACAACCAAACACTTATCAGCCTGTTCGTCTACATACTCTGCTGCTTTCACAAATACTTCCGGATCCGGCTTTGATTTTGAAATATTATTTCCGTCTGAAATTGCATCGAAATACTCTCCAAGTCCCAACTGCCCGAGAATAAATCTTGCGTTTTTACTGGATGATCCAATCGCCAGTTTATGTCCATTCGCACGAAGATCATCCAATGTTTCCTTTACTTCTGCAGACAGATCTGCAGGACTCATATTTTTCAGAAGTTCTTTATAGATATCATTTTTCTTTGTTGTCCAGCATTCTTTCTCTTCTTCGCTCATTTCTCCTTCATAGCGTTCCAGAATAATTTCAAAACTTTCCATACGGCTCACCCCTCTGAGTCGGTTATTGATTTCTTCATCAAAATAGATTCCCAGTTCATCTGCAACTGCTTTCCATGCTTGATAATGATATTTATCTGTATGACAGATTACTCCATCCAAATCAAAAATTACTGCATTGTATTTCTTCATCTTTTGCTTCTCCTTCTGTTTCAGACAAGTTAGAAATGATGACAGCGGCCAGGATGATCGCACATCCGATCACCATGCGAAGTGTAATCACTTCATGCAGAATGATGATAGAAAAAATCGTTCCAAATACAGATTCCATTGAAAGTACAATCGCTGCTTTTGTCTCATCTACATACTTCTGGCATGCGGTCTGGAGCAGATAACATACAGTCGTACTGATTACTCCCAGATACAAAACACTTAACCATCCCTGTGTTGTAACCTGAAAATCGTTCTCTCCAAAAATCACAAGACTGACTGCCGATAATACAAATGCTGTGATCATCTGCACCATGTTCAGTACAGATGCCGGATATTTTTTCACAAATTCTCCGGTAAAAAAGATTTGGAACGCAAATCCTACCGCACAGAGAAGTGTAAGACCATCTCCCAGACTCAGTGTAAGATTTCCATTCAAAGAAAGCAGTGCTACTCCAATAACGGACATGATTGCTCCAATGATTCCTTTCATGCCTACTTTCTTCTTCAAAATTATAAATGCAATGAACGGCACTATAACTACATTCAGTGCTGTAAGGAATGCATTTTTGGAAGGTGTTGTATATTGCAGACCGATAATCTGAAGTGCAAATCCTGCAAAAAGTGCAATTCCCATCAGAATACCTGCTTTTATTGCACCTGCACGATTCTCAAGTTTCCCTTCTTTTTTATGCTGTCCCATGCTGATCATCCCCATCAGCACAGATGCCAACAAAAATCTTACCATCATAATCTGGAAAGGCTTCATGCTTCCCAGTGCCATATCACTTGCGACAAAGCCGCCTCCCCATATGACCGTAACCAGTATAAGTCCTCCGATTGCCAGCCATTTTTTCATCATATATCCTCCCGTCTCTTTTTTAGATTGTTGTTACTTTTCCATTTATTTCAGCTTCTACAGGTTCTCCTGCAAGACGAATGACCTTTGCCTGATTACTTCCATCTGCCGTAATTTCAAGCCATGCCCCTCTATAATGCAGACGGAATGTTAATCCCTGCCATTCCTTTGGCATATTCGGATGAACTTTCAACATACCATCTTCTCTTTGCGCTACACCTGCAAACCCAAATACAATTGTCTGCCATACTCCACCAGTATTTGCCGCATGGATTCCTTCTCTTGTATTTCCCTGCATATTCAACAGGTCAATAAAGGCTGCGCGGCGAAGATACCGATATGCTTTTGAATCATCCCCTACTTTAAGCCCCATAACAGAGAAAATACTCGGACTCAATGAAGAACCATGAAGTGTACGCTTTTCGTAATAAGCGTAGTTTTCTTTAATCGTTTCTTCATCAAATTCATTTCCCATAAGGTGTAACAGCATAACAACATCTGCCTGCTTATTGATCTGTGTCTCTCTTGCTCTTTTTGTCTTAAGTGCATCCGGACGTACTGGCCAGTCATTCTCATCATATTTTTCGATTGTTACATTATCAAGCTCGAAATATCCTTCAAACTGTTCCAGAAGTCTTGTGCCTTCTTTTCTTGGCAGATACATCTTTTCCTGCACTTCTTTCCAGTGTGCAGTTTCCGCCTCTGTAAGTCCTGTCTTTTCGATCAGGATATCATACGCTTTCTGATTCTCTTTCTTGATTGATGCAAGCAGTGAAAGAACATATCCGAGATTCCATCTCGCCAGATAATTGGTATAGAGGTTATTATTAACCGGTTCATGCCATTCATCCGGTCCCGTTACCTGATTGATTTCATAACGATCCTGCTCTTTGTTGTGCTCACAGCGGCTTGCCCAAAATCTTGCTGTCTCTGTCAGAATCTCCGCTCCTTTGCTGTAAAGGAAATCCATATCCTGCGTGATCTTAACATAATTATAGATTCCATAAGCAACTGCTGCTGTTACATGATGCTCATATACCGCAACATAACATCTATAACAGGTTCCATCCGGCTCAATGGTCCAGTCCGGACACTGCTCTGTACCATCATCTGCTGACTCCCACGGATACTGTGCTCCTTTATATCCATTCTTATGTGCATTTGCACGCGCTGCATCCAGAAGATGGTATCTGTAATTTTCCAGATTCTGTGCAGTCTTCGGAAATACCCATGAGAAAAACGGAAGCATAAAAAGTTCGGTATCCCAGAAAGCATGTCCACCATATTCTTCTCCTGTTAAAAGCTTTGCCCCAACATTCACATGGTCATCATGTTCGTTTCCCGTACTCATCAGATGGAAGATGTTAAAACGGACTGCACGGTTCAATTCATCATCCCCTGTAATCTGAATATCTGCATTTTCCCACATATTCTTATAAACATCTTCATGCGCTTTCAGTTCCTGATCAAATCCCGTTTCAACAAATCCTTCAATTTCTTTTTCGATTGTTGTATGAAGAGCATAAGCCGGGCATTCTCTTTCTGTATACATCGAAACATATTTTACGATTTCTACTTCTTTTCCTTCTTCTACATGGATATCACCAAATTCCACACTCTGCTCACCAAATCTGCTTATCATTCTGTTTCCAAGAATCTGTTTTCCATCTGCATAAGCTTCGATACGGCATCCACAACCTACATGCAGATGATTTTCTCTGGTTGCAACTTCCACATAACATCCATCTGCTGCCAGCTTTTCATTCGCTGTCATATAAGTATGTTTTACCTTAAAGCGTGGTGCATCATAAAAATTAATGATCGTACCATCAATAATACTTTCTACTTCAATAATTCCACTGTAGTTGAGCGGTGTCACATAAAGCCGGATTCCCATCCTGTGTACATTGTTTCTGCTCACAAACCGGATTCCTTCGATCAAAGTCTCTCTTCCTTTTGAGTCCTTCAGACGAACTCTCTTTCCAAGAAAAGCTCCTTTCATATCAAGCACTCTTGAAAATTCCAAAATTTCACAGTCTTCAATTCCAATCAATTCTTTTTCTACATAAAGTCTGATTCCAAGCCAGTTCGGAAGTGTGGAAAGTTCACGCATAAATGTCTCTGACTTGTCAAACACTCCATTGATATAAAGATATGGAAGTGTAATCTTTGTTCCTTCCTCATGACTTCCCCGGATTCCGAGGTAGCCATTGGAAAGTGCAAACAAACTCTCATATTTGAGATTCTCTTTTGCCTCATACTGATCCTGCCAGATGAGCCATTCATCGCTATGTAATCTGTTTCTCAGATTTCCTGAAAACATTTCTCTGCTCATATATGATTGTCTCCTTTATTCTTAATCGATATACTGTTTTCTTGCTTTCCGGATTTCGGTTCCGCATTCTGCTGCCTGCACAGTAAATGCCATTGCAAAATCCTGAAGTTTTACTTTATTTTCTTCCAACTGTTCTTCTCCACAGCTGTTGCTTCCAAGTCCTGACTGGCGATAATCCAGATGGATAATCACATCATCCGCTTTTTCAATTTCAAATGGATGCTGTGCTTTTTCCAGACTTTCATCGGTATAATTAGCAAGGTTCAGACCAAGCTTCTCCTCCATCTTGCATAACAGACCATCTTTTCCATCTCCAATACGGAACCATTTCACCTGTTCATGATGTCCGTTTTCCTGTGGGAATACATAATCTGTCATCATTCCGTCAACTGTATTTTCGTAAATTCCCATAATAGATGCAGCCTTACTGTCTACATAACTCTCACCAGGTCCCATACCATACCACATCGTCTTCTGAAAGTTTTTATTTCCTTTCATAATGACTCCGATACGTGGTAAGAATGCTGGTTCCAGTTTTCCTCTCTGAACAGCTTTTCCCTGAATTTCCACCTTCATCTGTCCACAAGAATAAACCGTATAAGTGTAATCACATTCAAATCCCCAAGACTGGTTATAGCAACTGAAGAATGTTCCGATCCGGACGATCACCTTATCGTCTTCTTTCAGACAGCTGACATATTCTGTCTCTTCTACCGGTTTCTGAATAAAATATTTATTCATCCAGTCCTCTTTCTTGTACATATCGTTATCGATTGTTGCACGGTATACATTCATTCTCGGTCCTTCAGTCAGATACTCTTTTCCATCTTTTCCAAAAGAAATCAATTTTCCAAATACAGTACTGAATTTTGCTGTCACACGGCTGTTTTCTACAGTAAGAACCCCCTGTCCTTCTGTTACCTGAAGCTTATCAGCTGTTTCTCTTACCGAAAATCCATCTTTTCGGATCTGCATCGGAATCTGGACTTTCTTGATTTCATACCCTGCCGGTGCATAGTTTCTTTCTTCTTTCTGACATACAGTCAGATTCAGATAATAGTCTGTATTTTCCTGTAATTCAAATGCTGTAATTGGTAGGGCAATGATCTTGCCTTCATGCGGAGCAACCGAAAGTCCTTCAACGGTTCCGTCCTGTATCGTCTGATCTTCTGCTTTTACTTCCCAATAAAGTGTTGTCGTATCCAGATTCAGGAAATCATAATAATTCCGGATCTGAAGCTTGTTCATGCTTCCTTCAACAGCTGTAATTTCTACTGGTGCAATGATCTGTTTGTATTCTTCCATTCCCGGAGACGGTGTTCTGTCCGGCATCAGAATCCCATCGATGCAGAAGTTCCCGTTTGTTGGAAAATCTCCATAATTTCCACCATATTTATAATATTTCTTATCCTTTTCTTCAGTGTAAATTCCATGATCATACCACTCCCAGAGAAATCCACCCTGAAGACGTTTGTACTTGCGATACATATCCTGATATGCTTTTAATCCTCCGGGACCGTTTCCCATCGCATGTCCATATTCACACATTACGTGTGGTTTATCCCCTTTGATCTGATATTCAGCAATCTCTTTGAGACCTTTCAGTCTGGTATACATCGTAGAATATACATCTGTCACTTCTGCCTCAAAATCTCCTTCGTAATGAACCAGTCTGGTATCATCCAACTCACGGATTGCTTCTGCTGCACTACGGAAATTGCATCCGAATGCGGATTCATTTCCCATAGACCACATAATGATCGATGGATGATTTCTGTCTCTCTTTACCATACGGACACTACGGTCTACATAAGCATCTTTCCATGTCTCATCATCTGTGATCCATGTATAATTTTCTACCCATTCAAATCCATGGCATTCCAGATCTGCTTCATTGATCACATAAAGTCCATATTCGTCACACAGATCATAAAAATATTCATTTGCCGGATAATGCGAGCAACGAACAGCATTGATATTGTACTGTTTCATCAGACGAATATCTGCTTCCATCTGCTCTCTTGTCACTCTTCTTCCTTCTTTTGGATTATAATCATGATGATTGACTCCGTTCAGAAGGATTACCTGATTATTGACACGAAAGTTCTTATCTTTGATCTCGATTTTGCGAAATCCACATCTGACTGTTACTTCCTGATTTTCTGTCATTACTGTAAATTCATATAACTCAGGTGTCTCAGCTGTCCATGTATGAACTTCCGGGATCTCAGCCTCAATACATACATCTTTTCCTTCCGAAACAAGTTCACCTTCAAGAACAGTCTTTCCTTTATAAGAAAGCTTCCAGCCAAGATTTGTACCAGCCTGTTTCATTGTAATTCCAGCTGTAAAAAGACCATTTTTGTAGCTGTCATCCAGTGTTCCATTTACACGAAGATCCAGAACTGCATTCTTTTCCTCATTGATCAGTTCTACATCCCTGTAGATTCCTGATAACCACCACATATCCTGATCTTCCAGATAAGTACCGTCTGACCACTTGTATACACGAACGGTAATGTCATTTTCACCTGTTTTTACAAACCCGGTAATGTCAAATTCAGAAGGCAGTCTGCTGACTTTTCCAAAACCAACATGGTTTCCATTTACCCATACATCAAATGCACTGTCAACACCATGGAATTTCAGAACCGTGTCTTTTTCCATCCACTGTTCATCTAATACAACTATCTTTTTATAAATTCCGGTTGGATTTTCATCTGGTACATACGGTGGGTTTACCGGAAATGGATATAACACATCTGTGTAATGCATCTTGTCATACCCTCTAAGCTGCCATACGGACGGAACATCAATCTTATCCCATCCTTCACGTGCCCCCGACTGTTCAAATCCTTCCGGCGATAATTCCGGTGCATCAACATATTTAAAAGCCCATTCTCCATTTAAACTGATTTTCTTTTGCGAATCTTTATAAAAAGCCGTTCGTGCTTCTCTTCTCCCAATTCCGGTAATCCGATGGTCTTCCCATCTTTTTACTGTTTTTCTTGCCATAATTTTCTCCTCTCAAGTGGTATCCCATATAAGACAGCAACAGCGGTCAGACAGATACAGTCTGCCTGACCGCTCCATACGCCTGTCTATTTGATAGAACCACTGGTTCCTTCAACAATATATTTCTGCGCGATAATGAAAATAATGATCGGCGGAATAAGCATAATAATCGTAATACAAAGCATCGGAATAATCTGTGTACTGTGAACTCCTTTAAATGAAGCAAGTCCAAGTGCCAATGTATATTTGCTTCTGTCCTGTAAGAAAATGAGTGGTCCAAGATAGTCATTCCATACAGTCAGCATATTAAGTACACCGACAAGAATCAATGAAGGTTTCATGATCGGCATGAAAATCTTCCAGTAAATCTGGAACTGATTTGCGCCGTCAATTCGTGCTGCTTCCTCAAAATCCTTCGGGATTCCCATGAGGAACTGTCTCATCAGGAATACATAATAGGCAGATCCGAACCATGCCGGCACGATCAGCGGCTTCAGTGTATTGATCCATCCGAATAAGTTGAATTCCATGTACTGCGGAATCATGGTAACATCCCATGGAATCATCATTGTTGAAAGCAGGATCATAAAGAGGATATTTTTTCCTTTAAAGTTAAATCTTGCAAATCCATAAGCAACCAGTGAACATGAAAGAACCTGTCCGACTGTTGTCAGAACTGTTACAAGGATTGAATTCCAAAGATATGTTCCAAACGGCTGTGATTTCCATGCATTAATAAAGTTCTCAAAATGCCATTCTGCCGGCAGAAGTTTCGGCGGATATGCAATTGCTTCTCCTTCTGTCTTAAATGCAGAAAACAGCATGTAAATAAACGGTGCAAGAAAGTAAATGGCTACCAGTCCGAGTAATATGTAAATTACAATTTTTGATTTTTTAGACATCTTCATTACTTTCTACCCCCTTTTTTCTTTTTTGTTTTCTTTGCTCCGCTGTTTTTAGCTTCTGTCTCATAGAATACCCATGCGGATGATGACTTGAATACCACGGCAGTCAGCAGCAGAATGATGATAAACATTACCCATGCGTTTGCACTGGCATATCCAAGTTTGTGATGTTTGAATGCGTTATTGTATGTATACAGTCCATAGAAGTAAGTAGATTTAAGCGGTCCGCCTCCGGTAAGAAGCATAACCAATGTTACCTGTTGGAAAGAACTGATAATTGACGTAATCAGGTTAAATAAAATTGTAGGTGTAATAATCGGAAGCGTAATACTGAAAAATTTTCTTGCAGGACCTGCTCCATCAATAGATGCAGCTTCGTATACATCAACCGGAATATTTTTGATATCTGTGTAGAAGATAAGCATCATCGTTCCAACACCAAACGCACTTGCAATTATAACTGCAAGGAGTGCCCATGCCGGATCAACCAGCCACTTCGGTCCTTTGATTCCCAGAAGAGATAACAGATAATTCAGTACGCCATAATCTCCGTTGAGGATCCATCCCCAGATGATAGAAACCGCTACACCTGAGATAACTGCCGGAATATAGAAAATTGTACGAAATACTTTTACTCCTTTAATCGGCTGTGTAATCAGCATTGCAAGGAACAATGCAATAATCATGTTAAGCGGTACGAAAATTGCCGCATATTTCAAACTGATTATAAGGGATTTCCAGAACTGTTTGTCCTTTGTAAACATATCAATATAGTTTCCAAGTCCCCTGAATGTTGGCGCTGTGGTAAGCGGCCAGTCAAAAAAGCTCATGATCAAAGACAGAATCAGGGGACCGATTGTAAATACAAGGAACCCGATAATCCACGGCATAATAAACAAATACGGTGTGGCCGTCTTCAGGAATTTTCTCTGCTTCATTTTTCTTCTCTCCTATTTATCGGCGCCGGAATCACAAATTGTTCCGGCGCCGGTTTGTTTGTATGCTATTACTGTGCGTCTGCTGCTTCTTTTAAAACATCTTTTACATCCATGTATGAGCTTGGATTGAAAATCTGTTCAACTGATAAGCTGAGGTTTTCTGAAATTTCTGACCAGTCTTCAATCAGGAAGCTTGCCGGAGTATGTCCATCACTCTGCTCAAGCATCTCATAGAATGGTGCATATTCTGGTTCATCCATAATACCTTCAGATTCTACAACACTGTTAAGTACCGGAAGTTCCATACCGATTCTTGCTTTGTTGCATTCTTCGCCTGTCCAGTATTTTACAAATTCCCATGCAGCATCTTTATTCTTGCTGTCCTTTGAAATAGAAAGTCCTGAAGAGCTCAGAATACTTACAGAGGTCTTTCCGTCAAAAGAAGGAATTTTTGCCACACCATAATTCATTCCATCCTCATTAAGAGAAGCAATTGACCATGATCCATATACATACATTGCTGCTGTACCGGCACGGAATTCATCAGTTCCGTTCTTTTCTGTTGCAATTGCATATCCGTCTTTTTCCATATCCTGGAACATTTTAAATACTTCCTGAGATTCTTTTGAATCAATCTGACCTGCCATCTGTCCGTTTTCGTCACAATAAGCAGTTCCATTGCTCCACAGATACATTTCAAAATCATACGGATCTGGTTTCATCTGGAATGCAAAACCTTTCTGACCTGTCTTTTCTTCAATTGTCTTGGCAGCTGCCTGAAGATCCGACCATGTCCAGTCATCTGTAGGTTCTTCTACACCAGCCTGTGCAAAAAGATCTTTGTTATAGAAAAGTGAATGTGTTGTAAATCCCACTGGAATACCATATGTTGTTCCGTCTAATGAGTTGTAATTCCACAGTGTGCTGTAGAAATCATTCTTATAGTCATCGCCTTCTTTGTCGATATACTCATCCAGAGGTTCAAGACCATCTGCATATGCCGGGTAGTTCCACATATACATAACATCCGGTGTATCTCCAGATCCCATACCTGCACTGATCTTTGTATCAAAATCACTTCCGTATGCTTCCAGTGTTACTTCAATGTCATCATGTTCCTCATTAAATTTATCTACAAGTTTCTGCTGAGCATCTACATCATCAGCTACATCCCATGTTGCAAAACGTATTGCTGTCTTTCCGTCACTTGTCTTTCCATTATTACTGTCTTTCTTGTTTCCACAAGCAGTCAGCATCATTGTTCCTGTAAGTGCAAGTACGCACATTACTGCAATTTTCCTCTTCATAAATCATTTCCTCCTTTGATTCACTTATTTTATTTGGTAAAACCACTATACTATTTTACCGGTTAAATGTAAATACTTTTTACCCTATAAATATTTTTTCTCTATTTTACCTATTATTTACACCATATTTTTATATACTTTTCACAATTTTTATCTTGGTAAAACTATATTTTTATTTTAAATAAAGTCGTCTGTTTTTACTTGATTGATTTTAACTCTTTATTTTTAGCTAAAAAATCATAACAAAACAATCTGTCATCACTCGATCTGTATACATAAAGAGACTATAGGACATTCTCCGTTCCATAGCCTCTTACTTTTTTACCTTATTAAAATTTTTTAACACTGTCACGTATATAAAGTTTAGTCGGGATTGAAACTTTTACACAAATCTCTCTTCCATGTATAATTCGCTCTTCCAGAAGTTTTACTGCATATTCTCCCATGAACTCCATGTACAATCTCACCGTAGTAAGTGGAGGAACCATGTATTTCGCAGTTGGGATATCATTAAAGCCAATAATACTGATATCATCCGGTATTTTAAGCCCAAGTTCATATGCAGCCCGATAACTTCCTGCTGCCATCGAATCATTCGCAACAAACAAGGCAGTCGGCAGATTCCCTTCCTCGTAAAACTCTTTCAGAAGTTTGTATCCATATTTTGCATAATAAGCACCAAACTTTGTATATTCCGGGTGATACAGTCCCCGTTTTTTCAAAGCGTTCTGAAAATGCTGTATTCTCGTATCCAGTACTTCATCCCCCTCCTTATCAACTTCTCGACAGCCGATCATCCCTATTTTCGTATGTCCACACCCTACCAGATAGGAAACAATCTCTTCTACTGCCCGTCTATAGTCTACCACAATTGAATCGAATCTCTTTGGGTTTGGATCTGCATCAATAAATATAACCGGGCATTCCCATATTTCTATTGCTTCTACCATTTTTTTTGTGAATGTACCGGTACAGATTACACCATCTAATCCGTTGATCATCTCCGGCGAATCATCCAGTTTCACAATCACCTTTGTATATCCTTCTTCTTCCAGTTTTTTTTCTATAGCAAGCCTGATACAAAGATAATAAGGATCCTGAAGTTCTTCTTCAGGAGAATAAGAATAAAATACACCTATCTTCAGTTTTCGCCTGCGTTTTTTCTGTGCGCGTACTTCGTATTCTAATTCCTCTGCAATTTCAAAAATTCTTTTTTTTGTCTCTTCCTGCGCATTCAAAGTTTCATCATGATTCAACACTCTGGATACTGTCGCTATGGAAACCCCCGCTTTTGCCGCAATGTCCTTAATCGTCGCCATGTCCTTCCCCCATTATTTCTCTTTCTTTTTATTTTCTTTCAATATTGCCTTAATGCATTTTCCCTTGATGACTTTCCTTTGCAATTTATTTAATTCATTATAGCACACATTTCGGAGAAATAAATAGCTTTAGTAAAATTTAACTTTTTTACTGCTCTGTTTTTCAACTTTTACCTAGAACTTTATACGTTGCAAAAAAACCAGGCAGTTCACTTTTAAATGTGATTCTGCCCGGTTGTTTATTTCTTAGAATTTATCTGCTGCCATTTATTTTCTATATGCAGCTTCATTCCATCTTAATTCATTTTTGAAATCTCTGATCTTTGTATCTTTGTCGATATAAACAGCTTCGATTCCCATTTCTTCTGCCCAGTCACCCATCTGTTCCGGTGTCAGGTCATAAGAGAATGCTGTATGGTGAGCTCCACCTGCCAGGATCCAAGCTTCGGCACCTGTTCTGAGGTCTGGCTGTGGTGTCCAGAATGCAGTTGCAACCGGAAGCTTCGGCATCGGTTTTTCTGTCTTCTTGCAGTCTACGCTGTTGATGATCAGACGGAATCTGTCGCCAAGATCAACAAGCGATGTTGCAACAGCCGGTCCTTCTTTGGCTGTAAATACAAGACGTGTAGGATCTTCTCTGTCACCCATGCTAAGCGGCTGGCACTTGATGCTGATCGGTCCATCTGCGATTGTCGGGCAAACTTCCAGCATATGAGCTTCCAGGATACCTTCTTTTCCAGGTACAAGGTTGTATGTGTAGTCTTCCATGAAGGAAGTTCCCTTTGCATCTTTCTTGCCCTGTGTCATGATCTTCATTACACGAACCATAGCTGCTGTCTTCCAGTCACCTTCCGCACCGAAACCATATCCTTTTTCCATCAGTCTCTGCATTGCAAGTCCCGGAAGCTGCTGAAGTGATCCAAGATCTCCGAAGTGTGTAACAATTGCCTGATAATTGTTTGCTTCAAGGAATCTTTCAAATCCAAGTTCGATCTGAGCCTGAACTGCCACATGTTTTCTGAATTCAGCTTCATCTCTTCCTTCCAGAAGGATCTGATATTTGTCATAGTATTCTTCAACAAGTGCATTTACATCACCCTGTCCAACCTGAGCTACTGCGTCAGCAACTTCATTTACCGGGTAAGCATCAACTTCCCATCCGAATTTGATCTGAGCCTCTACTTTGTCACCTTCTGTTACGGCAACGTTTCTCATGTTGTCAGCTACACGCATAACACGTACATGACTGCTTTCGATGACACCAACTGCTGTACGCATCCAGTCACCGATTCTTTCCTGTGTTTCTTTGTCTTCCCAGTAACCCATGATGACTTTACGGTTCTTATGAAGGCGTGTAAAAATATGTCCGAATTCACGGTCGCCATGAGCTGCCTGGTTCTCATTCATGAAGTCCATATCGATGGTGTCGTATGGGATTTCACGGTTGAACTGTGTGTGAAGGTGAAGTAATGGTTTTCTCAGTTCCTTTAATCCGAGGATCCATGATTTTGCCGGTGAGAATGTATGACACCATGTAATAACACCTGCACAGTTTTCATCTGTATTTGCCTCGTTGAAGGTTCTTCTGATTACTTCATTCGTGATCAGAGTTGGTTTCCAGACTACTTCGTATGGAAGAATTCCTGATTCGTTGAGGGCTTTTACGATGATCTGTGAATGTTCTGCTACGTGTGCGAGGCATTCATCTCCGTATAAATCCTGTGATCCTGTGCAAAACCAAAATTTGTAATCTTTCTGTACTAACATGTTTTTATTCTCCTTTTTATTTGATTTCTTTGTCTGATTGATTTACTACACTATGTGGCCCATCTCACGAGCACAGCTCGTTCGATGCTCATTAGCATTCGCATGAAACCCGTAAGATAGCTAACTGTCAGCAAGCTGACTGTGTTGTCTGATTGATTTACTCTATCTTCCAAACACAAGTTCGGTCTTACTAAGCTCTCAGTCGCATACGCTCCCGCTCGCTAAGTGCGCCGAACAGGCAACGCACTAAATTCATGTGTCGAATGATTTACTACGCTATGTGGGCCCATCTCACGAGCACAGCTCGTTCGATACTCATTGGCATTCGCATGAAATCCGTAAGATAGCTAACTGTCAGCAAGCTGACGCCAGCTATCTCCCGGCTTTCGCCCTCATAGCTTATTGTCCATAGTACGCGTCTTTACCGTGTTTTCTGTAATAGTGTTTATCCTGTAATTCCTGTGGGGCAGGTTTTACGTCTGGATTGATCATTTCGCAACGGGCTGCCATTTTGGCTACTTCTTCGAGTACGACTGCATTATGTACTGCATTATGCGGATCGGTTCCCCAGGTAAATGGTCCGTGGTTCTTGCAGAGTACTGCAGGCATTGCCATGTATTCTGTACCTTTGAAATGTTCTACAATGAGAACTCCTGTATTCTTCTCATATGCTTCGTCGATTTCTTCTTTTGTCAGATTGCGGACACATGGGATCTCACCGTACATATAGTCGGCATGTGTGGTTCCGTAGCAAGGGATTCCTCTTCCTGCCTGTGCCCAACTGGTTGCCCATGGGGAATGTGTATGGACGATACCACCCATATCCGGGAACGCTTTGTAGAGTTCCAGATGTGTTGCCGTATCAGAAGACGGATTTAAGTTGCCTTCCACGCGGTTTCCTTCCAGGTCTACAACAACCATGTCATCTGCTGTCATTTTGTCGTAATCCACACCGCTCGGTTTGATCACAACAAGCCCGCTTTCGCGGTCGATTCCGCTGACATTGCCCCAGGTAAATGTGACAAGTCCATACTTAGGCAGAAGCATATTGGCTTCATAAACCTCTTTTTTCAGTTCTTCTAACATTGCTTTAGCCTCCTACTGTGTTTATGTAAAATATTTCGGGTTCTATTTCATAGTCTCTGTTGCAGCTTTCATGATCGGAAGCGTCTTCTTGAAGCGTTCAATAAATGCATTGTATCCTTCTACATCCTTCGGATCCGGATCCATCTTTGTACCCTTCTGTCCTGCAAATACTTTTGCATCCAGATAATCATCCAGGGCTTCGTCTTCTGCCTTGTTGTTCATATAAGATGCAAGAAGTGCGATTCCCCATGCTCCGCCTTCTCCGGCTGTCTCCATAACAGATACCGGTGTGTCAAGTGCTGCTGCCAGGATGCTCTGTCCAACGCCTTTTGTCTTAAAGAGTCCACCGTGTCCGAGAATCTCATCAACGACTACCTTCTCTTCTTTCAGAAGAATGTCCATTCCGACTTTCAGGACTTCCAGAGATGCATATAAATTTGCTCTCATGAAGTTTGCAAGATTGAATTTGCTGTCTGGCATACGAACAAATAACGGACGTCCTTCATCAAATCCAACAACCGGTTCTCCTGCGAAGAAGTTATAAGACATCAGACCGCCACAGTCTGCATCACCTTCCAGAGCTTTGTTGTAAAGAGTTCCAAACAGATCGTTCATATCGACTTTCATACCGAATGCTTCCGCAAATTCTTTGAAAATATTTACCCATGCATTCAGATCTGAAGTACAGTTGTTGCAGTGAACCATTGCCACGGCATCTCCTGCAGGTGTTGTTACCATATCGATCTCTTCATGTACTTTCTCAAGTGCTTTTTCAAGAACAACCATTGCAAATACACTGGTTCCTGCTGATACATTACCGGTGCGGACTCTGACGCTATTCGTAGCTGCCATACCGGTTCCTGCATCACCTTCCGGAGGGCATACCGGAATGCCTGCCTGAAGCTTTCCTGTTGGGTCCAGAAGCTTTGCACCTTCTTCGGTAAGTGTTCCTGCCTTTTCACCTGCAACTAGGACTTTTGGAAGGATATCTTCTACTTTCCAAGGATATCCTTTCGGTGCAACCAGTTCATCGAACTTGGCAAGCATCTCTTTATTCCAGTTACGTGTTGTGCTGTCGATCGGGAACATTCCGGATGCGTCACCAACGCCAAGGACTTTCTCTCCTGTCAGTTTCCAGTGTACATAACCTGCAAGCGTTGTAATAAAATCAATATCCTTTACATGTTCTTCTTTGTTCAGGATTGCCTGATACAGATGTGCTCCGCTCCATCTCTGTGGCATATTGAAACGGAATAATTCTGTCAGTTCTTTTGCTGCCTGCTCTGTCATTGTATTTCTCCATGTACGGAACGGTACAAGCTGTTCTCCTGCTTTGTCAAATACCATATATCCATGCATCATAGCACTGAATCCAAGTGCTCCGACAGTAGTAAGCTCTACGTCATACTGCTTCTTCACATCTACGGCAAGATCTCTGTAGCAGTCCTGAAGACCTGTCCAGATATCCTCTAATGTGTAAGTCCAGACACCGTTGTCAAGACGGTTCTCCCATTCATGGCTTCCCGAAGCAATCGGTGCATTATCTTCTCCTACCAGAACTGCTTTGATTCGTGTGGAACCAAACTCGATTCCAAGAGAAGTCTTTCCCGCTTCGATCATACTTTTTACATCACTCATTTTTTCTTTACCTTTCCTTTCATAAAATATATTTGATTTGATAAATATTTTTATTTGATGATTTTTACAGAACTCCGGTTGATAATCTCCGGTTTCAGTTCTACACTGTCCGGCACTTCTTTCTCCTGCATAAGATCAAGGATCTCTTCTGCTGCCTTCTTCGCTAGCTCCCGGATCGGATTCTTCACAGAAGCGAGCGGTACTTCGCAATAATTTGCCAGATCAGAATCATCGATTCCAATGATCGACATCTTGTCCGGCACTTTGATCTTCTGTTCCAGACATGTCGCCGCAAGGTTGCTCGCAACCTCATCGTTGTAGCATACACATGCCGTACATCCCTGAATCCTTCTTAAAATCCAGCTGCTCTCCTCACGCATATTGCGATTGCGCACATCTTCGGTATCAATCCAGACAATCCGTTTATCTTCGATCCTGATATCTGCTTCCATTAAAGCTTCGATATAACCGGCATACCTTCTGTGTCCCTGCCCGTCATCTGCCTTGAAAATCGCTGCGATCTCACGGTGTCCGCACTGGATCAGATATTTCGTCGCCATCTTCCCTGCTATCTTGTCATCAAGACTTACATGCGGCGCTTTCAGTTCCGGATAATAGCTGTTGATAAAGATCACCGGGATTCCCTGCTCCATGATCTGCCTGTACAGATCGAGATTTGGATTAGGAAGGCCACTCTTTGTCGGTTCCGCTATAATTCCATCCACTCTTTTCTTATCCAGAATGCTTTTCAATATAAAACGTTCTTTTTCTACAGAATTGTTGGTGATGGAAATCTGGATTCCATATCCGGCGCGTGACATCTTGTTCTCGATTTCCTGAATAATACCAGAAAAAATATATTCCTGAACAAAGGTTGTCATCACTGCGATCTGCATCGTTTTTTTTCGTCTGACCCCGATGATGCCGCTTTCCTTTATATAGGTCCCACTTCCACGGCGTTTCTCGATCATACCTTCTTTTTCCAGAACAGCGATCGCATGTCTGACAGTCTGACGGCTTACCCCAAACCGGTCACAAAGCTGGTATTCCGACTCTATCCGCTCTCCCGGCTGCAGTTCTTCCGCTTCAATCTGTTCTCGGATCCATCTTACAATTCCTTCATATTTTGCTGATGTTTCTTTCACTTTTTTCTTCTTTTCCCCCCTGATTTACGTACAAATCCCCTGCTCTCCTTACCTCTAATATACCTTAAGGAACACCTGATTTTCAACCCGTAATATGTTACAAATTATCGTACAACTTTTGTATATTTTTGCTAAGTTGTATTTATTATATGTGTACAACTTGAATACATATTTGTTTTTCATCGAGGTCCTAACTTGTATTCTTCTTTTTGCATCTTTTGTGCACTTCTTATAAAACATCAAATAATATGGTATTGTTTTTTGACGCCACCAAAACAAGTATAACAAGCTTTTTTCGATTCACGTACTTCTGTAACCTCTTCCCTTCACCAAATGCAGAACCTTGTGCAGGCGCCAATCTGTACTTGGCTCACCGTATACACAAAAAGAGCAGATAAAAGCTTTTTCATTGCCTTTATCCGCTCTTGTTGTTTTTCATCCGCGCTATTGATTTTCTTCGATCGCCATAATCATATCTACACGATCCTGGTGACGTCCCCCAAGGAACTCTGCACCAAGAAATGTATCAAGGATCATCTTTGCCATCTCGATTCCAATTACTCTTGCACCGAACGCAATCACATTTGCATTATTATGTTCTCTTGCCATCTTTGCCGTATATGGTTCAGAACACACCGCTGCGCGGACACCGTGAACCTTATTGGCTGCCATGGAAATGCCAAGACCGGTTCCACAGATTGCAACTCCGAGATCCACTTCTCCGTCTGCAACTGCTTTTCCAATCTTTTCCCCATATTTCGGATAAGGACAGCTCTCATAAGAATCAGTTCCGTAATTGACAACTTCATATCCTTTTTCCACAAGATACTCTACCACCTGCTTTTTCATATCCACTGCAGAATGGTCATTCGCAATCCCTATTTTCATATTTCATCTTCCTCCTTCCCCTTTATACTCAATACTTACAAAAAGAACACCGGATGTACGATATGAACATCCGGTGTTTAAATCCTACTTTTTTATTATAGGCAATTAAAAAGTTTCCGTCAATACCCGTCGTCTTCTCTTTTCGCCTGTAATGTTTCAAGTACTGTTCTTTCTTTAGTTTTTCTTCTTCAGGCTTGCAAATACAGACTGCAGAACGATGAAGAAGCAGAGGAGTGCGGAAAGTACGATTCGTACCCACCAGCTTGAAAGTGTTCCCTGTGTAGTGATCAGACTGGAAATCGTTCCTTTGATCAGTACACCGAACAGGGTTCCGAATGGAGTTCCGACACCACCACTAAGTAGTGTACCCCCGATAACGGCTGCTGAAATCGCATCCATCTCAAGACCTTTTGCCTGTTCTACGAATCCGGCACAGCTGTTCATACAGAAAAGGAATCCGCCGAGTCCTGCAAGAAAGCCGTCCAGAAGGTATGCAGCCATTTTTGTTCTCTTAACATTCAGTCCCATCATAAGTGCACTCTGTTCATTTCCACCGATCGCATATACAGAACGTCCGAATTTTGTATACTTCATAACGATTATGATTACGATCAGAACGATGATTGCAATGATAACTGTCGGATAAATATATGCCGGGAGGAATTTTCCTCTCTTACTGTAAGAACCAAACGGCATGTAAATTTTGTATTTAGCCCATGCCATGAAAGTTGCATTTTTGATAGAAATCATATCTGTACTGATGATTGATGTCATACCACGTCCAAAGAACATACCTGCCAGTGTAACAATGAATGGCTGGATCTCCAGATAAGATACCAGGAATCCCTGAACCAGACCAAAGAGAAGTCCGATCACCAGTGCCATAAGAAGTGCGGTATAAGCGCTTGCACCGTGATTTTCCATCTGGTTTGCAGCAACCATACATACAAGTGCTGTAACAGAACCAACTGAGATATCGATTCCGGCTGTGATCATAACGATCGTTTCGCCCATCGCGATAACCAGAAGACCTGCATTGGAAATGAACAGATTCAGGAACATCTGCGGTTTTGCAAAACCTTTGTCGTTAAATACGATCATACCTGCTGCGTACATTACAACAAACAGTAAAATTGTAATCATAAGGAGGAATGTCGTTCCGTTAATTTTCTTTTTTGTTCCGGATACTTTTGCTTTCATTAGTTAGCTCCTCCTTTCACTGCAGCCTTTGATGTTCTTTTTTCTTTCTGCACTGCAATAAATTTCTTGAATACCGGGCTCTGAAGGACAACGATGACTACAACAACGATTGCCTTGTAGACCGGAAGCTGATCGGCTGATACATTCAATCCGTAAAGAACAGTTGTAAGTGCCTGGATTGTATAAGCTCCGATCACAGATCCCATCAGGCTGAACTTACCACCACCAAGGGCATTTCCACCAAGGGCAACTGCAAGGATGGCATCCATTTCAAGGTTCAGACCAATGTTGTTGGCATCTGCTGAGTAGATACGGCTGGAAGCCACAAATCCTGCAACACCTGCAAGTACACCACAGATCAGGTAAGTAAGGAACTTGATCATGGTTGAATTAAGTCCGACCAGTCTGGATGCGGTTCCGTTAATACCAACGCTCTCGATATAAAGTCCAAGAGCTGTCTTTTTCAAAATAACATATGCAATGATAACTACGATAATTGCAATTACAACTGGCATCGGAATCGGGAATTTTCCGACATAGCTTCCGAATACCTGATAAGATTTCACACGGATATATGTAATCTGTCCGTCTGTGATCAGCTGGGCGATACCACGTCCTGCTGTGTAAAGGATCAATGTCGCAACCATCGGCTGAATATTCAGCTTTGCAACCAGAAATCCGTTAAATGCACCGCAGATTCCTGAAGCAACCAGTGCTGCAAGAAATGCAACGATAATCGGTGCTGACAGAGAGTTTACAGATACTTCCCCACCGGAAAGGATCTGGCAGCATACGGCTCCTGCGACTGCCATAACAGCTCCGACACTGATGTCCTGTCCTCCGGAAGCTGCTGTAACAAGTGTCATACCAACTGACAAAATAACCAGCTCGGATGCACGGTTGATCACATCGACCGGATATCCGTATGGAACTCCATTCTTAAGAGACATGCTTAAGAAGCCCGGAATTGTAATTGTAGCTACGATAATGATTGCAAGCAGACACACCAGTGGCATGAAAAGCCTCATAGAGGTAAGCTTTTTCCATGTTGATTTATTTGTGCTCATTACTCTTCACCTCCTGCGATTGCTTTCATGATACCTTCCTGTGATAATTCATCACCGGAAATTTCTCCAACCTTCTTACCGTCTCGCATAACTGCCATACGTGAACAGGTACGGAGCATTTCTTCTACTTCTGAAGAAATAAATGCAACCGACATTCCCTGATCTGCAAGATCAAGTACCAGTTTCTGGATCTCTGTCTTGGTTCCGATATCAATACCTCTTGTAGGTTCATCCAGGATCAGGAAATCCGGATTGGTAAGAAGCCATCTACCAATGATAACCTTCTGCTGGTTACCACCTGACAGACTCTTGATCGGAGTTTCACGGCTTGCTGTCTTAATCTGAAGCATCTTAATATATTTATCTGCTGCTTCATCCATTTCTTTTCTGCTCATTGGATGGAACATACCTTTTTTCGCCTGAAGTGCGATAATAATATTTTCACGGACAGACAGATCTGCGATGATACCATCTTTCTTTCTGTCTTCCGGAAGATATGCCATACCAAGCTTCATTGCATCGATCGGAGCATGAATCTTCACTTCTTTTCCGTTAACTTTCAGTTTACCGGAATCTGCTTTATCAGCTCCATAAATTGCACGGACAAGTTCCGAACGTCCGGATCCAAGAAGTCCTGTAAATCCGACAACCTCACCTTTGTTGATCGTCATATCAAACGGTTTGATCGTTCCTTTATGGCTAAGTCCTTCTGCCTCGATAACCGGGATGAATTCTTTGAGTTCTGCATGATCTCCCTTGATATCTGCAAGATCATCAAAGTCTTTACCCATCATCTTGGCAACAAGCATAACTCTTGGCAGATCTTTGACTTCGTATTCGCCAACCAGTTCCCCATTTCGTAAAACTGTGATTCTGTCACAGACCTCATATACCTGTTCCAGGAAGTGTGTTACGAAAATAATACCTACACCTTCATCTTTCAGTCTGTTCATCAGTTTGAACAGCTTTGCAACCTCATCATCGTCCAGAGATGAAGTTGGCTCATCAAGGATCAGAACCTTACATTTCATATCAACTGCACGTGCGATTGCGATCATCTGCTGTCTTGCCAGAGAAACCTCTTCCAGCTTCTGGGTAGCTGAAGCATCAATTTCAAGACTCTTAAGCAATTCTGTTGCACGTTTGTTCATTGTACGCCAGTCAATAAATCCTGCTTTTCTTGGTTCGCGTCCAATAAACAGATTTTCTGCCACCGTCAGGTTCGGACAAAGGTTAACTTCCTGATATACAGTACTGATACCATTGTTCTGTGCGTCTTGAGGTGATTTATTAATAATCGGACCGTCTTTTCCATCCAGACGGATCTCGCCATTTTCAAATTCATGTACACCGGTAAGAACCTTGATCAGTGTAGATTTACCTGCACCGTTCTCACCCATCAGAGCGTGAATTTCGCCCTTGCGAAGTGTAAAATCAACATGCTGCAATGCTTTTACACCGGGAAATGTCTTGGAAATATCCCGCATTGTAAGTACAACATTACCCTCCATACTCTTCCACCTGCTTTCCTTTTTTCAATAAAGAGGGCGTAGTATAAATATCCGGCACATTCCGATTATTATCTACCACGCCTCTCTATTCATCCACCCTTATGTGTCTGTCAAATTATATATCCGACTTTCCTAATGCATTTTAGTATGCACGTTTGTCAAGAATATCCTGTGTAAGTGGTGTTACATCAAAATCTTTTTCTTCGTCTAAGCTGTTTGTAGCTTTTACAGATTTAACTGTGTCATCATGAGCAAAGATTTCTTCATCTACATAGTTCAGTTTATCAACGTCTTCGCCAGCTTCAAGTTTTTTGATAAGTTCTTCAGCACGTGGTCCGTGAAGTGGGTTACACTCTACATCGCATTCGATCTTTCCATCAAGAACATCCTGAAGTCCTGCATGTGTTGTATCGAAAGAAATTACCATGATTTCGCCGTTAGCGATATCAGATCCAACTGTCTTACCTGCTGCTTCGATTGCATCGATTGCTCCGAATGCTTCGTTATCGTTCTCGCAGTATACTACGTTGATGTTGTCATACTGTTTCAGCATAGACTCCATAACTTCCTGACCTTTAGCCTGTGTAAATTCACCTGTCTGCTGAGCTACAAGATCCCATCCGTATTTGTCAACGCCTTCTTCAAGACCTTTTGTACGTCCGATCTGAGCTGTAGATCCGATTGTTCCCTGGATATCAGCAATATGGATATCAGATGCTGCGATTCCTTTTGCTTCTGCAAATCCGTTCAGCCATTCAGCTGCTTTACGACCTTCACAAAGAGCATCGGTTCCGATCCATGTTGTGTAAAGGCTGTCATCAGATACATCAACCATACGGTCAACGATGATTACCGGGATGTCTGCATCTTTTGCTTCCTGAAGAACTGTATCCCATCCTGTCTCTGTAACAGGTGCAAGAAGAATGTAATCAACCTCCTGCTGGATGAAGTTACGGATTGCTGTGATCTGGTTTTCCTGTTTCTGCTGAGCATCATCAAAGATCAGGTCATATCCGTTTTCTTTGCTGAATGTGTCTTTCATTGACTGAGAGTTTGCTGTACGCCAGTCAGATTCTGCACCTACCTGTGAGGAACCTACTGTGATCACATCATCGGATGAGCTTGATGAATCACTGCTCTTGTCGCTGCTGTCAGATCCTTTGCTTCCACCGCATCCAACTGCTAAAGCTGCTGTCATCGCTGCACATAACAATACTGCTAACACTTTTCTTTTTTTCATTTTACATGTTCCTCCTTCATTGGGTTTTCTTAACCTCTTGATGTACTTATAATAATAAAATTTTCATACTTTTAAAACGGAAAATCTTCCTCTTTTGGTAGAATATTTTCTGCTTTTCCGTGAAAAAGTTAGTTTTTTTATGATGGAAGTTGAATATTTTTAGCTGCTATGATGATCGTCGCATTTGTGCCTTCATTTTCCTTGCTTTCAAAGAACACTCCGTATTCTTCCCCGTAATAATACTTGATTCTCTGGTTCACATTCGATACACCAAAGCCCTTCGCTTCATCTCCTGTATCCGTCCCTGCCATCTTTTTCCGGAGACTGTTCAGTTCTTCCTCTGTCATACCTTTTCCATTGTCAATGACCTGGAAAATGATTTTATCTCCCTGCTTTTTACCGGTAATCAGGATTTTACCTTTCCCCCGCTTATTCTTAATTCCATGATAAAGCGCATTTTCGACAAGAGGCTGCAGTGTAAGCTTCGGTATAATGTAGCCGTAAATCTCCTCATCCATCTGGATCTCATAGTCCAGAATATCCTGATAGCGGAACTGCTGGATCTCCAGATAGCTCTCAATATGCGTCCGCTCTTCTTTCACTGTAATATAATCATGTCCTTTGCTTAAGGTTGTGCGGAAAAAATCAGAGAGCGAGGTTACCATTTTCACAACCTCTGCACTTTTATTTTCCTCAGCAAGCCAGACAATGGCATCAAGAGTATTGTAAAGGAAATGTGGATTGATCTGTTCCTGCAGAAGTCGGTTCTCAATAATTCTGAGATTTTCCTGTTTTTTCCGGATATCATCTACCAGAATCCCGATTTCCTCTGTCATATCGTTAAAGCTCCGCGTAAGCACCGCAATCTCGTCCCCTGCTTCGACCTGTGTTTTTACAGAGAAATCACCGCCGGCAACCTTCTCTGTCAGATCACACAGATCGCGGATCGGTCTTGTCACACTTCGTGCTGCTCGTCCACTGAGCAGCAGGGAAATACTCATCGCAACAATTGCTACTCCGACCGCCAAAATGGTCGAATTACGGTTATTCCGGTTCAGTTCCGTCTGTACAGTCACAAAATTGGAAGTTTCCAGATAGACATAGTCCTGGATTCCGGTCTGTACCAGTGTCGTCAGATCTTTGACATTACTGTTAAAATATTCCATTCTCTCATCATAAGAAGTCCGTTCTTTAATCTGTTTATCCAGATCCTGTACACAAAAACGGAGTGAAGACAGTGAATTTTTAATACGTCCCGCCTGTGACTGGGTGAGCGGAACCGTCGCATTTTGCGTCATCTTATCACACGCCTCTTCCATCTCCGTAATATAGTCGTATGGATTCACCGTCACTACTCCATTTACCGTTGTAACTCCATCTCCGACCTCCTTAAGCTGCTTATTACTTACCACAGCAAGATACACACTATAGTCCAGCCGACTTTTAAAGTCTTTCACATAACGGTTGGCATAGGCAATACTTTTTGTAATCTCAGAATAAGCTGATGCCGCATTATTTAAAGACACGATCAAATAGGCGGCCAGAATTACCATTGGCAGAAATGCTGACAGCGAAATGGAAAGCAGTTTCTTATTGATCGACCAGTTCTTATATTTCACCTTCATATTTTATCCCCTTCCTCTTGAACGGAATTCCTTCGGCGAACATCCCTGTGTCTTTTTGAATATATAGCTGAAATAATGGGAATCTTTGTATCCCACCTCATATCCGATGTCCGATGTCCTCTTATCCGAACACATCAGAAGCTCTTTTGCTTTTTCCATACGAACACCCGTCAGATATTCTACAAAGGTTGAGCCAACCTCCTGACTAAACAAAGAACTGAAATAGCTCGGACTGATGTTGACGCTCGAAGCCACCAGGTTCAGTGAAATATTCTCTGACATATAATTTTGTCCGATATAATCTCTCGCTTTTTCAATAATTTCTGAATAGCGTCTGCCCGATGCCTGCTCTCTTAACCGGATCATTCGTCTGACTATATTTTCCAGGTACTTCCTCGTTGCCTCCAGTTCCTGCACATACTGCGATACCTCCTGCACATCGCCAAGCTCTCTTTCAATATCTTCTTTTTCAATGTTCAGACTGTCTCCCAGACTTTGGACGCTGATAAAAGTATCCATTACAATATACGGTCTCAACATCATCGACTGCAGGTTCTGCTCACCAATTGCATCAAAATATGCATCCATAAAGCTTTTTACTTCATTTTCCGTTCCTGTCTTCAGGAAACGCTCCAGCATTTTCCGGTTCTCCGCCATGGTTCCGAGTCTGTGCATCTCAACGTCATTCTGAACTCCCATTTGATGAACCTCTGAATAACTCACAAACTGTCTCAAACTTCTTGAAAAACGCTCTGCAAAGGCTCTGTTTGCATCATTGTAGGATCTTTTAATCTCACTGAACCTCCCCACCTGACTTCCAATTTCTCCAAAATATTCCAGATTTTTATATTTTTCCAGAACTTTTTCCAGATCTTCCCTAAATGTCTGAGCTCTCGCAGTCAGTTCTTCACCAACAGCTCCCTGTGCAATAAATCCCCATCCTTCTACACCTCTCCGGAACCACAGGAGCTTTTCTGTCTGCTCACTCAGATTTTCTATATCTTCAGTTGCACTTACAATATCCTCGTTATAATCCATCGGATGATCGATCATAATGATCTTAAAGAGGATCACACAATATCCCTCTGCACTGATTTCAATTCCCAGTTGCTTTCCCTGCTCCAGGCATTCTCCAAATGGCATACTTCCTGCAAACACCTGATTGAAAAACTGAAACTTTTCACTTTCTTTGTTTTCCTGCATTTCACGGGCATATTGATTCATCTGCTCTTTTTCGCTTTGCTCTTTCCGGATTTCTTCTGCTACTTTGTTAACTGCATCCAACAATTTTTCTGAAGAAATTGGCTTCAGAAGGTAATCGGTTACACCGATCTTAATCGCCATCTTTGCATAATCAAACTCATTATATCCACTCAGAATCATGATTTTCATAGCCGGAAGTACTTTTTTAACCTGCTCACTGAGTTCCAGTCCATCCATAAAAGGCATCTTAATATCCGTGATCAGGATGTCTGGTTTCTTTTCAAGAATCATCGGTAACGCAAGTTCTCCATCACTTGCCTCTCCGACAAAGTCATATCCATGCATTTCCCAATTAATACTGTTCTTGATCCCATTTCTGATAATAATTTCATCTTCAACCAAAAATACTTTTATCATTCTTCTTCCTGCCTTTAATATGTTCTGTTTTCTATAATTTCATCCAAATCCATAGTTCCATCAAAATATGTTTCTTCCACGTATTGTTCCTTATCAATGGAAATATCCGATTCCAGTCTCTGAATCAGTTCTGCCGCTTTCGGTCCCTGGTCGGGACTGCATTCAAAGGTTACATTCAATTTACCTTCTTTTACAGCTTCGATCCCCGCTTTACTTCCACCAAATGAAATCACAATAATATCTCCGTCCTCTCCACAGGTCTTTCCTGATTTCCCGATCGCATCGATGGCTCCCAGTGCCATCTCGTCACTCTCAGCAAACACTACCCGTAAATCCGGTTCCTGCTCAAGAAATAGTTTCATGACTTTCTCTGCCTCTTCTCTGGAATTGTCACCGGTTTGTTGTGCCACCATCTCCCAGTCCGAATACTTCTCCAGCATAGTCTGATATCCCTGCGCTCTCGTCAGCTGCTCTTCCGAGCCGATGGATTCCTGAATCGCGGCGATCTTGATAGTAATGTCTTCTTCTGTCTGCTCCTCCTCTGTCGAATCCGTCTCATCTTTCACTGACGAACTACCTTTTATAATCTTATTCAGAATAGATGTACTGCTGTCTGATGACTCCGTTCTGGTGTTACCCGATATATTTGAACTGCTATCGGTTGTTTTAGAACCATCCACTGATGTTTTGCTATCTGTCGCTTTGGAACTATCTGACGCCTTACTATCCTCTTTCTGAGAATCCTCTGCCGAATCCTCTACCGCTTCACTTTCTGTCTGTTCTGCTTCTCTCTGTGCCTCAGAAGCCGTCTTTTCTTTCTCTGCCTTTTTCTCGTCCTCTTCTTTCAGATATTCATCCAACCATTTTCCTGCCTTTTTCATCTGTTTTCCGTAATCACTTCCAAGCATACACGAATACAGACTACTGTCATCCGTATCAACACCGTTATTCACAAGGATTACAGGAATATGTGCCTTTTTTGCATCTTCCAGCACATCATCCCAGCCAATTTCCGAAACCGGATTCAGAATGATGTAGTCCACGCCCTGTTTTATAAATTCTTCCACATCTTCAATCTGTTTTTCCTGATCGCTACCTGCATCTGCATACACCGCTTCATAGCCGTTTGATTTGACAAATGTATCCATAAAAGACGCTGTATTTGCATCCTTCCATGAGCTTTCTTCTCCACTCTGTGAAATTCCCACTGTGATCAGATAATCGAATTCGCTTTGCAGTTTATCCCCATTTCTTGTCTCTCCTGTAAATAAAGAAAGTGCAAATGTACCCGCCGATACAATCAATATCAATACTGCCGCAACCTTTAAAATAAATCGTCCTACACGTCCCATGTCGTTCCTCCTTCACGTCTGCTAAAGGACATTCTTTTCAGATGTTTTCTATTATACACTGACTTTTATCAGAAAGAAAGGCAGAAATCGAGCAGACCGGCTCACTATATATACAAAAAACCACAGGCATAAATGCCTGTGGCTTTCGATCTCATTTGATTATACAAGCTCAAGAATAACTTCCATTGCAGCGTCACCTTTACGCTGTCCAATTTTGATGATTCTTGTGTATCCGCCGTTGCGGTCTGCATACTTCGGAGCGATCTCTGTAAACAGTTTGTCTACCAGATCAACTTCTTTTGTATTTTTCTTCTTTCCAGCTGCAGCAGTCGGAACTTCTGTTACAGGGTAAAGTACTTTCAGCATCTGACGTCTTGCATGAAGTCTTGACGGGTTGTCTTTTTTGATTGTCTTTTCAACTTCTTCGTATACAGTAACTTTCTTACCATCTACTACTTCTTTAACTCTCTTGCCTTCTGCATCTTTCTTAGCAACTTTAGCTTTGATTGTAACTTCTTCGAAGTTATCTTTTTCTTTTACAGCTGAAGCGATAAGACCTTCTGCGATCTTACGGATTTCTTTAGCTTTAGCTTCTGTTGTTCTGATTTTTCCGTGCTGAAGAAGCATTGTTACCTGATTTCTCAGTAATGCTTTTCTCTGACTTGCTGTTCTTCCAAGTTTTCTATACTTTGCCATTTTTTAATCCTCCATTATTCGGGACATACCGGCATGCACCTTCGGTCTTACTGCGGATATGCCATCTGGTTATGCTTTCATCGGGCTTACTAGCCAGATCGTGTGTCAGTGTTTCTGCCTGTATTCACATGCGAAACGGGAACTCCTTATTCGTCTCCCTGGCTGAGTTCAAGACCAAGTTCTTTTAATTTAGCAAGAACTTCTTCAAGAGATTTACGTCCAAGGTTACGAACTTTCATCATATCTTCTGATGTTCTGTTTGTAAGTTCTTCTACAGTATTGATTCCTGCTCTCTTCAGACAGTTGTATGAACGAACAGAAAGTTCAAGTTCATCAATACTCATTTCAAGAACTTTTTCTTTTTCATCGTCTTCCTTTTCAATCATAACTTCCGCTGACTGAGCAACTTCAGAAAGATCAATAAAGAGCTTGAGATGTTCATTTAATACTTTTGCAGCAAGGCTGACTGCTTCATCCGGTGCAAGAGTACCATTTGTATAAACATCAAGTGTGAGTTTATCATAATCGGTAATCTGTCCGACACGAGTATTCTGAACTGTAAGATTTACACGCTCAACCGGTGTATAGATAGAGTCGATCGGAATCACACCAATCGGCATATCTTCTGTCTTATTCTTATCAGAACCTACATATCCTCTTCCCTTTGTGATAGTCAGTTCCATATAAAGCTTGCTGTCTGCACCGCCGTTAAGTGTAGCGATTACAGTTTCCGGATTCATGATTTCAATATCAGAATCTGCCTGAATATCAGCAGCTGTAACTACGCCCTCTCCCTCAAATTCGATGTAAGCTGTTTTCGGCTCATCTGTCTCGGAAGAATTCTTAATTGCGAGTGTTTTTAAGTTCATGATAATTTCAGTTACGTCTTCCTTTACGCCCGGAATAGAACTGAACTCATGCAATACTCCGTCGATTTTAATCTGGCTGATTGCAGCTCCCGGCAGAGAAGAAAGCATAATTCTTCTCAGAGAGTTTCCAAGTGTTGTACCATATCCTCTTTCAAGTGGTTCTACAACAAATCTGCCATACTTCTTATCATCTGAAATTTCTGCAATTTCAATATTAGGTTTATTAAAATCAAACACTATTTTGGTCCCTCCTTATGGGTTTTTGTATGTTGAGGGTGTCAGTTTTTGTCCTGTTTTCGATAAAAAACAGGATATTTCCTAACAGAACCTTAACGAACCCAGAAATCAGGTTCGTTAAGTATTGCATTTTATATGAATGCGTTCTATTTAGAATATAACTCGACGATCATCATTTCGTCAACTGGAACATCGATTGCTTCACGAGTAGGAAGTTCTTTAACTGTTCCTTTCAGGTTTTCGATATCTGATTCAAGCCATTCCGGAACAAGACGTCCACCTGTAACTTCTACGATATCTTTGTATCTCTGTGAAGATTTTTTACCTTCTTTAATCTCGATCACATCACCTGCTTTAATGAGGTAAGAAGGGATGTTAACCTGTTTTCCGTTAACAAGAACCTGTTTGTGATCAACGATCTGTCTTGCTTCACGTCTTGTTCTTGCAAATCCAAGACGGAATACTACGTTATCCAGTCTTGATTCAAGAAGAACCATCAGGTTTTCACCTGTCATTCCGCTCATCTGATCTGCTTTCTTGAAGTAGTTCAGGAACGGTTTTTCTAATACACCATAGATGAATTTAGCTTTCTGCTTTTCACGCAACTGAAGACCATACTCGCTCATTTTTCTATTGGATCTCTTTAACTGTCTGTTAGACTTTTTATCAATTCCAAGATATACCGGATCCATTCCAAGGGAACGGCATCTTTTAAGAACCGGGACTCTATTTACTGCCATGTTCGTATCCTCCTATAATAATTCGACTAGACTCTTCTTCTCTTCGGCGGGCGGCATCCATTGTGTGGTACCGGTGTTACGTCTCTGATGCTTGTTACATCAATTCCGCATGCCTGAAGAGCACGGATTGCTGCTTCTCTTCCTGAACCTGGTCCTTTTACGAATACGTCTACTGATTTAAGACCATGCGGCAGAGCTGCTTTAGCTGCTGTTTCAGCTGCCATCTGAGCTGCGTATGGAGTAGATTTTCTTGAACCTCTAAAACCAAGACCACCAGCACTTGCCCATGATAAAGCATTTCCCTGTGCATCTGTCAAAGTAACGATTGTATTATTGAAAGATGACTGGATATGTGCCTGTCCGCGTTCAACGTTTTTCTTTACAC
>ERZ839767.1328-NODE-1328-length-38045-cov-3.458173_pt1 | contig 38045 bp, 32 predicted proteins | sample MGYA00519879_ERZ839767 | MGnify/ENA primary metagenome ERZ839767 (study PRJEB31850, sample SAMEA3708852) | human gut metagenome | biome: human gut; feature: human-associated habitat; material: faeces | place: China | collected 2014 ... | reverse complement strand
CTGGACTATCTACACGGAGGATGGCTCACCATCGGCACAGTGGGAGTACACACTGGTTATGACAGAACATGGAGTGGAGATACTTGCCCACTAGGGAGTGGAATAGAATAAAAGAGCAGCAGCCTGATATGCTATCAAAGACATATCGGGCTGCTGCTTTTTGTTGTGTTAGTTATCCATTAGGATCTGCTGCCGTAAACCGGCAGACAGATTATATTACTTTGTAAGTATTCCAAGGATCTCGTTGCTTCTTGCGATGAACTTGGTCATTGCCTCTGCTGACAGTGGACGGTTGGCAAGTACGGCCAGATCATATAACTGGCAGCAGATCGTAGCTGTGTTGTCGCTGTCAGGGTTGTCCAGAACGTATTTAACAAGCTTGTTGTTGCTGTTCAGGATGAGTGTCTCTCCCTCGCCTTGACCGAACATTGATGGATCCATACCGGCCATGCCGTACATCTTCATCATTTCCTGCATACGTCTTGTCTCCTCAGGCTGGGTGAGGATAGAAGATGTATTCTCATCCTTCAGGGATTCAACCTTTACATTCAGGTTCTTCATGTCGAGAGCCTTCTCAAATGTAGCTGTGAGCTTATCCTTGTATTCCTTTGCAGTCTCCTCGGAGAGCTCCTCGCCGACAAAGTTGTCAGAGAGCTCAGCGTCTATTCTGTAGAAGTGAACATTCTCATTCTTCTGCTCAAGCAGTGTGATGAATGGGCTGTCGATGGTCTGTGTCATGATCAGCGCGTCCATGCCCTCAGCCTTGAACATATTGATGTACTGTGACTGAGCCTGCTCATCGGTTACATAGAATACCTTGTTCTCATACTTTTCCTTTCCTGCCTCAAGATACTCAGGGAGAGTTATATATTTGCCCTCGAGATTCTTGTATATACAGAAGTCCTTCATCTTGTCGAGAAACTTGAGATCCTTCAGACAACCAAACTTGATAAATGGGTTGATGTCATCCCAATACTTCTCGTAGTCCTCTCTGTGTGTCTTGTACATGCCGGACAGCTTGTCTGCAACCTTCTTGGTGATGTAGTCTGAGATCTTCTTGACAAATCCGTCATTCTGGAGCGCACTACGTGATACGTTCAGTGGAAGATCAGGACAGTCGATACATCCCTTTAAGAGCATGAGAAATTCAGGGATTACTTCCTTGATATTGTCGGCGACGAATACCTGGTTGTTGTACAGCTTGATCGTTCCCTCAAGGTTGTCATACTGTGTATTGATCTTAGGGAAGTACAGGATACCTTTCAGGTTGAATGGGTAGTCCATGTTCAGGTGGATCCAGAACAGAGGCTCCTTGTAGTCGTGGAATACCTTTCTGTAGAACTCCTTGTATTCCTCGTCGGTGCAGTCGTTTGGATGCTTTGCCCACAGTGGGGTAGTGGTGTTGAGTGGCTTAGGAGCTTCAGGTTTCTTCTCCTCGGTCTTTATATCGTCTGCGTCTGGGCCCTTGCTGTCAGTGCTGTCCTCAGCATTATCTGCTGTGTCGCTGACTTCCTTTGCATCCACGTCTACAGTAGCATCCTTAGGATCTTCCTGTGGCTCGTCTGCGTTGGTGTAGTAGATCTCAACAGGCATGAACGAACAATACTTGTCGATGACCTCCTTGATCCTGTATTCATTTGCAAATTCATAGCTGTCCTCGTTCAGATAAAGGGTGATGGTAGTACCTCGGTCAGCCTTAATGCACTTCTTCATGGAGTATTCAAGGCCGTCCTCGCACTCCCAGTATACAGCGTCCTCGCCGTCCTTGTATGACTTTGTCTCGATGGTGACCTTGTCGGCAACCATGAATGCGGAGTAGAAGCCCAGTCCGAAGTGACCGATGATCTGTTCCTCTGTTGCCTTGTCCTTGTACTGCTCAAGGAATGCCTCGGCTCCTGAGAAAGCGATCTGGTTGATATATTTCTCAACCTCCTCCTCAGTCATACCGATACCGTTATCGGTAAATGTGATGGTCTTGTCGTTGGCACTTGTGGTCACATCTATACGATATGGCTCATCCGGCTCGTCAAATTCGCCCATGAGAGACAGCTTCTTAAGCTTTGTCACGGCATCACAGCCGTTTGATATAAGCTCCCTGACAAATATATCGTGGTCTGAATACAGCCACTTCTTGATGACAGGGAAAATGTTTTCACTGTTGATCGATAAATTTCCGTTCTTCATAATTGTATACATCTCCTTAAAATATAATGGTTTTCAATGAAAGATGTGTCATCCCCGATCTGTGTTCAATCTTAATAGAAATGTACACTGACACATCAGGCTAAAAGGTATGATAAATCAGCTGGGAACTAAAGTCAAGAAAAAATTAGCACTCAGACAAAATGAGTGCTAACAGGGGCGGCGCGTAAAAAATCCGGCATCAGATGAGGTGCCGGATCTTCAAAAATCATATTAAATTTCTTCAAAAAATCAGCTTTCGGTGAAATATATTCCGGCAGTCTTCAGGAAATCCCTGATCTCCGCATCCCACACATGCTCAAGGGTCTTATCCATGGTGAATATGTTCTGGGTCGCCATGGATGTGAGTTGTATGCTCATGCCGTCATAGTAGACATTCAAGGTGAGATTTGCCACATCGGATACCGGTATGGTGAGATGGTTCTTCTCAAGCATATCCATGATGTCCGGCTGGGAGAGCACGAGCACTATCTTGAAGCTCAGTGGCAGCTTCTTTCCTCTTATAACATTATATACATGTGGTTTTATGGACTCCCATGAGGCGTAGGATGTGGAAGCCATGAGCTCCAGCTCCTCCTTGTCATAGAAATCCTTGTTTACCCTTCCGTCAAAGCTGTATGTTATCCCGCTTTTTACAAATGCCTCCATGGCGAGAAAACGGTCAAATGTATTGTCCATCAGAAGCTTCTTCACGAAGTCCCTGGTCTCGGTGATGGTGATGTCTAACATTGGAAATCTCCTGTTTTCTGGATTGTGATCCAGCCGTATCTGCGTGCGGCTGCATGCTAAAAGTATATCAGCGGAATGTGGCAAATGCAACAATATAGATACACTGATTTATTGAATTATGGATACCCATGTGATATAATGTACAAGGATTTAATGTCTAAATGTTATGGAGGGTTTATTTGATGAAGAAGGTTGCATATATAGCATCAGAGTGTGTGCCATTTATAAAGACGGGTGGTCTTGCGGATGTAGTTGGAACACTGCCAAAGATATTTGATAAGAACGAGTATGATGTGAGAGTCATCATGCCGAATTATCTCTGTATTCCGAACAAGTACAGGGAGAAGATGCAGTATATAACGCATTTTTATATGGACATCGGTTACAAGAATGATTATGTTGGCGTTATGTATCTGGAGTATGAGGGTGTCAAGGTATATTTCATAGATAACGAGTATTACTTTAACGGATTTACACCTTATGGTGATGTAAAGTGGGATATCGAGAAGTTCTGTTATTTCTCAAAGGCAGCGCTTTCGATCCTTCCATCGATCGGTTTCCAGCCGGATATACTTCACTGTCATGACTGGCAGGCAGGACTTGTGCCTGTATATCTCAAGACTCTGTTTGCAGGAGATATGTTCTATACAAGCATGAAGTCTGTTATGACTATTCATAATCTCCAGTTCCAGGGCAAGTGGGATATAAAGACCATTCAGGAGTATTCAGGACTCCCTGATTATGTATTTACACCGGACAAGCTGGAGATCCAGAAGGATGCTTCCATGCTTAAGGGCGGACTTGTATATGCAGATAAGATAACAACGGTAAGTAACACATATGCCAAGGAGATACAGACTCCATATTATGGAGAGGGACTTGACGGGCTCTTAAGTGCCAGATGGCAGTCACTCTGGGGCATTGTCAACGGTATAGATTACGAGGTATGGAATCCTGCAACAGATCCACAGGTATATAAGAACTACAGCGTGGATAACTTCAGACAGCTCAAGAAGATCAACAAGATCGAACTGCAGAAGGAATGTGGACTTCCTCAGGATGAGAATCAGTTTGTAATAGGAATCATATCCAGACTCACAGACCAGAAGGGTCTTGATCTGGTTGACAGGATCATGAACGATATATGCTGTGACGGAGTACAGTTCATCGTCCTCGGAACCGGTGACGGCAAGTACGAGAACATGTTCAAGTATTATCAGGGAATACATCCTGCAAAGGTATCAGCGAACATCTATTATTCAGATGAGAGATCTCATAAGATGTATGCAGGCTGCGATGTGATGCTCGTGCCTTCAAGATTTGAGCCATGTGGACTCACACAGCTCATGGCACTCAGATATGGCACAGTTCCAGTAGTAAGAGAGACAGGTGGTCTTGCAGATACTGTTGAGGCTTATAATCAGTTCGAGGGTACAGGAACAGGATTCTCATTTGCTAATTATGATGCATATGAGCTCCTCAATGCCATAAACTATGCAAAGGAAGTGTACTATAACAACAAAGAGGCATGGTATGGAATCCAGGAGCGTGGCATGAGACAGGATTACTCATGGTATAACTCGGCGAATATATATAAGGATCTCTACAATTCACTGTAGGATCAGGATAGCAGTAATGTGGTAGTAGATATGGAAGAGGCAGAGAATGAATTTGCATTTTCTGCCTTTTTTCAGGGATATAGGAGAGACAGATATGGCGTTTGACGGAATAGTGATATCCAATGTGGTAAGAGACATGAAGGAGAAACTCATCGACGGAAGGATATATAAGATATATCAGCCGGAGAAGGACGAGCTCAACATAGTAATAAAGAATAACAGGGAGAATTACAGGTTGCTCATGTCTGCGGATGCAAGCCTCCCGCTTATATACTTTCAGCAGTCCGCCAAGGAGAATCCTATGACAGCGCCGAATTTCTGTATGCTCCTCAGGAAGCATATCAACAACGGAAGGATAGTTGATGTGTATCAGCCGGGCTTTGAGAGAATAGTTGTCATGGTCATCGAGCATCTGGACGAGCTTGGAGATCTAAAGAGAAAGAAACTCATCATAGAGATCATGGGTAAGCACAGCAATATCATATTTGCCACGGATGAGAATGTCATCATCGACAGCATAAAGCATATATCCCATATGGTGAGCTCAGTGAGGGAGGTTCTTCCGGGCAGGACTTATGAGTATCCTCCGGCGGGAGGAAAGGTATCCCCGCTTGAGATAGAGCGCGGGGACTTCATAGAGCGTGTGAGCTCGAGCCCTACGAATATCATAAAGGCGATATACCAGAACATAACCGGATTTTCACCGGTTGTGGCGAGTGAGATAACCTACAGGGCAGGACTTGACGGCAACATGCCTGTGGACAGCATGAGCGAGGCGGATGTCGCAAGGCTTTATGATGAATTTGCCGGGATAGTATCTGATATAAGGAACGGGAACTATACTCCTGAGATCATACTGGACGGTTACACTCCAGTGGAGTTCTCGTCGGTGCATCTGTCGATGTACAGCGACAAGGCCATAGAATCAAGGGACGACATTTCAAAGGTGCTTGATGAGTATTTCTACAGAAAGAGTGCGGTCACAAGGATAAGACAGAAGTCATCGGATCTTAGAAAGATCGTCTCGAATGCCATTGAGAGAACGAGCAAGAAGTACGACCTGCAGCTCGCTCAGTTAAAGGACACTGAATCCAGGGAAAAGTACCGTGTGTACGGAGAACTGATCAACACATATGGTTACAATATAGAACAGGGAGCGGACAGTTTTGAGGCTCTAAACTACTATACTAACGAGATGATAAAGATCCCGCTTGACAAGACCATATCTGTTATGGACAACTCCAAGAGATATTTTGCGAGATACAACAAGCTCAAGAGGACTTATGAGGCACTTACACAGCTCACTGTCGAGACGAAGAGTGAGCTGGAGCATCTTCAGTCGGTACAGGCGTTCCTTGATATGGCGATAGATGAGAATTCACTGGCACAGGTCAAGGAGGAGCTCGTAGCCTGCGGATATGTAAAGGGACATTACGGACGTAAGGGCGACAGGAAAAAGGCAAAGTCAAAACCGCTGCACTACATATCCAGCGATGGATTCCATATGTATGTGGGCAAGAATAATATCCAGAACGATGAGCTCACATTTAAATTCGCAAATGGTGGGGATATGTGGTTCCATGCTAAGAAGATGCCGGGTTCCCATGTCATCGTGAGACTTGAGGGTGCGGGAGAACTTCCTGATTCTACATATGAGGAGGCGGCAAGACTTGCAGCGTATTATTCGTCTGGAAGGACGGCACCGAAGGTGGAGATAGACTATACCGAGCGCAGAAATATCAAAAAGCCTGCGGGGGCAAAGCCTGGATTTGTAATATATCATACGAATTACTCGATGATTGCAGAGCCGAGAATTGCGGGAATAGAGGAAGTACAATAAATAATTTGATTTTTAAACAGGTGTGAAGTATAATATATTATCTGTTATCAGGTAATTGAAAACAACATATAACCTGGGAATATTAGGAGACAGATATGGTAAAAAGCATGACAGGATTTGGCCGCAGCGAGAGGGTGACTGATGCATACAAGATAGTTGTAGAGATGAAGTCAGTCAATCACAGATTCTGCGACATCAATATAAAGCTCCCGAAGAAGATAAGTTTCTTTGAGACAAACATAAGAACATATCTCAAAAAATATATTGAGAGAGGAAAGGTTGACGTGTTCATCACATACGAGGATTTCTCGGATGACAATGTCAAGCTGAAGTACAACAAGGACGTTGCCGAGAAGTACATGGGATATTTCGAGGAGATGTCCAAGGATTTTGGAATTGAGAACAGCATAACACCTGCACAGCTTGGAGGCTTCCCTGACGTGTTCACGGTTGAGGAGCAGGCGGTCGACCAGGATGAGCTGTGGAAGATAATAGAGACATCCCTTGACGAGGCTGCGAAGATGTTCGTGCAGTCGAGGATAACAGAGGGAGAGAACCTTAAGAAGGACATGATCGACAAGCTTGACGGAATGAGAGCTGCCGTTGATTATATAGAGGAGATATCACCTGAACTTGTGGAGGAGTATAGACGCAAGCTCACGGACAAGATCATAGAGGTTCTTGACAATCCTGTTATAGATGAGAACAGGATCGCCACAGAGGTCGTTATATATGCGGACAAGATATGTGTGGACGAGGAGACTGTAAGGCTTAAGAGTCATATCAGCAGCACGAAGAAGATTCTGGAGGATGGCGGAAGCGTTGGCAGGAAGCTGGACTTCATCGCACAGGAGATGAACAGAGAGGCGAACACGATACTTTCAAAGGCCAATTCACTTGATGTGTCAGACAAGGCGATACAGCTCAAGACTGACATAGAGAAGGTCAGAGAGCAGATACAGAATCTGGAATAGAATACATAATTTTTAGAGGTAATGATGATGGCAGATAAGAATACAAAGCGTGGATCGCTCATAGTCATATCCGGTTTTTCAGGAGTTGGAAAGGGCACAGTTGTCAAGAGACTTGTGTCGGATTTTGGATATAACCTTTCAGTGTCGGCGACGACAAGATCACCGAGAGAGGGTGAGGTCGATGGAAGAGAGTATTATTTCATGGATCGCAAGGATTTTGAGAATCTCATTGACTACGGCGGATTTATCGAGTGGACACAGTATGTAGAGAATTATTATGGAACTCCAAAGAAGTATGTTGAGGAGAAGCTTGCTGATGGCAAGGACGTCATACTCGAGATAGAGGTCATGGGCGCACTCAATGTCAAGAAGCAGTTCCCTGATGCGCTTCTCATATTTATATCAGCTCCAAGCATAAGCGAGCTTAAGAGCAGACTGGCAGGAAGAGGAACAGAGTCGGAGGAGACCATAATCAAGAGACTCCGAAAGGCCACAGAGGAAGCTGAGGACATGGACAAGTACGACTACATCATAGTCAACGATGATCTGGACGAGTGTATACACACCGTGGATTCAGTCATCAGAAGCTATGGCTGCAGAAGAGATAATCAGCTTGGATATATAGCCGGAATAAAAGAAGAGCTTGCAGAGATAAAGAAACTCTGATAAATTAGACTGGATAACAGTGGACAGCAGTTTAGAAGAATATTTCAATAATCATATAAGAAAGGGGATATAATATTATGTTACATCCATCATACACAGACTTAATGTCAGTAGTAAATGCAGAGGTTGAGCCAGGTGAGCAGCCTGTAGTAAACAGCAGATATTCAATCGTTCTTGCAACAGCAAAGAGAGCAAGAGAGATCATTGATGGTCAGGAGCCTATGGTGGCAGCAGACCCAAAGAAGAAGCCATTATCCATCGCTGTAGATGAAGTTTACCATGGAAAGGTAAAGATCGTCGGAGCAGACGAGGATTAACAGACCGGAATATATAGCGGTAAGTGAGAAGAATGGAGGTTGGAGCTTTTAGCACAGCCTCCTATTTTTCTGATACACAACTGTGCCGGATGTGGCATATTCTAAATAAACAGGAATATGTCGACGGGAGGTGTATCATGAGGGCGTCAGATGTTCTAAAAGGCACGGTCTATGAGATCCTGGCAGGGGACATTGACTGTCAGATTACGGATCTGGCAGATGATTCCAGAGATGTCACACAGGGAACTCTTTTTGTGTGTCGGAGAGGTGCGAGAACAGATGGACATCGCTATATAGATGATGCCGTGGCAAGGGGCGCAGCGTGTATAGTCGTGACAGATGATATCGGCATACCTGCGGAGCGGTCAGCCGGACGCTGGGGGGATACCGATGGTGTACTGATCGTGAGACTGTATGACTATCGCCACGGTATAGGAATGATGTGTAATAATTTCTGGAATTTTCCGTCACGAAGTATGAAGGTTATAGGTGTGACCGGGACAAAGGGAAAGACCACGGTCGCATGTATGATAAAGTCTATGCTGGACAGATGGGGGCGTAGAACCGGTCTTGTGGGAACCATAGAGATCGATGACTGTATCCGGAAGATACCATCTGTGAACACCACTCCGGGAACGATATATCTCCATCGCAAGCTTGCAGACATGGTGGCAAATGGTGCGGAATACTGCGTCATGGAGGTATCGTCACAGGGGCTTATGCACGGCCGTGTGTCAGGGGTAGAATTTGATATATGCGTATATACAAATCTTGCTCCAGATCACATTGGGCGGAATGAACACCGCACATTTGCCGAGTATGGGAGATGGAAGAGAAGCCTGTTCTCAAAGTGTAAGACTGCGGTGATAAATGCAGATGACATGTATTCTGGGTGTATTGCTGCCGAGGCTGTGAATGCAGGGGCTGAAGTGGTATATTATGGTGTGAGGAATCACACTGCAGCCGGGGATGGCAATGTGTGTATGGCGGGAGCGATACACAGGCTCATTCTCCATAGAGTTATGGGTATAGGCTATGAGTGTGAGAGAACGGACGGGGAGAGCACTTACATGACTGTTGGCATACCGGGAGAGTTCAATGTGTACAATTCTCTTGCTGCGGTAACCACTTGCGGGATCATCGGGATACCGATGGAGGTAATGCAGGATTCGCAGTCGGATATGAAGGTGAGGGGCAGACTCGAGCCGGTGGAGATTCCGGGATACGCAAGGATATTCATCGATTATGCCCACAATGCCGTGAGCCTGGAAAATGTACTGACCACCCTCAGACAGTACAGGCCGAAGAGGCTTATATGTCTGTTCGGATGCGGCGGCAACAGATCAGCCGGGCGCAGAAAAGGCATGGGATTTGTGTCGGGCAGGCTGGCGGATATGACGGTCATAACAAGTGATAACCCGAGGTTTGAATCCCCGGAGGCGATAATGACGGATATTGAGACCGGGGTTCTCGAGGGCGGAGGAGAATATGTAAAGATATGCAGCCGTCTGGATGCTATAAGATACGCTCTGGAGATTTCGGACAGGGATGATATAGTCCTTCTGGCCGGCAAAGGCCATGAGACATATCAGGATATAGAGGGACGCAGGACACAAATGGACGAGAGAGAAATGATACGGCAGATATTGGAGGAGAAAAATGCGGGGATTGTACGCAGATGTGATAATTGATATATCCCATGAGGCGATAGACAGAACATTTCAATATGCTATTCCTGACGATATTGCCGGCAGGATACAGATAGGAAGTCAGGTCAACATTCCATTTGGCAAGGGAAATAATCTGAGAAAAGGCTATGTCATAGGGATATCGGATTCCACGGAATATGATGAGAGCAGGATAAAGGCTATAGATTCTCTGTGCGAGGACGGCGTGGCAGCTCCGGGAAGGCTCCTTGCCCTTGCGGCGTGGATAAAGGAGAACTATGGCTCCACCATGATAAATGCCATCCAGACGGTGATGCCGGTGAAAAAAACGGTTAAGTCCGTGGTGGTCAGATATGTTGTCCTTTCATGCGAGGATGTGGACACATGGGAATACAGATATATGAAGAAGAATGCCAGGGCAAAGCTCAGGCTCCTCCGCGAGCTTATGGTGAGACATGAGCTCCCAATGACGGAGGCCACCGGGGCTTTGAATGTGTCACATCAGGCGGTTAAGGCCATGGAGGACGAAGGTGTCGTTCGTATCGTTGAGGACAGCAGATACCGGGATGTGGTGTCTGACGCGGTGAGGCAGCAGGCATTTGAGGCTCCTGATATAGAGCTTAACAGTGACCAGCAGAGGATAGTCGATGATTTCGTAAGTGATGCAGATCAGGGTATACACAGGACATATCTTCTTCATGGCGTGACGGGAAGCGGCAAGACTGAGGTGTATGTGAGGTGTATCCGTGAAGTCGTCCGCGCGGGCAGACAGGCGATCGTGCTGATACCTGAGATAGCACTCACGTATCAGACACTGACATATTTCTCCAGATACTTTGGTAACCGTGTGACCATGGTCAACTCAAAGCTCAGCAGCGGGGAGAAGTATGATCAGTTTGAGCGCGCAAGGAAGGGCGATGTGGATGTGGTGATAGGCCCGAGGTCTGCGCTGTTTACCCCATTTGAGAAGCTGGGACTTATAATAATAGATGAGGAGCATGAGAGCAGCTATAAGAGTGACAGCCCGCCAAAATATCACGCAAGGGAGACTGCCATAGAACGTGCAAGGCTTGAGGGGGCGAGTGTCATACTCGGTTCCGCAACTCCTTCTGTGGAGAGCTACAAGCGTGCACTGGCGGGTGAGTACAGGCTGTGGACCATGGACAGCCGTGTTGAGGGCAGAGCCATGGCAGAGACAAGCATAGTAGATCTCAGGGATGAACTCCACCGGGGCAACAGATCCATAATAAGCGACGAGCTTGCAAATGATATAGCGGACAGGCTCAGCAAGCGGGAACAGATCATACTGTTCATCAACAAGCGGGGATATAACAGCTTTGTATCCTGCAGGAGCTGCGGAGAGGCAGTGAAATGCCCGCACTGTGACGTGTCCATGGCACTGCACTCTGGAAATAATACACAGAAGGGCGTGCTTGTGTGCCACTACTGCGGATTCAGAATGCCGGAGCCGGACAAATGTCCGGCGTGCGGTTCAAAGCTCATAGGAGGCTATGGAGTCGGAACCGAGAAGGTCGAGCAGGAGGTACACAGGTTGTTCCCGGAGGCCAGGACCTTAAGGATGGACAGGGATACGACCTCGAAGAAGAATTCTCATGAGCAGATACTTGAGAGCTTCGGAAGAGGCGATGCGGACATACTCATAGGAACCCAGATGATAGTCAAGGGACATGACTTTTCCAGAGTGACACTTGTGGGTGTGTTGCTGGCGGATCTCACACTGTTCAGCGGAGACTACAGAGCCGGTGAGAGGACATTTGACCTGCTGACCCAGGCTGCGGGAAGAGCCGGAAGAGGTGATGTGCCCGGAAAGGTTGTGATACAGACCTACAAGCCGGACAACTACGCCATAACTGCGGCAGCGTCCCAGGATTACAGGGCATTCTACGATATCGAGGAGGCGTACAGATCACTCATGAGGTATCCGCCGGAGTGGAATATGATGGTCATAATGGGCACGGGCATGGACGAAGAACAGCTTGCCAATATAATGGATAGGATGTATTCTCTTATAAGGGGAAAATATATAAATGCAGGACATCTGTCTGTGATCGGTCCTTCGGAACCGGCCATATCAAAGATAAAGGATGTGTACAGGCGGGGGTTGTATATAAAACACCGGGATTACAGGATGCTGGTGGATGTCAAGGATTATGTCGAGGAATGGCTTAAGGAGAACGGAGAGAACGATGTGAGCGTATTCTTTGACCTGAATCCGGTAAATATGTATTAGTGAAAAGGAGATTTGTGGACATGGCGATAAGAAATATAAGATATGACGGAGATGACATACTCAGAAAGGTGTGCAGACCGGTTGAGAAGATGGATGACAGAACACTTACACTCATAGATGACATGTTTGATACCATGTATGAGGCAAATGGAGTTGGACTTGCCGCACCTCAGGTTGGAATCCTCAAGAGGATAGTTGTTATCGATGTCGGCGATGACAATCCACTCTGTCTTATAAATCCTGTGATAACAGAATCAGACGGAGAGCAGACAGGTGAGGAGGGATGCCTCAGCCTTCCTGGAAAATTTGGAACAGTTACAAGACCTATGCATGTAATATGCAAGGCATTTGACGAGAATATGGAGGAGTTTACAGTCGAGGGAGAGGGACTTCTGGCGAGAGCTATCTGCCACGAGCTTGATCATCTTGACGGAAAGCTCTACAAGGATCTTGTCGAGGATGGCCTTCACGAGGTAGAGCAGAATTAAGAGATACTTAACCTATAACAAGGAGGACATGCAGATGAGAGTTATATATATGGGAACCCCTGATTTTGCCGTGCACGCACTTGTATCCATAGTGGAAGCGGGACATGACGTTGTGGCATGCTTTACGCAGCCGGACAAGGCAAAGGGAAGGAGCAAAAAGCTTCAACCGACACCGGTGAAGGTACAGGCAATGGAATATGATATTCCGGTATATCAGCCGGTGAAGCTCCGTGAGCAGGAGAACGTGGACATCATCAGAGAGTATGCACCTGATGTGATAGTTGTGGCAGCATATGGCCAGATACTTCCTGAGAGCATACTCAATATTCCGAAGTACGGATGTGTCAATATCCATGCATCGCTGCTCCCAAAGTACCGCGGTGCGGCGCCTATCGAGTGGGCGATCATTGACGGCGAGAAGGAGACCGGAGTCACCACCATGTACATGGCAAAGGGACTTGATACCGGAGATATGATAGAACATTCGATTGTGTCTATCGGTGACGATGACACTGGAGAGACATTGACGGACAAGCTTGCGGCAAGCGGTGCGCAGCTTATACTGTCAACCCTTGAAAAGCTTGAGAATGGAACTGCGGTCCGGACACCTCAGGATGACAGCCTGAGCTGTTACGCTTCCATGTTGAACAAGGGTATGGGAGATATAGATTTCAGTGAGCCGGCAGAGAAGATAGAGAGACTTGTGAGAGGCCTTCAGCCATGGCCTTGTGCATACACAAGGATAGGCGGCAAGAATGTCAAGATATATGGGGCAAAGGTAGTGAGCCGTGAGGATGGCATTGCACCGGGTGAGATAACCATGGTGACCAAGAAGACATTTGCCATAGCGTGTGGACAGGATGCACTCCAGATAACAAGATTGCAGCCTGAGGGCAAGAAGCCTATGGATGCGGCGGCGTTCCTTGCGGGCAATAAACTCACAGCCGGAGAGCACATCTGATAAAATATATCTGATGAAGAATGGACAGAGGTAGAATGGATACAAAGACTCGAGAGGTGGTTCTGACCACATTACTGGACATAGAGAAAAATCATACATTTTCAAATATAGCACTTGGAACGGCACTCCGCGCCAACCAGTTCATGAGCAAACAGGACAGGGCGTACATCACGAGAATGGTCGAGGGAGTCACAGAGCAGAGGATAAAGCTGGACTACATAATAAACCAGTTCTCCAAAACAAAGGTGAACAAGTGCAAGCCGCTCATAAGATGCGTCCTCAGGATGGGAACTTACGAGCTGTTCTTTATGGACTCTGTTCCGGATTCGGCTGCCTGCAACCTGTCGGTGAAGCTGGCGGTGGATCATGGATTTGGAAGCCTCAGAGGCTTTGTCAACGGAGTGCTCAGAAATATCGCAAGAAACAGGGATGGTATAAAATACCCTGATAAGAACACATCACCTTTGGAATACTATTCGGTTGAATATTCAGTTCCTGTGGAGCTTGTGGAGATACTGCTGCAGGACTATGACAGCGAAACGGTGGACAGGATACTCGGAAGCAGCTACGAAATGCGTCCGACATCCATAAGGGTGAATACAGACAGGATAAGCGTTGATGAAGTCGAGAGGAAGCTGGAGGCCGCTGGAATAGAGACAGTGCGAGGAAGCCTGAATGACACATCACTTCTTATAAAGGGATATGATTATGTCAGAAGGATCCCAGGATTCATGGATGGAGAATTTGTTGTACAGGATCAGAGTTCGTGTCTGGCTGTAAGGGCAGCAGGTATACAGAATGGAGATCTGGTGGTGGATGTGTGTGCAGCACCGGGCGGCAAAACCATGTATGCCGCAAGTCTTGCGGGACAGACAGGAAGGGTTATCTCAAGGGATCTCACCGAGAACAAGACGGAGCTCATAGAGGAGAACGTGGACAGACTTGGACTGACAAATGTCACTGTCGAGGCATGGGATGCGAGAGACCTTGATGAGAACCTTGTCGGAAAGGCTGATGTGGTAATAGCAGACCTTCCGTGTTCGGGACTTGGCATAATGGGCAGGAAGAACGATATCAAGTACAATGTGACAGGTGACAGCATAGACGAGCTGGCACAGCTTCAAAGGGATATTCTTGACACTGTATCCAGATATGTGAAAACGGGTGGAACACTGGTGTATTCGACATGTACTATAGACAGCAGGGAGAATCAGAACAATGTTAAGTGGTTTGTGGAAAATCATGATTTTGAGACTGTGAGTATAGATGAGATCGTACCGGGGCACGGTGGCGATAAAGGATATGTAACTCTGTTACAGGGAGTAGATGAGTGTGATGGATTTTTCATATCGAAGTTCGTGCGTACAAAATAGATAGAACATGTATAAAAGATTGGACAGAGTATGGAAGTAAAGGATAGAGAAGATAAGGATATTAGACAGCCGGATCTGAAATCAATGAATATGGAAGAACTCAGGAACTGGGTCATCGGTGCCGGTCAGCCGGCATTCAGGGCGAAGCAGATATATCAGTGGTTTCATGTGAAGCTTGCGGACGGAACGGAGGAGATGACCAATCTGCCGAAAAGCCTCAGAGAGAAGATGGATGAATATGGAATATATGGTGTGAGCGTTGTCACCAGACTCATTTCAGAGGATGACGGCACAAATAAATTCCTGTTCAGACTCCATGATGGGAATGTAATAGAGAGCGTGCTCATGAAGTACAAGCATGGCAATTCCGTGTGCATATCATCCCAGGTGGGCTGCCGTATGGGCTGCAGGTTCTGTGCATCGACCATAGGCGGGCTGGTGAGGAATCTCACAGCGTCCGAGATGCTGTCACAGATATACAGCATCCAGAAGATAACAGGTGAACGTGTGTCAAATGTGGTCGTGATGGGAACAGGAGAGCCGCTGGATAACTTTGACAATCTTGTCAGGTTCATAGAGATGCTGACGGACGAGAATGGACTGAACATAAGCCAGAGAAATGTCACAGTGTCGAGCTGCGGTTTAGTGCCTGAGATAAAGAGGCTTGCGGATATGGGGCTTTCCATTACATTTGCATTGTCGCTTCACGCGCCAAATGACGAGGACAGAAGGGCACTCATGCCGATAGCCAACAGATACAGCATTGCAGAGGTTCTGGACGCCTGTGATTATTACTTTGACAGGACGGGCAGGAGGATAACATTTGAGTATTCTCTTGTAAAAGGGCAGAATGACAGCCCTGAGAAGGCATGCGAGCTGGCGCGTCTCATAAGGGGAAGAAACTGCCATGTGAACCTCATCCCCGTAAATCCGATCAAGGAGAGGGATTACGAGAGGGCGGATAACAGCGCCATTGAGAATTTCAAAAATATTCTGGAGAGAAACCAGATAACAGCTACGGTGCGAAGAAGCATGGGGCGTGACATAGACGCAGCGTGCGGACAGCTCCGCCGTAAATATGAGGAGGAGAACAAGACGGATAAATAGTTCGTCTTGTTCTTTTTTATGTGTTGTGCTAAAATAGGCAAGGTGGCGTATCAGATAATATTTTAGGCTGATGGAGAGAATATATGAAATCATTTGGAATAACAGATGTTGGAAAAAAGCGTTCCATGAATCAGGACAGCATATTTTATACAGATGAGCCAATAGGGGCTATCAGCAATCTGTACATAGTTGCGGATGGCATGGGCGGTCATAAGGCCGGGGACGTTGCATCCAGAACGGCGATTGAAGCCGCAGTTGAATATATAAGTGAAAGCGAGATAAGCAATCCTGTATCGCTGCTAAAGAGGGCGATAATATATGCCAATGACAAGGTGTATAAGCTTGCGCTCAGCAATCCGGAGGATTACGCAGGTATGGGAACGACATTTGTAGCTGCAGTGATCGATGATGGAATCATGTATGTCGCGAATATAGGTGACAGCAGATTATATATAGTTAACAATGAGATAAGACAGGTCACACTTGATCACTCATTGGTTGAGGAGCTGATAAGGAATGGTCAGCTCGACAGGAATAAGGGACGGAATCATCCAGAGAAGAACATTATAACCCGAGCACTTGGAATAGGTGATGATGTGGTTCCGGATTTCTTTGAAGTAGAACTTTCAGCGGATGATAAGATCCTTCTATGTTCTGATGGTTTGTCGAACATGATAGAGGACGACGAGATTCGGGACATTGTATCAGAGTCGGATGATCTTAAGACAGTCGGTGAGAAGCTGGTGGAGAGAGCGAATTACTACGGCGGCAAGGACAATATATCTGCCGTTGTAGCTGCGATAGATTGGGAGGAATAAATTGGTATGTTAAATCCGGGAACGATGCTCAGCGGTCGTTATGAGATCATAGAATTGGTTGGATCTGGCGGTATGTCAGAGGTATATAAGGCAAAATGTCATGTGTTAAACAGATATGTTGCCATAAAGGTGCTTAAGCCTGAGTTCAGCTCAGACGTTAATTTTGTTACAAAGTTCAGGATAGAGGCCCAGTCTGCGGCGGGGCTGTCACATCCTAATATTGTGAATGTATACGATGTCGGTGAGGACAACGGAATATATTATATAGTAATGGAGCTTGTGGAGGGAACCACCCTCAAGGAATATATACAGGCCCACGGCAGAATAGAGCCTATGCAGGCGATCGATTTTGCCATACAGATAGCCCAGGGACTTCAGGCAGCCCATGAGCATCACACGATACACAGAGATATAAAGCCTCAGAACATCATCATGTCGAACAACGGCACGCTGAAGGTTACTGATTTCGGAATCGCAAGAGCCGCATCGTCAAGCACGACCACGACAAATGCGATGGGTAGTGTTCACTACATATCACCGGAGCAGGCAAGGGGCGGATTCTCAGATGAGAGAAGTGATATTTATTCACTCGGTATCACCATGTATGAGATGCTCACAGGACATGTTCCATTTGAAGGCGAGAACAATGTGGCTATAGCGCTGATGCACATTCAGGGCGAGATGGTATCACCTAGGGAGTATTACCCGGATATACCTACAAGCCTTGAGAAGATCATAAAAAAGTGTACACAGAAGAAGCCGGAGAGACGATATCTCACAGCAAATGCGCTTATAGCTGATCTCAACAGAGTAAAAGAGAATCCTAATATAGATTGTATAGTAGTGCCTAAGACCAGCGTTCCTACATCCCCTACCATTGAGATGACAAAGCAGGAGATGGAGATGATCAAGACCGGAAGACAGGTCGATAAGGCAGATACTACGGAGATTCCACCTGTAAGTCCGAGAACGTCAGAGATCAAGGCTAACGTGCCAGTTATGCCGCCGTCACAGTTCGACGATCTGTTCCCAGATGACGACGATGAAGAGGATGATACGGACGAGTCAGTGGCAGATGATGGAGAACAGGAGCAGGAATACGATGGAGAAGAGGAGCTTGATCCAAGGCTTAAGAAGATAATCATGGTATCAAGTATTGCCATCGCGGTAGTTCTTGCCATACTTGCCATACTTCTCATAGGCAAGATAGCCGGTTGGAATATTCTGGGCGGTAAGGGTAAGACGGAGGGAAGCACCGATGTCATAACCACAGAGGGAGCGAACGACACAACTGCACAAGAGACAGTACCTATGGTCAATGTAGTAGGTCTGTATAAGACTGCGGCTGAGGAGCAGATGAAGAAGAATGGCTTCACCAACTATACATTTGTGGAGAAGACAGATGCCACAGTTGAGAAGGGCTATGTAATATCACAGAGTATAGATGATGGAACATCCATAACAAAGGATACACAGATAACTATTTACGTGTCATCTGGCAAGGAAAAGACCAAGGTGCCGAATGTTCTCGGATATGAGGACAGTCAGGCCACAACATTGCTCGAGGAGGCAGGACTTAAGGTAACACATGGCTATGCGTACGATGATAATGTTGAGAAGGATCATGTAATATCCTCAGATCCTGTTGCCGGAACAGAGGTTGAGGAGGGCTCAACAGTCAAGATAATCATCAGTAACGGTAAGGAGACTAAGAAGATCGCAGTTCCTAACCTCAAGGGTAGGTCTGAGGCAGATGCAGCAGCTAAGCTTCAGGAGGTCAACCTGGTAGGCAATCCAAGCTATGAGTACAGCGATGATGTGAAGGAAGGCCAGGTAATATCACAGGATCCTGAGGTCAACACTGAGGTTGACGAGGGAACTACCGTGTCATATGTTGTCAGTAAGGGACCTCAGAAGGTTACATACTCTGTATCTTTCAGCGGTTCAATATCGAATATAGAGTTTGATTTTGATACATTTGGAAGTGTGACAGTTGACATCTCATACACAATAGGCAGACAGACATTCTCTGTATACAGCGGCAAGGCTGGTGCAGGAGACTTCCCTATCAATATAGATGGAGTTGAGGGTCCTACAGGACTTGAGAGCAACCAGGGATCATTCTCTGTGACCATCACGGATTCAGAGGGAATAGATGTCACATCAAGCTTTAACACGGGCGGTTTGTCCGCTACATTTACACAGGAGAGTAATTAGTAGTGGCAGATATCATATCAGGAAAGATAATCAAAGGAATCGGTGGATTCTATTATATAGACGCCGAGGATGGACATTTGTACGAATGTAAGGCGAAGGGCATCTTCAGAAACAAAAAGATCAAGCCCCTTGTCGGAGATAATGTGAATATAGAGATACTTGATCCTGAGAACAATCTAGGTAATATCGTTGAGATATTGCCTAGATTTAACTCTTTAATAAGACCTGCTGTGGCAAATGTGGATCAGACGATCATAATATTTGCCGTGAGCGAGCCTGAGCCGAACTTTAACCTGCTTGACAGATTCCTTGTCAGCATGGAGAAAAGCGGTGTTGAGACTATCATTTGTTTTAACAAGACGGATCTTTCGCCGGACAATATGGAGGCTTGCAGATCATACAGCAAGAGCGGGTATGAGACAATCTTCATAAGCGCCAGGGAAGGCGAGGGCATAGACAGGCTCAGGGAGATCATAAAAGACCGCACAACGGTGTTTGCGGGGCCATCGGGAGTCGGCAAGTCGTCTACTCTCAATGCGATCAAGCCAGAGGCGGAGGCCCAGACAGGCGCTATAAGTGACAAGATAAAGCGTGGCAAGCACACCACGAGACATTCTGAGCTCATGCACATTGGCGGCAGGACATATATTATGGACACACCGGGCTTTTCATCGCTCTATGTTGATTCCATAGAGGCGGAGGATCTCAAGGAGTATTTCCCGGATATTGCGGCATATACGGGAAAGTGCAGATTCAACATGTGCAATCATGTCAGTGAGCCGGATTGTCTGGTAAAGCAGGCGGTTGCGGACGGAGAGATAAGCCGTATAAGATACGAAGATTATGTAATGATATATAACGACTTAAAAGAAAAGAGGAAATGGTAATGATAATTCTTTCACCTTCATTATTGTCAGTTGATTTTGCACATATTGCGGACGGCATTGCAGAGCTTGACAGAGCGAAAGTTCCTGCGCTGCACCTTGACGTTATGGACGGTGCGTTTGTTCCGAACATATCATTTGGTGCGCCTGTCATAAAGTGTCTCAGAAAAGAGACGAACATGATATTTGACGTGCATCTCATGATAGAGGAGCCGGACAGATATCTTGAGGATTTCAGGAAGGCAGGTGCTGACTGGGTAACCGTACATGCAGAGAGCTGTAAGCATCTGCACAGAACCGTTGCCAGGATACATGAGCTTGGAATGAAGGCCGGAGTGGCACTCAATCCGGCAACTCCTGTATCAGTGCTTGACTATGTGATAGACGATCTGGATATGGTACTTGTTATGAGTGTCAATCCGGGATTCGGCGGACAGTCATTTATTCCTTCAGCACTCAGAAAGGTGGCTGAGGTCAGAAAAATGGCAGATGACAGAGGCCTTGAGCTCAATATAGAGGTGGATGGTGGAGTCAATTTGAAGAATGTGGGTGACGTCATAGAAGCCGGTGCAAATGTCATAGTTGCCGGTTCTGCGGTATTCGGCGGTGATGCTTATGAGAACAGCTGCAGCTTTCTCAAAGTATTTGAGAAATATGAGGCATAGATAATAAAGGGCAAATAGTGATATGAAGAGTTATATTATAATATCCGGAGGCAGAGTTGATCTGTATTCACTTCAGGGAATCATGGACAGACACCTTGAAAGCAGCAGAGTGATAGCTGTGGACAAGGGTATAGAGACCTGCAATAAGATAGGAATAGTACCGGATGTGATCGTGGGTGACTTCGATTCAGCCAGCAAGGTGACTGTGGGCGTGTACAGGAAGATGGCTAAAAAGATGCACTCCATACAGTTTGTTGATCTGGACACACACAAGGACTTCACGGATACTCATGTAGCCATCATGCATGCCATGGAGGAAGGTGCTACGGATATTTATATATCGGGGGCCACAGGAACAAGACTTGATCACACAATGGCAAACATAGGGCTACTCAAGGAATGTGCGGATAAAGGCGTAAATGCGTATATAGAGGATGACCATAATGTAATAACCATGATAAATTCCAGTGCCGGAATAAGCCGGCTGGAGGGATACGATTATATATCTTTTATACCGTACGGTGGATGTGTCACGGGGGTAACACTTACAGGGTTTGAATACAACGTGGAGAATCGTACATTTGAGATAGGAGACAGCCTTGGAGTGAGCAACCGGGTTGTATCGGAGGATGCAAGGATAGAGATAGAAGATGGCTATATGATCGTCAATTACAGCCGTGACTGATATGGTTTAAAAGACCAGGCATATAAACTACAATATAAATATAACGAAAAAGCTCTGCACAGTGTATTATCTGTGCAGAGCTTTTTCACATAGCAGTTTGTTATATTCCTTTACTTTTTCTTGGAGTTCTTTTTACCCTTTTCAGGATATTTCTCGTTTATCTTTTCTTTTATCTTTTCGTGCCTGTCGGCTACTTTGTTTTTTGCTGATGACTTTTTCTTCTGGTCGGACTTCTGGTCGTTCTTTGACTCATTCTTTTGCTCGTCGCCGGAAACCTTAGCTTTGTTATCAGGTTCATCAGGTGTTGTTAACTCACGGAGTTCGCGGATGCTGGCATCAAAGCTTTCTGTTATCGGATCGGCATACATGGATGAATAATATGCATACAGAGCCTTGTATTCCTCAGATGTCTTGTATCCGGTGATGTAGATGTGTCCGTGCATCTCGTCCATATGGATACCCCTGATCTTCTTGGCAATGTGAAGGCCGATGTTCTTACAGTGGCTTCCGATCCTGTCAAGACTTGTGAGAATGTCAACCAGTGCAAATCCTCCAGGGATACCACATTCGCCCATCTGAAGTCTCACAACGTGGTGATCCTTTATAAGCTCTGTTATCTCGCTGATGGTCTGTGCAAGTGGCTCTATTCTTGATATTGCCTGAAGATCGTCCTCCTTGAAGGCGTTCAGAGTCATATCAATAATATTGTTAGTCGCCTTGAGCGCTGTCTGGATCTCATTCATTCCCTGATCTGAGAAGTTTATCTTCTGATCTATTATATTTCTCGATACAACGAGAAGATTCTCACAGTGGTCACCAATCCTTTCCATATCACTCAGACTGTTCAGAAGCTCAGACACATCAAGTCGTTCGGATCTGGACATGTTGTTCTGTGATGTTACCTTGAGGAGGAAGTTGTTGAGTGAGCTCTCACATTTGTCTATGAAATCCTCATTCTCCTCGAGTTTGGCGGCATCTTCTTCATTGAAATCACTGATGAGTCTGCATGCTATTGCAAAGTTCTCTCTTATGCAGTCAGCCATGGCAAACATGACATTTCTTGCCTGTGAAATAGCGATGGAAGGGGTAGCGATAAGTCTCGGATCCAGTGTGGCGAGCTCTTTGTCGATCTTGGACTCCTCGTCGTCCCTGATGATCTTTCCTGTAAGTTTTGCCACCTGATTGGAGAATGGCAGAAGTATCAGGCTTATGATAAAGTTGAACAGGAAGTGGACGTTTGCAATGTTACCACGGTTTACGACCTTGTCCATGAAAGGCATGTCTATGAAAAGCTGAAGTCCGTATATGACAATAACAAAGAACACAGCTCCGAATATGTTAAAGAGAAGATATGAGAGAGAAACTCTCTTTGCCTTCTTGTTCGCACCGATTCCCCCGAGGATAATGGTCATACACTTACCGATGTTCTGACCGATAATGATAGGAATGGCTGTTCCGTATGTAACGACGCCTGTGGACGAAATGGCCTGGAGTATACCTACTGATGCAGATGAACTCTGTATGATGGCTGTGAGCACAAGTCCTATTAAAATACCAAGTAATGGGTTATTAAACGATGTGAACAGATTCTGGAAGCTCTCTGATTCCTTAAGTGGCGCAAATACACCCTCCATGGTATTCATGCCGAGAAAGAGGATTCCAAGACCAACAAGAATACTTGCAATATCACGTTTCTTGTTGTTATTTGTAAATAGTATGATAAATGCACCTATACATATAAGGATAGGAGCAAATGATGACGGTTTTAAAAGTTTAAGAAGAATATTAGTCTCCGCAAGATCTCCAAGACGAAGGATCTGTGCGGTCGCGGTACTACCGATGTTGGCACCAAACACGACAGGTATGGCCTGCCCAAGCTTCATGATTCCGGCATTTACAAAGCCGATGAGCATGATGGTCGTTGCTGCCGAACTCTGAATGATGGCTGTTACGGCTGTACCGAGTGTAAAACCCTTGATAGTTCCCGTAAACTGATTTTTTCCGGTTGTAAGTTTCTCAAGAACCTTTTCCAGACTGCCACCGGCGAGATTCTTCAGCGAGGCACCCATGAGATTCATTCCGAACAGAAATAAACCTACGCCTCCGAGCAATGTTAAAATAGAAAATAAATCCAAAATTATAGCCCTCCTGAGTAAAATGAATTTTACCTGTGTTTCTGACAGGTAAAAAATATGTAATAAATATGTAAAATCCCATACGATTCAGATTATAACACATCACTAGTTTTTGTACTATTGAAAAAATAATGCAATTGATGGTAACATTTCGGCAAATGTCACAATAAATATGATGGTGGCGGCAAAACTTCAACTGTGGTAGAATGAGCAGGGTATATTATATAAAAATGATAACGAAGATTCAGATAAAAGAATGGAGTGGCTGATACATGTCTGTTTTTAGTGATAAGAGAGTATTTGGAATCAAAAGGCAGAACTGTGGCGGTGTGTCCACCGCAGGGCAGGTATGCGCCAATGATGTAATATTGTGGGTCATATTTCTGCTGCCTATTAATATAGTAATACATGGTGCAGGACAGTGCCTTGTGGCCATGGGATTGTTCGTGGGCAATGTTGTCGGATGGATATTCCTGTCAAAGCGTATGAATTCGTATGCTGAGATATCCCCTAAAAAGATACACAATGCTCCGGAGCTGTTCGCAGCAAGATATGGGTCATGGAAGTTGAAAGATCTGGTGTCCGTCATATGGATAGTGACGCTTGGCCTGATACTGGTGTCTGTTCTCAAGGTTATCGTATCGGTTGTCGCCTATTTTATGGACATGCCGGAGAGCATAAGCCTTGCCATCATAGTGTCATTTCTCATCCTTGCCACCATACTGGTTGACAATAAGCTGATGGGAATAATCAAGACAATAGTGTTCATAATGGTTATAATCGTATGTCTGACGATGATCGGACTGGTATTTTACAGGATGGATGCGAGGGAGATACTTGACAATTACAGGAGATCAAGGCTTGCAGGGGGAACCAGCATTTATCTGAATATACTGTATTACGATGGCAAAACAGTGGATATAGGAAGTGCGATATCCATGACGGGAGTAGGACTTGGATGTATAGCCATGCCGCTGATGTACAAGGGTGTCTTAAATATCCGGGATATCAAGGAGCTCGATGTCGGAAGAATATGGGCTGTAATCTTTGAAGGGTTCACAATACTTTCAAGCTGTATACTGGCACTTCTGGTCGTACCGGTGCTCTATCCTGAGAAGGCATGGGCAAATATGAACTCATTCCAGGTGTACAACCTGATGCTCAAGAAGCTGCTTGGAACGGGAACCTATGCGTATGTGTTCAGATTTGCCGCGCTTATGGTGTTTATAGCGGCGGTTGTCGTAATGCTGGAATCGTTCATGAGAAATATATGCGAACATATAAGAGGGCTTGTTCCTGCAATCTCAAGAGCCGGTGGAATCGCAAAGCTTCTTATAGATATAGGTGTTGTTGTGCTGACCGGATGCTGCGTTTTCCTGGTGGCAGAGTTTGTTGAATTCAACAGAGAGCATATGATCGCCGAAAACTGGGGATTGTGTGCGGCGGCACTTGCGGCTCCTCTTTTCTGTACACTGACGTACAGGCATGCGACCGGAAAAGGCATGTATGCTGGAATAATAGCAGGAATACTCACATTTGTTATGTGGAAATATCTCCCGTTTGTGAACGGAGGCAGCCTGGCGGCATACTCGGGTATCAGCGGTGACGTGGTTGGATTTGCAGTGAGTCTGCTGTTCACCATTGGAGTAAGTGTGTGCACGCAGAAAAATACAGAGGAAGAACTGAAGATATTTGACAGGATGAGGGCTGATCAGGCCTGATCTGAAGGAGTTCATATGATATACAGGATTGCCTGCGTCGGCAGGATAAAGGAACAGCATTTTACGCAGATGTTAAATGAATATAAGAAGGAGATCGACAAGAGAGGACGTCTGGAGATATGCGAGGTTCCTGACGAGAGGATACCTCAGAAGGCTGGCGACAAGGTAAATGCCATGATCATTGAGGCCGAGGCGGACAGGCTGAGACATGTGATCGGGAGAGACGACTATGTTATAGCACTGTGTATAGAAGGAAAGAAGACGACCACGGAAGGACTTGCCGATCAGGTCCGCAGGGCATCGGAGCGCGGACATGACACGGTTACATTTGTGATAGGGGGATCTCTTGGACTTGCTGCAGATATAGTGAGGAGGGCTGATTACAGGATGAGCGTGTCGGATATGACATTTCCGCATCAGCTCATAAGGGTGACGCTGGCGGAGCAGCTTGCGATCATAAGCCGGAGCTGACAGGGATTATTTGTGGTAGGTTATGTTGTTCAGGATAGTGTATGCCCTGTAGGTCTGCTCGGACAGCAGGAGGGCAGTCATCTCGGCGGACGGCTGTACTGAACAGAGAGAGAAATTTTCCATATCAGCTGTGAGTGATTCATCGTACCCTATGTAGAAGTTTATCTTTGAGGTACCGCTTGAAGTCAGACTGTTGATGCGGGCTGCGTAGTCCTCAGATGAGATGGTATCGGAGCCGGATATGCAGTAGTTTGTGGTGTTTTTCCCTGATGTGCATTTAATTTTCCCTGCAACACATACTATAGACAGAGTACAGTATGGAGAAAGTCTCTTGACGTACTCGGCGATGGCTTTCTGATACAAAGGGTTGATTTTTTTCTGATTAACGTATATGTTTATATCCATGTGATTTCTCCTAAAGTCAGAAATGGGCGGCAGGATGACGTAACGGCATCCTAACTATGACATTATATAGCATCAAGGAGAAAATATATAGCAAATTATGTTATAACATTATGGAGGATAAAATGAGTAAAAAATTACTGGCACTTGATATTGACGGAACGCTGACAAATACTCAGAAGGATATTACTCCGGCAACGCTGGAGAAAATAATAGAGGCACAGGAGAAGGGGCATATCGTTGCGATAGCATCGGGACGTCCACTGCCTGGAATAAGGAAGATAGCAGACACCATAGAGCTTGACAGATTTGGCGGATATGTGCTTGCTTTCAACGGCGGAAGGATCGTCGATTACAGTACCGGTGAGGTGGTATATCAGGCTGTGCTTGACAATGATGTGGTGAGGGATATATATGATTACTGTCTGAAAGCGGGCTGCGGAATGGTGACATACGATGGAGACCGAGTTATAACCGGAACTGATATAGACGGATACATGACATTTGAGGCAAGTATCAATCATATGGAGATCATGAGGATAGATAACTTCAGGGAATATATCGATTTCCCTCTCAACAAATGTCTTCTTACCGCAGATCCTGACAAGGCGGAGAAGATAGAGCAGGAGCTTGCAGAAAAGTTCGGTGATCAGCTTAACATATTCCGCTCGGAGCCATATTTTGTGGAGATCATGCCGCCAAATGTTCACAAGGCAACATCCCTTGAGAAGCTTCTTGAGGTCCTTGATATGGACAGAAAGGATCTTGTGGCGTGCGGTGACGGATATAATGACCTCACGATGATAGAGTATGCCGGGGTGGGAGTCGCCATGGCAAATGCACAGGACATAGTGAAGGAACATGCCGATTATATAACATTGTCAAATGACGAGGACGGACTTGTGCCGGTGGTGGACAAGTTTATCCTGGCTGACTGATCAAGTATAAAAATGTGTGAATTATGTGTATCCCGTTGAATTGATGAGATATTTGTAGTAAAATGTATTGCTATATGAGTTAAATTTTGACAGATACATTCGATATTTAGGAGAAAAATATGGGAAATAAAATGAGTGGTCATGATGACGATGATATGAAGCGTGTTAAGGGCAGATATGCCGGAGAGATGCTTTTTGACGATGAAGATGATTACGATGACGATGCCGATGATTATTCAGATGATCATGGCAGAACCGGTATTGCAAAGGATGATTATTCCGACAGCGCATTTGGACCGGGCGCAGACGATGAAGAGGATGCGGCATCAGAAGAGGAAGCTTATACATCGGATGATGAATATTATGAAGATGAATATGCGGAAGAAGAGCAGGATATGAAGGATCAGAAGAGAAAGAAAAAGAACAGAGTATGGGGAATCATACTTGCAATCGAGGTTGTTGCAGCCATAGTCATAGGCGTTCTGTTTGTGAAGTCGTACATCAACAACACATATAACAAGATGCAGTACAAAGAGCTGAAGGACACTCATATAAATGAGGATCTGGATGAAGAAACAGTCAAGAAGATGACAGGATACACCAACATCGCATTGTTTGGTATAGATACCAGAGATGCAGGCATGGTTGACGAAGGAGTGCGTTCAGACAGTATAATCATCTGTAGCATCAACAATGATACACAGGAGGTCAAGCTTCTCTCACTGTACAGAGATACTTACCTTGAGCTCTGTAATGACAGCCAGTCATACGAGAAGGCAGCTCATGCATACGCATACGGCGGAGCACAGGGCGCTGTCAATATGATAAATAAGAACCTTGACCTGAATATAACAGATTACGTTGCGGTCAATTTCACAGCCCTCACAGAAGCCATCGATGCCCTGGGTGGAATTGATATAGAGCTGAAGGAGGAGGAGCTTTATAAGCTCAACCAGTGTATTGACGAGCAGATGGGTGTAAATGGTATTTATTCAGATTATGTATATGACACAGGTGTCGTTCATCTGAACGGTGTGCAGGCTACAGCCTACTCAAGAATCAGAAGTACAGATGAGGGTGATATAACAAGAACATGGAGACAGAGAACAGTTATCTCCAAGATGATAGAGGCGGCAAAGACAGCAGGAATCTCCAAGCTGCTTGATTGTATCAACGTGGTTGTGGATGATGTTGCATCAAGCCTTACAGAGGAAGAGATCATTGATATGGCAAAATCCTGCTTCAACTACAAGCTGTCTACTACAACAGGATTCCCGTTTACCATCGCCAGTCCTACCATGGATGAGGTGAGCTATGTCGTTGCCTGTGATCTCGCAACGAATGTCACAGCACTTCACAGATTCCTGTTCGACGACATGAATTATACACCGTCAGCTACCGTACAGAATATAAGCTACAACATCATCAATGATTCAGGCTGTGAGAATCAGCTTGATCTTGATACATTTACAGTTCAGGATGATGTGGATTCCATTGTATCGACGGAGTCAGATTATTCTGATGGCTATTGATGATATCTGGGATCTGAAAGCAGGATGTCGGGTGACATATAACAGAAATAAGCATAACAGCAAGGCACATATCATATGCACGTGTACACAGTGATATGTGCCTTTCTTTTTTACTTTGAAATGTAAAGGGTATGTGCTATAATGAATCAGGTCGTCAGGCAGATGTCTGCATGGGTTATCATGCTAGGATATGACGATATATAATATGAATAATAAAATATGAACACAAAGGATGGATCGCGATATGAAGATGGACAGAATTCTGCTCAAGATGAGCGGTGAAGCTCTTGCCGGTGATAAGAAACATGGTTTTGACGAGGAGACAGTCAGAGATGTGTCCAATCAGGTAAAGCAGATAGTAGACAAGGGAATACAGGTATGTGTAGTAATAGGAGGAGGAAACTTCTGGAGAGGAAGAACTTCAGACAACATGGACAGAGTTAAGGCGGATTCCATAGGAATGTTGGCAACTGTCATGAACTGTATCTACACAGCGGACAGCTTCAGAAGCTGCGGAATAAAGACACACATCATGACACCATTTGTATGTGGTAATATGACTGAGCTTTTTGACAAGGACAAGGCAATCGCATATATGGAGCAGGGAGATGTCGTATTTTTTGCAGGTGGAATCGGCCATCCATATTTCTCAACAGATATGGCGACAGTGCTTATGGCAATAGAGGTTCAGGCAGATGTCATTCTTTCAGGTAAGGCCATCGATGGAGTATATGACAGTGATCCAAAGACCAATCCGAACGCTAAGAAGTATGACAGCATGAAGATGAGCGATATAGTAGATAACAAGCTCGGAGTAATAGATCTTGCCTCAGCAGTTCTTGCTATGGAGAACAAGATGCCTATGATGCTGTTTGGCCTGAATGATGAGAACAGCATAGTGAAAGCCGTTACAGGCGGTTTCACCGGAACATATGTGAATGCGGAATAAAAGGGAAAATAATAAGAAAAATATATAATCCAGGAGGAATGAATCATGTTAATTAAGCAAATCTCGGTATTTATGGAAAACAGACCCGGCCGTCTGGCGGAGATTACCAATGTTTTGTCAGAAAATAACATTGACATGCGCGCCATCAACATTGCAGACACGACCGATTTCGGCATTCTGCGTATGATCGTGAACGATCCAAAGCGGGCAGAAAAAGTTCTGCGTGAGAACAACATGACGGCAAGCACCACCGATGTGATTGCGGTGTCCATTGATGATACGGTCGGCGCAGTCAGCAAGGTTATCATGCTTTTAAAGAAGGAAGATATCAGCATCGAATATATCTATTCCTTCATCGGTGAAAAATCAGCGAAGGCAGTCATCGTGATCAAGACCAACGATAACGAACGTTCGGTTGCATTGCTGCAGCAGGGCGGTATTGCAGTATTGTCGCCCGATGACTTGAACGGGTTAAACTATGCAAAATAATTTAGAAAACGAATTATTACATCGGGAGTTTGGCATTTCCGAAAAGACGGTTGCCTGCATGCGTGAGACGGAGGAAGAGCTTGGCGAGGTATTCTCAAGGATCGACCGGGTTGCCTCTTATAATCAGCTTAAAGTACTGCGTGCGTTTCAGCATCGCCGTGTGTCCTATGCGCATTTTGGCGAGACGACCGGCTATGGATATGATGACCTGGGACGTGACACCCTGGATCGTGTTTTTGCAGAGATTGTCGGTGCGGAGGACGCACTGGTGCGCCACCATATCGTGAGCGGAACCCAGGCGATCGCAAGCTGCTTGTACGGTGTTCTGCGGCCGGGTGATATCATGGCATCGGTAGTTGGTGCGCCGTATGACACCATGGAAGAGGTCATCGGCATCCGCGGCGAGGACGATTGCGGCTCGCTCAAGGATTTTGGCGTTTCGTACCGGCAGGTGGATTTAAAGGACGGCGATCAGATCGATTATGACGCGATCCGCGCCCTGCTCCGGCGTGAGAAGATCAAGCTTGTGCTGATTCAGCGTTCGCGCGGCTACGCGTGGCGCGATTCTCTGACCGTGGCGCAGATCGGGTCGCTGATCCGCATGATCAAGGCGACCGATCCCAACGTCATTTGCATGGTTGACAACTGCTACGGAGAATTTGTGGAGGAGACCGAACCGACACAGGCCGGCGCGGATATTATCGTGGGTTCTCTGATTAAAAACGCCGGCGGCGGCCTTGCGCTCAGCGGCGGCTATGTGGCCGGCCGTGCCGATCTGGTCGAAAAGATTTCCTACCGCCTGACCGCACCGGGGCTGGGACGGCACACCGGGGCGTCACTCGGATTCAACCGTAACCTGTATCAGGGGCTGTTTCAGGCGCCGCACGTGGTGGGACAGAGCATCAAAACGGCCGTGCTTTGTGCCGGCATGTTTGAAAAGCTCGGTTTTGCGGTCTGCCCCGCGCCAAAGGCGGAGCGCAGCGATATCATTCAGGCAATCCGCCTAAAGACGCCGGAAAACGTGATTCGGTTCTGTCAGGCGATTCAAAAGGGTTCGCCGATTGACAGTTATGTCACGCCGGAGCCGTGGGATATGCCCGGCTATGAGGATCCCGTCATTATGGCAGCCGGCGCCTTTGTGCAGGGCGCCTCGATTGAGCTTTCGGCAGATGCGCCGATTTGTCCGCCGTATGTTGCTTATATGCAGGGCGGCACCATCTATGACGCCGCAAAAATCGGGATTCTGCGTGCTGCCGATGCGATGAGTGAGGTGTAAATTATGCCGAAAATGTGTGTGCTGGAAAAGGATAAGATTTGCAATTCCTGCGGAGAGTGCGATTACTGCGATTTAAACCCTTTTCAAAAATGCAATAACTGCGGTCGGTGCATCGATTCCGGCGAAGAATACCGGGAACTGAAAATTGACCGCGTGATTCTGCCCGGCAAAAATAAAAACCGAAAATAAAACGGAAACAAAACAAGGATTCCATTCGTCAAAAAGGTATTGCCGCCTGTGCGGCAGTGCCTTTTTATCTTTAAAAATATTATTTTTATGTAACGATTTCAAAGATTGGTTGAAATCGGTGTGAATATATGGTAAAATACTATGTTGGTAAAGATGCCGGATCGGGACGTCTTACAGTGACTATTTTGTGATTGGTTATCATATACATGATAAGGGACAAGTGTTTGGTATCGCCGTTTTAATTTTGGATAAAGGAGTGCAGGATCATGATGCAAAAATACAACTTTTCACTGCGGATGCTGGTATTGATTTTGTGTACCGCCATCGGAATCAGCGTGTTTTACATACCGAAGGAGACACAGACGGCGTCTGCGGCATGGGATGAATTGCGCGGCGTCTGGGTATCGACGGTTGCCAATATCGATTATCCCTCGACCCAGACCACCGATGCGGAGGTGCTGAAAAAAGAACTCGTCTCCATTATGGATCACAGTAAGGAGATGGGCTTTAACGCCGTATTCTTCCAGGTTCGCCCATCGGGTGACGCGCTTTATGCGTCGTCAATTTTCCCGTGGTCGCGTTACCTGACCGGGACGCAGGGCGTTGCACCCGATCACGGCTTTGATCCATTGGCCTTTGCCGTCGAAGAGGCACATCAGCGCGGCATGGAACTGCACGCATGGATCAATCCGTACCGCATCACCAATTCCTCAGCAGATAACAGTCGCCTGGCCGCAAACAATCCGGCTGTTTTGCACCCGGAGCTTGTCATGACGGACGCAAATGGAAAGATGTTTTACAATCCGGGCGACAGTGCATCGATTCAGCTGATCGTGGACGGCGCCGTTGAAATTGTGAAAAACTACGATGTGGACGGTCTGCACATGGACGATTATTTCTACCCGGAGGGCGGATATAACGATGATGTGACCTACTCGTTTTATAAAGATCAGTACCCGGATAAGGCCGATTGGCGCCGCGCGATGGTGAATAAACTGGTACAAACCATGGACACCGCCGTGCATGAGGCAAAGCCGGGGATTCAGTTCGGCATCAGCCCAAGAGGAATCTGGGCCAATGCATCCGACATCAGCGGCGGCAGCAACACCCGCGGCGGCGGCTCGTACAATACGATTTTTGCCGATTCCAAAGCGTGGGTGGAAAACGGCTGGGTGGACTATATCATGCCCCAGATTTATTGGAATATCGGCTATGAGATCGCGGATTATGCCGTCCTGACCGACTGGTGGGCAAATCTGGTTCAAAATACCGATGTCCGTCTTTATATCGGCGAGGGCGCGTACCGCACCACCTCCAGCACGCTGGAGGCCTGGACGGGAGAAAACGGCACCAATGAGCTGAGACGGCACATCGCCATCGGCCGCGAAAACGCCAATATCTCCGGGTATTGCATGTTTACCTACCACAATTTTATGGATAACTCGTCCATTTATCAGCTGATGCAGGAGGTAAACGCCGAGGATTCGGCGAAGGATACAAAGAACGATACGCCGTCCGCACCGGCAGCCACTGAGGAGCCGTCGGTGCCTGTATCGTCAGAGCCGATGAGCAATACCGGGACGGACAAGCCGTCAGACGGCACCTATGTCAACAAATTTACCGATCTTGACAACTACTGGTGGGCGATGGACGCCGTCAATTCCCTCGCGTCGCAGGGCATTATCCGCGGCAGAAGCGAGACCGAATTTGACCCGGACGCCTATATCACCCGTGCCGACAATACGGTGCTGCTGCTCCGTATTTTAGGAAAAAAGGCGGATTTTAAAGATAATTTCTCCGATGTTTATCCGGGAACCTATTATTATGATGAAATCGGCATGGCAAAGGCGCTGGGCATTGCCGCAGGCTACGGGGACAACCTTTTTGACCCGGACAACCAAATCAAGCGCCAGGATATGGCAACGCTTGCTTACCGGGTGCTGAAAGAAGAGGGCGTTTTGACCGCAATCCCCAACACGGCGGAGCTGAACCGCTTTTTGGATAAGGATTCGATCGACTTTTACGCAAGAGATGCCATGGCAGCCTGCGTGGGCGCAGGACTGATGAGCGGCTACGGCGATGGCTGGGTCAATCCGCAGGGGAACGCAAGCCGTATCGAGGTGGCATTGTTTATGTACCGCATCCAGGGACTTTTGCAGAGCAAAAACCTTACGGAATAGCTCAATACCGGCCGAGACATCGACACGAAAAGGAGAAGCCGCCCATGGATACAGAAGATCGACTTTATCGGGAATATCTTGCAGGGGATCAAAGCGCCTTGGAAAAGCTGATGGAGATGTACGGCGACCGTTTGACGCTGTATATCAACGGCTATGTGGATAATCTGCACGATGCGGAGGATCTCTTGATTGAGGTTTTTGCGTATCTGGTGGACAAGCGTCCGCGGATCAAAAGCAGCTTTCACGCATATGTCTACAAGGCGGCGCGAAACTACGCACTGATGTTTTTAAAAAAGCAGAAACGGCACCTTTTCTTCAGTCATGAGGAGATGGAGTTCCATCTAGAGAGCACTGCGGATGACAGTGCGGAATTTGTGCTTTCCAAAAAAGAGAGAAACAAGACCCTGTATCAGTGCATGAACCGGCTCAGCAATGCCCAGAGAGAGGCGATATATCTTGTATACATCGAGGATATGAGTTATCAAGAGGTTGCACAGACCATGCATAAGACCGTCAAACAAATCGATAAGCTTTTGCAGCTTGGCAAAAAGAAGATGCGGCCGCTGCTTGAAAAGGAGAGTATTCACGGTGCGTTCCACGGATGAGAGAATGAAGCTTGTAAATCAAAGGGTGCAGGAAAAAAGAAAGGCGGCAGGCGTAAGATATGAAAAGCTCTGCTTTTCGCTCTGCGGTACGCTGTGCTTGTGCCTGGTTCTGGCCGCCGCCCTTTTTGCCGCCGAGAAAACGGCGCTGTTTGCTGCGGTATCGGCAAGATTTTCCCATACGGCAAGTATCTTTACCGGCGGACATTTTTTTGAATACGCCGTGGTCGGGATTTTGGCGTTTCTTTTGGGGATTTCTTTTACCGTCCTTTGCTATATGATCCATCATAAGAATAAGGAGGGGCAAACGCATGACAGAACTCACCGATAATTTTATCCAGCTTGTGATCGTGTGCGTCTGCGGCGTCTGCTGCGCCGTGTCCGCGATAAGAGAAAAGAACCGGGACTGGATGTTTCTTGCGCTGTTTTACGTCAGCTTTGGGATCGGTCTCCTTTACTGGATTTTATATATGATTTTATTTTCATCCACGCCGCGTATTTTTTGCGTTTCGGAGCTGAGCTGGACGGCGTCTTATGTCTTTTTGATCATACGTATTCTGTCGGATGCCGAGACGGCGCGTGATAGCAAGGTCGGTGTGTTTCCGTGGTGTTTTCCGCTGTTTTCGCTTTTGATGTGCATCATCTTTTGCCAAAGGGGCAGCTATTTTGAAAATATCCTCATGGGAGGAACGCTTGGCATGTGCGGCTATTTTGCCGCAAGAGAGCTTTGCTTTGCCAAAAAGAGCGGAGCGAGGCAAAAAGGTATTTTCTGTGCTGCGGCGTTGTTTTTTTACGCGGCGGAATATCTGCTTTGGATTTCGTCATATCTGACGGCGGACGCCGGGGTGATGGATCCCTATATGATTGTTGATACCTTTGTACTCAACCCGGCGCTTTTGTCCATGATGCTTGCGCAGCGCGTTCGGCCGGCCGACAGAAAATCGTCAAAGGCCGCCTGAAAACGAAATTTCGGTATCTTTTGGCAAAAACAAAGTGCGCGAAATAGACTTTGGATCGATCGGTAAATGATGGAAGGGGGAAGCGGCAATGTCTTATAACATCGAAAATATTTTTATCTGTCTTGCCGCGCCTTTTTTGATTGCCGCCATTTGCTCCGGCAAAAGCAGCCGAAAAAATTTTATCTTTATCATGGTCGGTTTTTTGTGCTGCGTGCTTGCGGCATATCTGAACACGTTTTTTATGGTTTTATACAAGGCGGACAACACCGCCGCGGTGATGGAGATCACGCCGGTGGTCGAAGAGACGGTCAAGCTGCTGCCGCTTTTGTTTTATCTTTTTGTGTTTGAGGCGGATGAGAGCGAGGGAAGCATGGCGGCCTTTCATATCGCGATCGGCTTTGCCACGTTTGAAAATATCTGTTATCTGCTGGAAAACGGCACCAACGACCTTTTTCATCTTGTGATCCGCGGCTTTTCGGCCGGTGCCATGCATATTGCCTGTGCCTTTATGATCGGCTATGGGCTAAGGCTTTTAAAGCGTTCTTCCCTGATTAAGGCGGCCGGGCTGTTTGGCCTGCTCTGTGTTTGCATTACGTTTCACGCAATTTTTAATATGCTGATGAAAACGGACGGCGTTTTGCGGCAAATCGGATACGCGATCCCGATCACCGTGATCGGCGCACAGATTGCATTAAAACATCACCTAAAAAAATATCTTTAAAGAGGTTTTACCTCTTTTTTTCTTTTTTAGGGGGGAATTTTGGAAGATAAAACACCTTTATAGGTAGATATGAAAAAACGGGGGTGGTTTTATGCTTGACTGCAAACGCAGGATCGAATTGGTGATGAAACGTGCGCAGTGCAGAGAGGCGCAGCGCCGGGGGCGAAAGCTGACGCGGCTTACCGTCGAAAGCCTGCTGCTTTTGATCGGCTTGCTCTACTGGATTGACCGGTTTTCCGATCTGTACCAAAGCGGCAGCGTAACCGGCGCGTATGGCTCCATTTTGCTGATTGACGGCCTTGGGGGTTACATCTTTACTGCCGTTGCTGCGTTTACGGTTGCGACCGTTTTAACACTGGTCATTTTAAAAAGGAAAGGAAGAAAAGGGAGGAATCAAAAATGAAAAAGAGGTTTTTATCCGCAATTTTGGTGTTATGCATGCTGCTTTCTGTTGCACCGATGCAGATTTTTGCATATCCGGGCGACATTTTCCGCCCGGGCGGAGAAGTAACGGAAACGTTCACCTTGGATGAGGGCAGGTTGCTTGGGTTAAAAAACGGCTATATCAACTTTATGCTCTATAACTACGGTTATCAGAGTTACCTTGCGACGCAGCCGACGCTCATGGCTGAAAAAAACGGGTTGGGAAATTCAGAGCAGTGGCAGATGCAAAGCTGTGAGTTTATTACCTACGAGCGCGGAGAGGAAATACCGCAGGCAACGGTTCTTCTTTTAAAGAACGTATCGTTTGTCAATCGGACACCCAATGGCAAAAATGCGGGAATCCGCGCGGAATATGAGGTTATTGCCTATCTGTACGGGATTGATGGCGTCAAAGACGGCTATGAACTGAAGATGAACACCACCGTTTATCACGAGCTGGTGCGTCTTACTGATAATCCCTCGGAAAAGGCGTCCTCCTGGGGTGTTTTAACCACGGTAGATACCATCGGTATCCCCGATGGGTTACCGGACGGATTTAACCGCGATTTTACTTGTCGGTGGAGTTATATGCTGTCGGGATTTTCCGGGATGGGTCACGATGAGATCATGGATCGCACCGGCGGTCCGTCACTGCGCATGAGCCGCACAACAGTGCAGGAAAACGGCGAAAAATCCGTGGAAGAAACCGTGGTGACAGGCCGGGTGGATAACTTTACAGCCACACGTTTTATCAAGGGTTATTCCTCCTGGGGCGACCTTGACGGCATCTATCTGACCGAGGTCTATGCGGACGGCTATACGTGGGCAACGCCGTTTGTGGGCTTGTCCGATTATTACGAAAAGAGCAACACGGTGTATACCGGAGAGGATCAGCCGCTTCGGGTTGCGATGTCACCGGAGGTCAGCATCTATCCGAACGACCGCCCCAGATCCTCTTATGTTGTGAGCCAGGACTATATCGGCGCGCAGTTTGACAAAACGGGCGAGAGCGAGGAGATCGGCAATTGGAGCCATTATATGTGGGGATATCGGGATTTGGCGATGCTGGAAGAAGATGTCCCGACCGAGCCGGACAAAATTTCAACCTCTTTTTCGGCAAAGAGACTTGCCGTGTTCCCGTCTTACGACAAATTTGTGGTTGAATATGTAGCGGACGATGCCGCACTGGAGAAATTAAAAAAGCAGTATAAGGCGTCGCCCATCGCCCAGATCACCGGCGATTATGAAAGCGTCAACGGTACGGAGTTTGTCTTTACCGGCGGTTATGCCATGCTCTCTCCGGCGGTCACGGCAACGTGGGACGCAGCAAACGGCGGCGAGTTTGTCGTACGCCGTGACGGCAGCATCAGACAAAAGGGCGTACATTTAAATGCACCCTCGTTTAAGTTCTATCAGCCAAAGGCCGGTGCGGAGGACGCTCTGTCCATCGAAATGACGAAAAAGGGACTTTCGTTTGCCATTGACCCCGAAAGCAACGATGCCATCGTGTTTATTGATATTCCTTACGCATCGGTAATGCTGGAGAGCGCAGAGGCGGATATGAGCGGCAACCTTGTTTTCGGCGGGCTTGTCGG
>ERZ839767.1327-NODE-1327-length-38056-cov-5.130391_pt1 | contig 38056 bp, 30 predicted proteins | sample MGYA00519879_ERZ839767 | MGnify/ENA primary metagenome ERZ839767 (study PRJEB31850, sample SAMEA3708852) | human gut metagenome | biome: human gut; feature: human-associated habitat; material: faeces | place: China | collected 2014 ... | reverse complement strand
TTTATCCATGTTTATCCATGTTTATCCATGTTTATCCATGTTTATCCATGTTTATCCATGTTTATCCGCATTCATTTGCGCTCGGCTTTCTTTTATTGTAAGAACGAAATCAATACACCGGCAGCTACGGCCGAACCGATAACTCCCGAAATGTTACTTGACATACAATAGTTCAGCACATGATTCTTTGGGTCGTACTTGGTTGCAATATCATTTGCTACACGGCTTGCCATAGGCACTGCGCTCAGTCCGGTTGCTCCGATTAACGGATTAATCTTCTTCTTGCTAAACAAGTTGAAGCACTTCACAAACAGGATACCGCCTGAGATAGAAAGAGCGAAAGCAAGGAATCCGCCAACGATAATGCCGATAGTAGTCCAGTTGAGGAAAGCCTCGGTAGTCATAGTCGCTCCCACACATAACCCTAAGAATATGGTTGCCGCATTCATAATACTGTTGGCCGCAGCGTCGAACAGACGGCTGGTGTCGCTACCTATTTCTTTAATCAGGTTACCGAACATCAGCATACCAATCAAAGGCACTGCACTAGGAACAAACAAAGCCACAATCGTGGTTACCGCAATAGGAAAGATGATTTTCAAGGTACGGAGATTCTTTATTTCCGTTTTCGACGGATAGAGTTTCTCCTGCTCTTTCATATTAATCTTTAACTCCTTCTTGGAACACAAGAGTTTTACGATTAACGGAATAATCACCGGAACCAAAGCCATGTATGAATAAGCCGCAATAGCGATAGGGCCAAGTAAGTGAGGAGCCAGTTTGATAGTCGTAAAGATAGCCGTAGGACCATCAGCACCACCGATAATACCTAACGATGCGGCTTCTTTCGGAGTGAATCCCATCAGAATGGCAACCAATAAAACGGTAAATATACCCAGCTGTGCGGCTGCTCCGAAAATAGATAGACGCAAATTGCGCAGCATCGGGCCAAAGTCGGTCAATGCACCTACTCCCATAAAGATAATAGGAGGCAGGAAGCCGGTTTTAATCAGCATATAATATAGGAAATTCATCAGCCCTAAATCGTGAGCAATCTCATGTAAAGGCATATCCCATATATTTTTCATCACACCTTGTACGCAAACCATTCCATTTTCGTCGGCTTGTATTACCCCCATCTCTCCACCCGGGAAGTTGGCCAGCAATACACCAAACGCAATCGGGATAAGCAGCAACGGTTCATAATGCTTTTTAATTCCCAGATAAAGCAAGATGAAAGCGATGGCGTACATGATTAAGAACGACGGATCAGCAATAATATTGCTGAAGGCAGTCATATTATATAGTTTTTCTAATATATCTTCCATTATCCAATTTTCATTATAACATCATCTTCTGCAATGGTATCTCCAGAGTTCGCGCATATCGCCGTAACCGTTCCGTCAAATTCCGCACGGATGGCATTGTATGTTTTCATTGCCTCAATATAGCATAGAATATCCCCTGTTTTTACGGTGTCTCCTACTTTTAAAGGAGTCTCTTGAGCCGTTTTAGTCAGGAAGAATTTGCCTTCCAGCGGAGCCGTCACGTCTTTTCCGTCACTTGTAATCGCTGTTTGTACTTTATCGTCGGCAGGAGCCAATGTTGCGGCATCCACTTCACCATACGCTACGGTTACTTTATAAGATTGTCCGTTTACGTTTACTGTCAAAATCTTCGGTGCTTTAGGCTCTTCCGGAGTGAATTCCTTTTCTGCATGGCGTTTCTTTATGTCCTCAAGGAAATCTTCTTTGGCTTTTCCGCTCTTGTAAGCTTCATATTGAGCCGGATGCATCGCATATTCGAACAACTCTTCATCGTCTTGTCCCAACTCCCATTTCTTCTCTTTCATGAGTGCACGGAACTTGTCGAGTGCATCGGGGTAATTATCTTGCGGATTACCTGTAAAGAATTTGCGTCCTTCTCTCTCGGCCTTTTCTATGATTTCGGGAGCTAATTTACCCGGTAACTTACCGGCTTTTCCTAGAATCATATCCCAGATATCATCCGCTATCATGCCCCAACGTTCTTTGCCTTTTTCCATGGCCATCACGTTCATTAAGGCCACGTTCTTTACATATTGGCTGAATGGAGTGACCAGACACGGGTAGCCTAAACGCGGCCATACATAAGCTACCTCATCAAATAGTTTGATGAGCAATTCGTCCTGTGTCATGAACGGTTGGTTGCGTTTGGCTTTATATTTATTGATTGATTCCAAGTTCGTTTCCAAGTCCGCCATTAAGCTTCCCATCATACCACCGGGAAGTCCGGGACCGATTAATAAGGAATTCATCAAGCGGTTTCTCGGACTGATATAGAGACCCAGGAAATCGTCCATAAATTCCTGAATAAGAGAACGTACTTTCATGTATGCTTCCATATTGATTTCCGGTACATCGAATCCGGCATCTTTCAACATAGCTTGTACGCTGATAACATCCGCATGTCCGGTACCCCATGACAACGGTTCCATGCCCACATCTATATAATCACAACCGGCATTACATACCTCCAGAATAGAGGTCATGTTGAATCCGGGGCCTGCATGGCTATGGTATTGGATAGGAGTATCCGGGTGAGCAGCCTTGATACCTGCAACGATTTTGCCTAAAGTTACAGGACGTCCGATACCTGCCATATCTTTGATACAAATTTCATCGGCACCAGCTTTGATTAGCTCGTCGGCCATATTTACATAATACTCTACCGTATGGACTGGTGAGACGGTGATACACAGCGAACATTGGGAAATCATTCCTGCTGCATGGGCGTATTCGATAGAAGGGATAATATTTCTGGTATCGTTCAGTCCGCAAAAAGTGCGGGTGATGTCAGTACCTTGTGCTTTCTTTACTTTATAGAATAGTTTGCGTACATCGGCGGGTACCGGACTCATTCGTAAACCGTTTAAGGCACGGTCCAGCATGTGTGTTTGGATACCTGCATCGTGAAAAGGTTTTGTCCACTCACGTACGGCTTTGTTTGGATTTTCACCAAATAATAGATTTACTTGTTCAAAACCTCCGCCATTTGTTTCCACACGGGCGAAACATCCCATCTCGATGATGGCTGGGGCTACTTTAACCAACTGGTCTACACGGGGAACATATTTTCCGGCTGATTGCCACATGTCACGGAATACCAGACTGAATTTTACTTCTCTTTTCATATTTTCATTCATGTTACTTTTTTACTTTCACTTAGTGTTTTTCATTTATTATTTTACTCTCATAGTTTTTCTATCTTCACGACTTTTCCTTTTCCGGCAGTCAGCACTTTTACAGCTGCTTTGATAGCTGCAACCGATTCATTGTCGGCAATAGCACGTTGTGGAGAGACTTTAACCGGCTCTTCGTTAGGTGCAAATTTGTTGACCAGGGAAATAAGAATCTTACTAAGATAGATTACTATAAGAAGGATAATGAAAACGGTAACCATACCGACCACCATTAAAAGCAATCCAATTCCTAAATTGTCCATGTTGTTTCTTGTTTGTAATATTAATTGTATGAGAATGTTTCTTTTTTGCAGAAAAACGCTCGAAATTACTTCTTTTTCGTTTTATAATGAAAGAATTTTTGTTAAATTGTGATTAATGAGGGCTTTTGTTCGATTGTTTATAAGATATTCTATAAGAATGAAAATCTGTGATATTAGATGTTTTGTAATCGAACTTGCGAATATCGTTTAATCTGTAGCTGTATGGAATTAATAGTTTATTGATGATGAAGGACCTGAATTTTATGATTTTATTCGCATTTAATTATGAAGAAATAGATAGTAATTTTTATTCTTTTGAACTCTTTAGGTATTATATGTACCAGTAAATAAGGATAAGAATTATAACTTAGGCGCAAAAGACAGATAAGGAAAGTCTTTTGCGCCTAAATATAAAGGGACTGAATTTATAATTATAACGATTGCATATCGTTTAATCGCTTGTAATATCCATTTAGTTGGATTAACTCTTCGTGTTTTCCCCGTTCTACAATTTTTCCTTCATAAAGAACACAGATTTCATCTGCATTTTTTATGGTGGAAAGTCGGTGTGCTATGGCAATAGTTGTACGTGTTTTCATCAATCTTTCCAAAGCTTCCTGTACCAAGCGTTCCGATTCGGTATCTAATGCTGAAGTAGCTTCATCCAGAATTAAAATAGGAGGATTCTTTAAAATAGCTCGTGCAATACTGATGCGTTGGCGTTGTCCTCCGGAGAGTTTGCTCCCTCGGTCTCCAATGTTAGTATTATATCCTTCTTCTTTTTCCATAATGAAGTCGTGGGCGTTTGCTATCTTTGCCGCTTCAATGACTTGTTCCATTGTAGCGTTTTCTACGCCGAAGGCTATGTTATTAAAGAATGTATCGTTAAATAGAATAGCTTCTTGGTTTACATTACCAATCAGACTGCGTAAATCGGAGATACGTACATCTTTAATGCTTGTTCCATCAATTGTGATTTCTCCTTTTTGTACATCATGATAACGTGGAAGTAAATCAACGAGGGTTGATTTACCCGAGCCGGATTGTCCAACTAAAGCAATCGTATGTCCTTTGGGGATTGTCAGGTTTATATCGTCAAGGACTTTCTTTTTTCCGTCATAGCTGAATGATATATGTTTAAATTCTATTTTATCATTCAGTCCATTCAATGGTTTCGGTTTTTCTACTTCCTTAATAGGATTTTCTGCTTTTAGAATCTTGTCGACACGCTCCATAGAAGCTAATCCTTTGGGTATGTTATAGCTAGCCTTGGAAAATTCTTTTAACGGATTAATAACACTATAGAGAATGACCATGTAGAAAATAAATGTCGGTGCATCAATGGTAGAGTGGTGTCCGAGGATAAGTGAACCACCAAACCATAAAACAATGACAATAAGAAGAGTGCCAAGGAATTCACTCATGGGATGGGCTAATGTTTGTCGCATAGCCACTTTATTCGTTGCATCGCGGAACTCGTTACTGCATTTTGTGAAACGATTAATCATTTTGTTTTCGGCAATAAATGCTTTGATGATTCTCAAACCACCTAGCGTCTCTTCTAATTGTGACATGGTGTCGCTCCACTTTCCTTGTGCTTCTAAAGATTGACGTTTTAGTTTTTTTCCGACTTTCCCCATTAACCATCCCATTCCGGGCAATACAATAATAGTAAATAAGGTAAGTTGCCAACTTGTGATAAGTAGAGTTGTGAAATAGAGCAATATCAAGATGGGGTTTTTTATCAACATATCAAGAGAACTAGTAATAGAGTTTTCCACTTCTCCCACATCACCGCTCATACGAGCAATAATGTCTCCTTTTCGTTCTTCTGAAAAGAATCCGAGAGGTAAATGCATTACTTTTGAATAAACCAAAATGCGGATATCTCGAACTACACCGGTACGAAGCGGAATCATCACAGCCGAGGATGCGAAATAGCAGGATGTTTTCAATAAAGTCATGAAAGCGAGGAACAATCCGAGAAATAATAAAGCAGTAGTGGAGCCATAAGTTCCAATCATATTGCTTACGTAATAATAAAAATTGTTGATGGTAACTTCTTTCAGATTATCAAGGTCCCAAGCCATGAACTCATAAACTTTATTGTCCATTTTAAAAAGTATCTGTAAAATGGGAATAAGTAATGTGAAAGAGAATACATTAAAAATGGCAGATAAGATATTTAAGAGAACAGCCCATCCTAAATACTTTTTATAAGGCGACACAAATCGTCGCATAAGTTGAAAGAATTCCTTCATGTATGTGTTATTAAATAATTTAGCGCGCAAAGATAACCAATTTTTATGAATGAGTTTTTAACTTCCCATAGAATTAACGAATTATAGTAAGCTAAATCTTCTGTGTTTTGATATTCTAGACCAGATGTTTTGTCAAGTGTACCGAACCGGATAATTCCCGTTATGTTCTTTACTGTGAAGTCTCTGCCGATGTCGTTTCTGTTTATTGTGGCTTATATACCAAAGGGTCTAGTTACAGAATTGAATTATCATTTTCCATGTAAGTGCTTATTTTATTTTTTATGGAAGATGCAATGTATTTTCCATAAAGTGCGTACTATTTTTCTTGCTCTTTTTTGAAATTTATGGTCGTGTTGCATACGCGGTATGAGATTTGCGAGCTCTGAAGATTTGTATAAATCTAATTCAATTAGTGAGTTATAAAAAGTTGAAGGTATATTTTGTTTAATCCACCTCATTCTTTCTTCAACTCCAAGACTGCCACTTGTTGCACTCATTCCGCAACCATCATAATCTACTACAGAAAATGGAACATGTTTGTAGCTGCATTCCTTAAAGATGATATTTTCTACAATATGTATCCAGTCAGAGGCTAGTTTGTAAGTAATATCATATCGTTTATTATTAAATAAAGACTTGTGTATAAAACAAGCTTGATGGCAGATTGTATCTTTTAGAATGATAAAAATAGGATCTACTGGATAAGGAGAAGTGATATTGTCTACTCTATTGTTGGGAAATAGGATGGAAACGTCTCCGTATATATATTTTGTTCCATCAAAATCGATATGGCGTAAGATGTCTTTTTTTAAGCAATCTCCGGAGTTTAAAAAATTGAAATAAACTCCTGATGCGTGTTCTATACCTTTGTTCATTCCATCGTAAACTCCTTTGTCTGGTTCTGAACACCAAAAAGAAAGATGAGAACTTTCTTCTGCATATTGTTTAATTGTTTCTAGACTACCATCAGTAGAACCTGCGTCTATAATAATGTGCTCATAGTCAGTAAAACTTTGTTGTTTGATACTTTCTATGCTTGCTATTAAACCTTTATTATTATTGTAATTGACAGTAATAATGCTTAGAGTTGGCATCTTTATTTGATTTTTTTCTACATTTGCATTCGCAAATATATAGATAATAAGTATAATAAGAAAATGTAATCGGATAATTAATTGAAGATGCCGATTAATCGTAATAATATGGATGTAGTTATTTGTGTGGCAAAGAAAGATTGTTTGATTGTGAGAAAAACTATTAAATATATTCGTTCATGTTTTTGTGTGGAGCATATTTATCTTTTAATCGCAAAAGAATATTTTATCTTTTTTCCTTCTTCTTTTCGAAAGAGATATGGAGTGATATTGGTAGATGAAGAGGATTTGGTAACAGATAAACAACATTTAAAGGATATTGCGGATGCTCACTTTATGTGTGATTATCGATTCGGTTGGTATTACCAACAGTTTTTAAAGATGGAGTTTGCTCGAAGTAGTTATGCAAAAAAGTATTATCTTATATGGGATAGTGATACAATTCCTTTAAATCCTATTCGTTTTTTTGATATAGATAATCAAAAGATGTTATTCACATCCAAAACGGAGTGTCATAGTGCCTATTTTGAAACTATGCAATTATTGATAGGCTTAAATAAAGAAGTAGATTCTTCATTTATAGCGGAACATATGGTTGTGGATGTAGAAATAATGCAGCGTTTAATTAGTCAAATAGAACTATCTTCATGTCAAGGAGATAGTTGCTATGAGAAAATTATATATACAGCTAGAGTAGATGAACCTAACGCTTTCTCAGAGTTTGAAACTTATGGAACTTTTTGTCATCATTATTATCCTGAGCGGTTTCTCTTCAGGGAATTACGAACATTTCGCTATGGAGGTTCAAAGTATAGCCGCTTTGTTTCTGGGAAACAACTAGGAAAACTTGCGAAATCATACGATACGGCCTCTTTTGAGTCTTGGGACTCGCCTTCAAAAAGTTGGAGGAAATTTCAGAATCGTTGTGAGTCGTTTCTTTTAAAGAGTATAATAGCTTTGTCTCGAATTTATAAATAGACCGGATTCTTTAGTAAGGGTTTCCAATGTTGTTCAATCTCATCATTATATAAAATGACCGTTTTTTCTTCGTTATCGTCTAATAAAGCCCCGTACTTTCCCAAAGTCCCTTTGCTTGTTATTTGATGTTTACAGGCTGCGATAAGCAATAAATCTATATATCCTTTATCGGAACCATTAAAATCTATTATTTTATAATTGTTCTGGAGAGTTAAAGTCGGTATTAAGTTTTCTTTAACCCACTGAGGCTCATCTGAAAAGAAATAAAAGTAAGGAGTTTTAAAATGTTCATTACAATAAATTATAGCTTTTTGAAAATAATCGATGGATGCTGGTTTCCCGTAACCATATATTTCTACTTTTAAATCGCCACGTCGAACATGAACGGCTATGGGGCACGTTTGCTTTTTTTATACAGTCAAATAAGTGCTTATCTGTGTTGCATAGGATACTTGGGTCAATATGAAATAATGATTGAAAAAGCTGTAACCAAATGCTTGGCGGTAGATGATAATAGCCACCTAAATAGATTGGTGGCTTTTTATCAAGAAATCCGAAGTTGTTTGTACGTAAATTGGTATTGTTCCCTTCGTAGTAGAATTTATGTTTATAAAAGAATACTTCCGCTTTAGATAGAATTGTATGGTATGGTAAATAGGGAAAGACTTTTAATAAGTCGAAGTTACGAACAAATTCTTCATTTAAATCATTTCCTCTTTCTTTAAAAAATGTCGGGTCGAAACAGACGTTGTATCCTTTGTTTCTGTAAAATGTGCCTAACAAATATTGATGCATTTGGGAACAGATACCTCCATCTATTTGTACTATCACTTTAGGGGGTACTATTCCGGAAAGAAATAAGCCTTTATATATATGGTATGTAAGAGGTTTCATGTATTTTATAATTTTCCTTTTTTTATGTAGTCTTTTATTTTCCATACAGCTAGAGATGTACTATAGCTAGCTAGGGATATAATCTTTTTTCTTCTTCTGTCTAAATGTTCTTTCAAGTCTGGATATCGTTTTACATCAGACGTGATTTGTTTTAAATCACTCTTTATGTTTTTTAATCTTCTGTAATGGATACTTCCAAATGTATGATTTATGTGTCTATAAGCCCATTCCTTTTCCAGTAAAGACATTATCTGTTCTTTGATTAGAAATTGTTTAATTACTTGCGGGTAAGTACAGAAATCTTGATAATGTTCGTCTATTATGTAATGAGTAGTAGACATGGAGGTCTCATAGTGATGGTAACATATACTTGGGTAAGGAGAGGCTATAATCTTCTTTGCATACCGTACTAATTGTGTAGTAAGAATGGCGTCTTCTCCTAATGATAATTGAGGAAATTCAATGGTATTTTGAGTGAATAATTCTCGCGCGAAGAAATGTGCCCATACTGCCCATACCGCTTTTCCGCTAAAAACCTCTTTTAGGTAATTAATCGGAGATAATTGAGTGAAATGAAGACGTGTCGTTTCATCCGGTTTATTAGGAAATCTTAATACGTAAGGAGATGCAACAATCTCAGCTTGTTCTTTTTCGATGATGGCAACTAATTTCTCTATCGTGCCTTTTGCAAAAAGGGTATCATCGCTGTCAACAAACTGTATATATTTTCCTGTAGCTATCTCTATTCCTGCTTTTCGGGCTAGTGAGGAGCCTTGTTTGGGAGTGCTTGTATAGATTATACGTTTGTCTGAGGTTGCAAACTCTTTTATAATATCTATACTGTTATCTGTGCTACCATCGTTTATAATAATAATCTCGAAATCTGAAAATGTTTGTTCACAAACACTTTGCAAACAAGCGGCAAGATAGGAAGATGCGTTATATACCGGAATAATAATAGAAACGAATGGAGTTGATGAGCTCATGTGGGTATTGTTAATGAATTTTTAGATTCGACCTCTTTTTATATAATCTTTCAATTTCCAATAACCTATCCATCTTGATGTTTTATAATAACGGGTAAGTCTATATTTCTTTTCTTCCAGACTATCAGCCAAATCAGGATATTTTTTTAAATATTTATTCACTCTCTTCATGTCTCTGGACAGGTGGGTAAAGCATCTGAAATAGATATGTTCAAATGTATTATGGATATACAATGCGGCCATTCCCTTTCCAAACTTTTCTTCTATATGGTTCTTTTTAAGATAATTCTCTATCCAAATACGGTATGCTACCAGCGTATCATAGTCTTTTTGTTTGGTAATGGTGTGGCACATTGAGGCCTCGTGTTGTACATAATTGAATATCGGTTTTTGCGTTGCCGCTATCTTTTTAGCATTTAAAATTAATTGGGTCATTAAGATAGCATCTTCTCCGTATGGAATATTTCCCATAAAAATAGTTTGCTTGGAATATAACGAGCGTTTATGAAAATTAGCAGAAACCGACCAATAAGCTTTTTTCTGCAACATGAGATTGTAATATTCCTCCGGCGAACAAGTCTCAAACTTCGGCTTTTCTGAAAGAATAGAGTGCCCGTCAGGATAAGTAAAATAGAAAGGACCTGTTATAATCTCGGCGTTGGTTTTTTCTGCTATATCTACTAACTCCTTGATAATCCCGTCGTGAAGTGTATCGTCTCCATCCAGATGTAAGACATAAGTGCCAGAAGCCTTTTCTATTCCACTCTTTCTAGCTAAAGGTAGTCCGCCATTTTTTTTGTTAACATATTGAATGCTCGAATATTTAGAGGCGTATTGCTGAATGATATCAAATGTATTATCCGTACTTCCATCATTTACAATAATGATTTCAATAGGGGCATAATCCTGTTTCAAAATACTTTGAATACAGGATTCCAGATACTTTTCTACATTATATGCCGGAATGATAATGGAGACTAAAGACTTGGAATTTTCAACCATTATTATTTATTATTGATGAGTTTGACTTTTTTAAATTGACGATACTTCGGTTTGTCTACTTTTAAAGCATATCCTATTTTCTGAATCTGATGCCATAGAGGTAACCACCATTTCGTTTTGGGACATTCGTCTTTCCATAAAGTCTTTCTCATATAATATCTGTACTCTTCAGTAAAAGGATGGTCTGACTCTTTGTGCCATGGCTTCACTTTTCCTACATAATGTATAATGGCCGGGTAGGGAAGCAGAGAGTCTAATTCATCCCATACTTCTTTGCGTATATAGCGTCTGCGGCGGTAAAAGCCTTCTTGCATGTTCCATTTAAACGGAATAAATATTTTTTGGTCGTGCAAAACAACATTTAGCACATCTTGGTCATTTAAATGCAAACGCTCTGGATAGGTTTGGATATAATGAACACATTTGTCTAAGATATGATGCTCACGCCAATAATCCAGATTGACCATCATTACTCCAGCGTTGAAGTAAGAATATTTTGGGTCTATGCCCAGTCGGTTGTAAGCTTCCAATGGGTCGTAGAACGGATAGCTCCACATATCTTCTACGGCGGCAACTCCATAATTTGTGATATCTATGTTCCAAAAGTCTTCAATGGAAGATACTACTATCAAGTCACAGTCGAGATAAATTACCTTGGAAATATTCTTGGGAAGAATAACAGGCAGAAAAACTCTATAATAAGTAGAAATCGAGATATAACTGTCTTCTTTTAGCGGACAATCTCGTAATATTTCATTTCCGACATCATAAAAATGTATGCGGTTTTCATAATGTGCCAGCGATGTTCTAATAAGTTCCTTGTCTTCTTCAGATAAGCCTTCGGAAATGATGTGTGCATCGATAGACCCCGGCTTGTTGTTGTCAAACAGGGAGGTGAACATCACTACGCAATATTTGATATAATTCTGGTCTATATTGCAAACTACGTCCATAATAGATTTTAATGTTTTAATTTTTTGTACTTAGGCTTGTCTATTCCGGTGATATATCCTATTGGTTTGATATACCGATTGAATAAATCTTTGAATGTCTTTTTCGGCCGTTCTCCTTTCCATCGTGTTTGGTCTAAATAGGAGTACCATCTGTCAACAAGGGGATGTTCACAGTGTGGATGCCAAGGTTTAATGCAACTGATATAGTGAATAATAGAAGGAGTGAGTAACCAACGTCCGATTTCCTTGTCAGCTTGTTCGCTCATAATGGTTTTGCGATGATAGTAATGCATATTCCATTTATAGTGAAGCGGAAGCCATTGATTATGTAGCACTACATTGAGTGTGTCCTGGTCGTTTAAAGCCAAGCGTTCCGGATAAGTCTGTATATATTGGATACATTTTTCCATTACTTGATGCTCCCGCCAATAGTCTAGATTCACAAGCATCACTCCGGCATTAAAATAAGATTCTTTTTTATCGTATTGCAGTCGGGTGTAGTATTCCTCGTTTCCTGAGCTCATGTCTTCGATAGCAGCTAACGCATAGCCTATTAAATCCGTATCCCATAATTCGCGGATGGAATCTTCCACAATCAAGTCACAATCAAGGTATAATACCTTGGATATAGATTGGGAAAGGATTGCCGGCAAAAAAATGCGATAATAGGTGGCCACTGATATATACTGACTCTCTTGGCTGATGGGGCAATGAGCTATAATTTCCTTTCCTGCATTGTAAAAAGTGAGTTGATTACCAAATCTATCCAGTTCTTCATGCATCAGTTGCTTTTCTGTATCGGCTAGGTTGTCGGCTATGATATGTACATGGATACTTCCCTTTTCATTGTTTTGGAACAGGGAAACTAGCGTCACAATGCAATATTTTACATAGTTGCTATCTATATTACATACTATATCCATTATTTAACGGTGTTGATTATTGATTATAGAAATGCGTGCAGCTTTTTAATCTTGCTTTACGATTCCATTCTTGCACCATGCAATCTTTTTATCAATTACTTCCTGAAGAATTTCATTATGATGCGTCAGATTTTCCTTCGATGCAGGCTTATGATAAAGATGATATTCAATGCCTCCTCCTTTTAAGAACTTCTTTTTTACACCGGCATGGACTAAACGATAAGCAATTTCAGTGTCTTCTTGTCCCCATCCGTTCATATCTTCGTTATAGCCGTTTACCCGTAGTAAATCTTCTTTCCAGAAAGCCATATTACATCCCCTTAACCGTTGTATGTTTTTAGGAAAGTATCGTTTTTCCAGATAGCGACGTATCACGCGCGAACGAATCGAATTGAACATGTACATGAGTCCTAACTGGAACATGTAAGGATGATATTGTGTATTTCTGAAAAACTGATTGGTTATCATTGGAGAGAGCCCAACCCGACTTCCACATACGAAATACCCCTCTTCAACAAGTTCCAAATGGTCGGAAATAAAGTTCTTATCCATTACAATGTCTCCGTCTATTTGGATAATGTATTCAGAAGAAATCTTCTTTATGGCTTTATTTAAGATATTCGTTTTACGAAAACCTTTGTCTTCATGCCACACATGTACGACAGGAATGTCCGTTTTCTTTTTCATATTTTCGATAAGCTCACGGGTATCTTCGCGTGAACCATCGTCTGCTATGACAATCTCATCGGGTTTTACAGTTTGAGAGAAAGCACTCCGTAAACAGAGGGCTAACGCTTCTTTCCAATTATAGGTAGAAACCAATAATGAAACAGTTGGTTTGTTGCTGTTTTGACAGGTACAAAGTCCACTTGTTACCGGAGCATTTTCAGGCATGTTTTCTTGTTGATATGTGGAATTTACTATTTTTTCAGCACCTTTTGTCATAATTAGCCATAGGTTTAGTTTTGCAAAGGTAGATATTTTATATGAATTGACAACTCTTCTTTATTGAATATTTCCTAATTCTAATAGTGATAAACAATCTGAAGTGTAAAATACTGCACAAAGAGGTGTTAAAAATGTAAAAATATGGAAAGACGTTAGAGAAATACCTTCTTGGAGCTTTTTTTGTTGGTTATGTTGCAATATTTATTACTCTGATTTTGTGCGCCTTAATGGATTAATGCTTTGGACTTTCGCAGGTGATGATTTTTTTTGAATGTCTGTAAAAGAAGGTGGGTAAATCGTACGGGGTTTTATGTAAGTTTCAGCTTATAGGATGTAGGTGCTCATTAATAAAAGAAAAGTCCGGCAATCCATAAAGGAAACCGGACTTTTATATAGAACTATAAGTATCGTTTTCGTATTATTCAAGAACGATTGGTTTGTATTTCGGAACCAGTGTCTTCATTACAATCCAGCCAATAAGGTAAGCTACGGCACATATACAGAAGATAATGAAGTAGCCGGCCGGTTTTCCAGAGAAGCCCATGAATGTCATGTTTGTATCTCCGGCGAAAGTAAAGAGCATACCGGAACCTTTATTAATAAGGAATGAACCGACACCACCTGCCATACCTCCGATACCTGTAATGGTAGCAATGGCTGTTTTCGGGAACATATCACCTACAGTAGAGAAGATGTTAGCTGACCATGCCTGGTGAGCAGCACCGGCTATACCGATAATAATTACCGGGAACCAGTATGAGTATTCTCCTAATGGTTGGGCAAACAATGCCAGCAATGGGAAGAATGCAAAAATAAGCATTGCGCGCATACGTCCGGCATAAGGATTCATTCCTTTTTTGTCTACGAAGAATGTAGGCAACCAACCACCGACAATAGATAACATGGTGATAGCGTATAATACAAATATTAATAGCTGTGCTGTGGGGTTGTCTGAGGGTAAGTGATAGACATCACTGATATAAGCCGGAGTCCAGAAGAGGAAGAACCACCAAACACCGTCGGTCATGAATTTACCGAAAGCAAAAGCCCAAGTCTGTTTGTATTTGAAGCATTGAGCAAATGACATTTTCAGCTCTTCGCCGGAAGCGTCTTTCTTCGGTGCTTCTTCGTTTTCATTATCTTGTTCGATGTAAACCAGCTCGGCTTTGTTTACGTGTTTGCTTTGGTTGGGTTTGCTATACATAAATACCCAGAATGCCATCCAGATAAAACCTAAACCACCGATTACCACAAAGGCCATTTCCCATCCGTTACCAACGCCTAATTCTTTGAAATAACTAGCTAACGAAGGGATGGTTACAGGGGCTGCCAAAGCTCCTACGGTAGCACCGGCATTGAAGATACTGGTTGCGAAAGCACGGTCTTTCTTCGGGAAGTATTCCGCTGTTACTTTAATAGCGGCAGGGAAGTTACCGGCTTCACCTAATGCTAAGATGAAACGAGCGGCAATAAAGTAGTATACACTCACGGTAGCAATGGTAACAGCGGTGATGGCTGTTGTATTGGTCGCATCAATTAACCCTTGTACATTGTCGATACCTAATGTTGCTTCTGTAGCCCATCCGCAAAGAGCGTGTGCACAAGCACCTAACGACCAGATTCCAATAGCCCAAAGGTAACCTTTTTTAGTTCCCATCCAGTCAACGAAGCGTCCGGCAAATAACATGCAGACTGCATATATAATAGAAAATACGGCTGTAATCGTACCGTAATCGTCATCTGTCCAGTGAAATTCGGGAGCAATGAAATCTTTCCAGGTTAAGGACAATACCTGGCGGTCCATGTAATTAACTGTCGTGGCAAAGAAAAGCATGGCGCAAATCCACCAACGGTAATTTGTCATCTTTTCGTTTTTTAATGTACTCATAGTAATAAATTTAATTTTGTATGTTATTTTACTTAATATGCTACAAATTGGCATCAAAGGTAAAATATCTTCTTGACTTTTCTATATAATATTGACTTATTTTTTGAATTATTAATTACGTTCGGGAAATATAATGCCTGTTTCTACTACAAAATTGCATTTTTAAAGCAAAAAAGGTGTATGATATCGTATTGAATTTAAGACTTCTTGCTTACATTTGCAGGAAATCTTTAATATCTAATGATGAAAAATACAATAAACAGACTGATTTTATGTGGAGCCGTTTGTTGCTCGGTATCTTTGTTTGCCCAGAAAAAAGTAAGTACGGAATTGCCTTGGTCGGTTCGGGTAGCCGAATCGGAGATGATTCGTTTCCCGGAATCGTGGCAGCTGGATTTCCAGCCAACGTTGAAGTGGGACTATTGCCATGGAGTGGAATTGCAGGCCTTTTTGAATTTGTATGATGCGTATGGCGACAAGAAATATTTTGATTATGCGTTAGCTTATTGCGATACGATGACCCATGCCGACGGCAGTATTGTTACCTATCGTCCCTCTGAACTTAGTTTAGACCGTATTAATACGGGGAAAATCTATTTCCGTATCTACGAACAGACCAAACAGGAGAAATATAAATGGGCGATGGAGAATATGCGTGCTCAGTTGGTAGCGCAACCTCGTACCGAGGAAGGTGGTTTCTGGCATAAAATGGTTTATCCGCATCAAATGTGGCTGGATGGCATTTATATGGCTTCTCCTTTTTACGCGGAATACGCATTCCGCAACAATCGTCCGCAGGATTATCAGGATGTGATTCGCCAGTTTAAGGTGGTGGCTAAGCATACTTACGACCCGAAGACCGGTCTGTATCGTCATGCGTGGGATGAAAAGAAAACGCAGAAATGGGCGGATAAGAAAACCGGCCAGTCGGCTCATACATGGGGACGTGCCATGGGGTGGTTCTCTATGGCGTTGGTCGACGCCTTGGAGTTTATTCCGAAGCATGAAGCCGGACGCGATTCGGTTATGGCTATATTGGATAATGTGGCTACGCAGATAAAGCGATGGCAGGATAAGGACTCGGGCGTGTGGTATCAGGTGATAGACCGCAGCGGAGAGGCCGGAAATTATTTGGAGGCTACCGTTTCGGCTATGTTTATCTATACCTTATATAAAGCGGTGCGTTTGGGATATATCGACGCTTCTTATCTGGATGTAGCGGAAAAAGCCTATAATGGATTTCAAAAACAGTTTGTAAAGGTAGATAAGGACGGTGTGGTTTCAGTCTCGAATTGTTGTGCGGTGGCCGGATTGGGTGGAAATCCTTATCGTTCGGGCGATTACGATTATTATATCCATGAGCGGATACGGGATAACGACCCGAAAGCGATGGGACCGTTTATCAATCTTTGCCTGGAAAGGGAGCGTCTTCAAAAGAAATAACTCTAACTAATAAAACATATTATAATGATGAAAAAACTATTTATTGCCTTGTTGGTTGTGTGCGGCCAAAGCATAGCTTTTGCTGCCACAGACACTCCGGATACGTTGGTAGTTGCCAAAGACGGTTCGGGTAAATTCACTACGTTGTGGGATGCCATTGAAGATTGCCGCGCTTTTATGGATTATCACAAAGTGATTTTTGTGAAAAAGGGAGTGTATAAGGAGAAAGTGATTGTTCCTTCGTGGATGACTAATATTGAAATTTTGGGCGAAGATAGGGATGAGACGATTATTACTTATGACGACCACGCCAACTTATATATAGAAGGTACTAAAAATAAAATGGGAACATTCCGTACCTATACCGTAAAAGTGGAGGGAAACGATATTACCTTTAAGAATATTACGCTCGAAAACAATTCGGGACGTAAAGGACAGGCGCTGGCTTTGCATACGGAAGGCGACCGTTTGAAATTTATCAATTGCCGTATTTTAGGAAATCAGGATACAGTGTACACCGGATTGGCCGGCACCCGCATTTATTTTAAAGATTGCTATATAGAGGGGACGACCGATTTCATTTTTGGTCCTTCCATTGCCTGGTTCGAAGGATGTACCATTCATAGCCTGACAAACTCTTTTGTTACGGCTGCGGCTACTCCGTTGGAGTATGAATACGGTTATGTGTTTAATCATTGCAAACTGACGGCGGCCGAAGGAGTAAATAAAGCCTTCTTGGGACGTCCGTGGCGCCCATACGCTGCTACTTTATTTATGAATTGCGAGATAGGCGGACACATTACTCCGGCCGGATGGCAAAACTGGGGCAAAAAGGAGAATGAAAAGACGGCTCGTTATGCGGAATATAATAATACCGGAGAAGGAGCGAAGAAAGAAGGTCGCGTGCCTTGGGCTAAACAGCTGACAAAGAAAGAGGCGGCTAAGATTACTCCGGAAACCGTGTTCCGGTTGAATAATACTTGGAAAGTGGAATAAGATAGAATCTATAAACTCTTCGAATGGAAGAGTGAGGAAAGAAAATAGGATGCTTCCACAAAGCACTTTGGAAGCATCCTATTTTCATATCACACAGTCCGATTTAAACGGAATGCTGCTTTTTAATAGAGCCTGGCATTAGAAAACATAAAACCGGTTTCTTGTGAAATCATCTCCTTTTTTTCTTCCTTACTCTTTTCTTTAGCCTGTTCTTGTGGGGCGAATTCAGTACCTAAGCGCCCTTGTCTGTTCAGAGGAAAATGATGCGATGAAATGATTCCCTGTCGTCAACGTTATGAGGTTGCTCTATCAACGTTACGACGTGCAACTATCAACGTTGTGAGGTTGCGCTATCAACGTCACGACATGTAACTATCAACGTTAGCACTCTGTTTTAGCATTGATTATTGCTGATGTTTTAATATCTTAGTTATCATTACTTCCAAATCCCGATTCCGTAACTCTTAGAGTTAATCAAATAACTAACTATGTGACGCTGCATAACTAACGTAGTTATTCGAATAACTCTTAATGTGAATGAAACAGGCTTTTTTAGTAATAAAATAAGGAGTATGAGAATAGCATGGATTGAGTACTTACACCAACTAAACGAAAAAAAGAAAAAAAAGGTGCATGACATCTGTCACACTATCACATTCTTCTTTCAAATAATTGAAAATCAAAGGATATCAGGAGGGAGGAGACGGTGACAGATGTGTGATAGATGAATTCATCTGTCACCAAACCTGTCAGAATGACACCTTCTTTTTCCCTCTGTAAATGCCTGAAACAAGGCTAATTCCGTAATTAATGAATTTTTTAGAGAATAATGAACCTCTTTGGCATAGTTTCTGTTCTGTTGAAGTTGCCTACGGGCAAATGAATAGATTTAATAACAAATAATAATAAAAAAATTGCATTATGAACATTAAACCATTAGCAGACAGAGTACTTATTCTTCCTGCTCCGGCAGAAGAAAAGACAATCGGTGGAATTATTATTCCCGACACAGCAAAAGAAAAACCATTGCAAGGTAAAGTGGTAGCAGTAGGCCATGGAACAAAAGACGAAGAAATGGTGTTGAAGGTAAACGATGAGGTGTTATATGGTAAATACTCCGGTACGGAGATTGAGTTCGAAGGAACCAAGTATTTAATGATGCGTCAGAGTGATGTATTAGCAGTATTGGGATAATAAATAAACGATAAATAACAGAATTATAAAGATTTAGTAATTATGGCAAAAGATATTTTATTTAATATAGATGCCCGTGAACAACTGAAAAAAGGAGTTGACGAGTTGGCTAATGCAGTAAAAGTAACACTTGGCCCGAAAGGTCGTAATGTAATTATTGAGAAGAAATTTGGTGCTCCTCATATTACAAAAGATGGTGTAACGGTAGCTAAAGAGGTCGAATTGAGCGACCCGTTCCAGAATACAGGTGCGCAATTGGTTAAATCTGTTGCTTCAAAAACAGGTGATGATGCCGGTGATGGTACTACTACTGCTACAGTGCTGGCACAATCTATCGTTGGCGTAGGTTTGAAAAACGTGACTGCCGGAGCAAATCCGATGGATTTGAAACGGGGTATTGACAAAGCGGTTGTGAAAGTGGTTGAGTCAATCAAGAGTCAATCGGAAAAAGTGGGCGATAACTATGACAAGATAGAGCAAGTAGCTGCTATTTCTGCTAACAACGACCCTGTTATTGGTAAGCTGATTGCCGATGCTATGCGTAAAGTATCTAAAGATGGTGTTATCACTATCGAAGAAGCGAAAGGTACTGAAACAACTATCGGTGTGGTAGAAGGTATGCAATTCGACAGAGGTTATCTATCGGCTTATTTCGTTACAGATACCGAAAAGATGGAGTGTGTAATGGAACATCCTTACATCCTTATCTACGACAAGAAAATCTCTAACTTAAAAGATATGTTGCCTATCCTCGAACCGGCAGTACAAAGCGGACGCCCGTTGTTGATTATTGCTGAAGATGTGGATAGCGAAGCGTTAACTACATTGGTAGTAAACCGTTTACGTTCTCAACTGAAAATCTGTGCCGTAAAAGCTCCGGGCTTCGGCGACCGCAGAAAAGAGATGCTGGAAGATATTGCCATCCTGACAGGCGGTTTGGTTATCAGCGAAGAGAAAGGTTTGAAACTGGAACAAGCTACGCTTGAAATGTTAGGTTCTTGCGATAAAGTAGTGATTACAAAAGAGAACACTACGATTGTGAACGGTGCAGGTTCAAAAGAAAACATTGCTACTCGCGTAAATCAGATTAAGGCTCAAATCAAGACCACTACTACTTCTGACTACGACAAAGAAAAATTGCAGGAACGTTTGGCTAAACTTTCCGGTGGTGTAGCCGTACTTTACGTAGGTGCAGCTTCGGAAGTAGAAATGAAAGAAAAGAAAGACCGTGTGGACGACGCATTGTGTGCCACTCGTGCAGCGATTGAAGAAGGTATCGTAGCCGGTGGAGGTGTTGCTTACATCCGTGCTATCGAATCTTTGGAAGGCTTGAAGGGTGACAATGCCGATGAAACAACCGGTATCGAAATCATCAAACGCGCTATTGAAGAGCCGTTGCGCCAGATTGTAGAGAATGCAGGAAAAGAAGGCGCTGTAGTGGTTCAGAAAGTACGCGAAGGCAAAGGCGATTTCGGTTACAATGCCCGTACGGATGTGTATGAAAATATGCATGCTGCCGGTGTGGTAGACCCCGCTAAGGTGGCCCGTGTAGCTTTGGAAAACGCTGCATCCATTGCCGGAATGTTCCTCACTACAGAGTGTGTGATTGTAGAAAAGAAGGAAGATAAACCTGAAATGCCGATGGGCGCTCCCGGAATGGGAGGCATGGGTGGAATGATGTAATCTTTCCCTTAAGATAAATAAAAGATTGAGAGGAGCTGAATCCTCATTGAGAAGCCGTCCGAAATGAAACTTTTGGGCGGCTTTCTTTTTTAGGACTAGACATAACTAAAACAAATAAAGGCTGATGGAACTTTACCGTTCCGTCAGCCTTTTATTTGAGTAAGTGCTTATTTAAATTGCTATGTTATTCCTGAAAACGAAGAAAGCACCTTTTTACCTTACCTAACCTACAATCTTTTTTACTTAACCTAATCTACAATCTTCTTACCTTTTATACTAAGCTACTTCGTAGCCGCCTCTCATCAGATTCTTTCCAACTTCTTCGAGGCATTTAACTAGTAAATCTAATACCTTTTTCATCTTGTTATCCTTTCTTTTTATGTTTTACGACACAAAAGTAAGGCCTTTTAGTATACTGACATGAGAAAAAGAAAGAAAAATGAAAGAATAAGCTGATTTCTTGATGCAGGTCAATAAATAGACCGTTATCGAGCACGGAAATACGGTTTAGAACCCTAAAAGAGTGAATTCGTTCTCAAAGTTAGGGGTAAAAACTCCCTTTCCCATGTTATTTTTAATCTCTTCAATACTCCAGAAACGTCCGTCCGCCAGTTCCTCGCTGGGAGTAATAGAGCCCTCGTAGACTGTTTTGTATGAGTAAACCAGTTCTTTTTCCCGTGCCGATTCGAATACATACGACCGGATAGCCTCCGGCTGGAAATCCGTTATGCCCAGTTCTTCGCGTACTTCCCGTTTCAGTGCCATTTCCACATTCTCTCCCAAATCGATATGTCCTCCTACAGCCGTGTCCCACTTGCCGGGTTGGATATCTTTCCATTCCGGCCGCTTTTGCAGGTAAAGTTCTCCTTTGCTGTTGAATACGTGCAAGTGTACTACCGGGTGTAATAATTTGCTGCCATTATGACATTCTCCGCGTTTGGCTGCGCCAATAATGTTTCCCTGTTCGTCTACAAGAGGAAACATTTCTTCATTGTTATCACTATTCATCTTATTTTATTTTTCCTTTTTCCTATATCACTCTTTCATCCGATTTCAATTGTTGGGGACAAATATACTGCATTCACCGAAATATTCTGTATTTTTGCATCTCTCAACTTCAATAAAAGATGATTATGAAAGAATTAGAATTAAAGTATGGTTGTAATCCCAATCAGAAACCGGCACGTATTTTCATGCAAGAGGGCGAGTTGCCTATCGAGGTGTTGAACGGACGTCCGGGCTATATTAATTTTTTGGATGCGTTGAATGGATGGCAGTTAGTGAAAGAATTGAAAGAAGCCACCGGTCTGCCGGCAGCAACCTCCTTTAAACATGTAAGTCCTGCGGGAGCGGCTATCGGTTTGGAATTGGACGAAACGATGAAACGCATTTACTTTGTAGACAATTTACCGTTGAGCCCGTTGGCGAATGCTTATGTGCGCGCCCGGGGAGCCGACCGGATGTCTTCTTACGGCGATTTTATTGCGTTGAGTGATGTTTGCGATGAAGAAACGGCTCGTTTTATCAACCGTGAAGTGTCTGACGGAGTGATTGCTCCGGGCTATACGGAACAAGCCTTGGCTATTTTGAAAGCGAAACGGAAAGGAACGTATAATGTGATAAAGATAAATCCGGACTATAAACCTGCTCCGATAGAGCGGAAAGAGGTGTTCGGCATTACTTTCGAGCAGGGCCGGAACGAAATCCGCCTGAATGGGGATGATTTGTTTGCCAACATTCCTACCGTAAATAAATGTTTCCCCGAAGCGGCAAAACGGGACTTGATGATTGCATTGATTACTTTGAAATATACACAGTCCAACTCGGTTTGCTATGTAAAAGACGGCCAAGCCATAGGCATCGGTGCCGGTCAGCAGAGTCGTATACACTGTACCCGTCTGGCAGGAAACAAAGCCGATATCTGGTATTTGCGCCAGCACCCGAAAGTGTTGAATCTGCCTTGGGTAGAGAAGATTCGCCGTGCCGACCGTGACAATACGATTGATATCTATATCAGCGACGACCACGAAGATGTATTGGCCGATGGAGTATGGCAGCAGTTCTTCACTCAGAAACCGGAAGTGCTTACCCGCGAGGAGAAACGTGCCTGGCTTGACACCCTGAAAGGCGTATCGTTGGGTTCGGATGCTTTCTTTCCTTTTGGCGATAACATTGAGCGTGCTCATAAAAGCGGAGTGGACTATATTGCTCAGGCAGGCGGTTCTGTCCGCGACGACCATGTTATTGAAACCTGCGATAAATATGGAATCGCAATGACCTTTACCGGCATTCGGTTATTCCATCATTAATCCGACTGTTTTTAACCTGTACGATTTTATAGTATAGGAGTAATCACTTTCGTCGGGAGTGAAGTAGTCCGTTATTTCTCTCCCAAGCTATAAAGCTCCTTTGCATGGGATGACCGCTAAAGTCGGCCTCCCATACAAAGGAGCTTTTTTTGTTTGTAATGCGGAACAATAAACAGGCATCTTCACTTTTTCACTTTTAGCATAACTTGTTTATAGTGAAGGACTAAAAGTGCCGATGTTCCTTTGAGCACCTTCACTGGCTATAAAATTTATACCGTTCTGGTTTTAGTGCTTCTTCTTCCATTTAGTTGAAAAGCTCCTTATCACCATTAGTAAAAACTCTCTTTTGCATCCGTGTAGCAAAAGAATGCCATCAAGATGAATAGAGGGCTTCAATTTATTTTCAACTAAATTAAAGAAGAACCGTTTTAGTTGACTGGATTATCGTTAAGTTCTATAGGACATTGTCTGAAAAAAAGAATTAAGAGTCCATTTGTTCTTAATCCTGAGAAGTGTTGTTTGTATACCGTCCGGATATACCTGTTGCCTGAATCAATACTTTAAAATAAGTCTAAAGGATAAAGCCGTTCTTTATCGGAGGAAAAATGTAAGCTCTTCCTATGTTACTAATGTTTTGAACCCTTCTATTTACTCTTTTCCAGGCGACATTTAGTCATTTCTTACTTGCAAATACTCTTTCTCACAACTGTGCAAGATGTCTTCCACAACTGTGCGAGTTCTCTTGCACAATATGTGAGAAACGTCTTGCACAGTTGTGAGAAAGGGAATTCGCTTAAGAAAAACAGCTAATAGGTACTTGAAGAGGAGAGAATTCATGCCCGATACTTTTGTAAATATACGATTATTCTGTCTGAAAACCGCAATGGCGAGAAGTTTTATTACAAAATAGTATGCTAAAAAAGATAAACTTTAGAAAGTAAAGCCTACATTTGTAAGACCTTATTGCTGAAATAACAATTTATTAAAGTATATATGCCATGAAAAAACTACTATCTGCAACCTTGTTTCTACTTGTGGCGTTCGCTGCAAACGCACAGGGTGAGTTTACCATTGAAGGAAAACTAACGGGAGTGGAAGACGGAACGGTTATCCTTTTGTGCCGGAGTGAAGGACGTTTAATGAGCACTTTTGCTACGGATACGCTCCGTAACCAAACGTTTCATTTTCAAGGACAAACGATAGGAAACGATTCCGAATGCCTGATGTTGGATGTACGCGATAAGGGTTTTCCCAGTACCTGGTTGGATGTTTGGGTGGCTCCCGGCGCTAAGGTAACCATTGAGGGTACGGACAAATTGCTGCGTACATGGAGGGTAAGCAGTAATGTGAAGGAACAAAAGTTTCAGACTCTTTATATAGATGCTATACGTGATTTGAAGAATCAGCAACAGCGATTAATCGTAAGAATAAATGAATTGATGACGAATAAGCCATCTACCGAAGCAGGGATGAAGGCAGCCATAGACGAGATAAAAGCAATCGACCGGCAAATCGAACAGCTGGAATTGCAGGAATTTCCTATAGTGCAGAAGCTGATGCAGGAAAATCCGATAGACAAGGCATGGATAGATTTGCTCGAAGGCTGGGCTATGCAAGCCCGGTATATGGAGAATTTCCCTTATCGGGACGAAGTGGTTGCGCTGTACAACCGATTGTCTGATGCGGATAAGAAGACAGAAAAAGGTAAGACTATTACCGTTTATTTGTTTCCGCCGGTAACGGTGAAAGAGGGGGATGAGATGGCCGATGCCGATTTGTTCGATTTGGATGGAAAAGTGCATCACCTTGCCGAGTATAAAGGAAAATACATGTTGCTCGACTTTTGGAGTCGCGGTTGTGGCCCATGCAGGATGGCTCTGCCTGAAATGAAAGAGATTGCCGATATGTATAAAGACCGCCTGACGGTAATCAGCCTCAGTTCGGATGATGAAAAGAATTGGCGCGAAGTCTCAAAAGAGGAAAATCTCACATGGGAAAATCTGAATGATATGCAGGGAACAAATGGCCTCTATGCCAAATATGGCATTTCGGGTATACCGCACTATGTATTCATTTCTCCGGAAGGAAAAGTACTGACCAGCTGGAGCGGCTATGGTAAGAACAGCTTGAAAATGAAGATGAGAGTCTTATTGGATATTCCTAAGCATGAAATGAGTATTACGCAAAAGGGCAATGTGAAGCAAGTGAATTATCCGACAAAAGAGTCTACTAATGTAGAATATTTGATTGTCAAGCAAGTGGAACTTGGTGATACGGCAACAGCGATACATTTTAAAGTCTATTTTACACCGAATTATTGGATTAATTTTAGTCCGGCCACCTCTCTCACTACAGAGGATGGCAAGAAATATGGTGTAAAGAGTGCCGAAGGAGTTACATTAGGCAAGAAGTTTGTAATGCCCGAAAGCGGAGAAACCGAACTGACATTGTATTTTGAACCGCTACCTAAAGATACCAAGGTGTTTAATTATATAGAAGGAGAGAGTCGGGATGACTGGCAGATAAAAGGCATCCGGTTATCGCTTCCTGAAAAATAAACGTTCTCCGGCTTATGCTGAAATAAGATGTTTAAAGCGCTTCCGTTTTAATTTGGTTTGTATACCTTTTTTTATCGTTGCTTTGTAGAGAAAAAGTAGTGCAATCTAATTTAAAACGGAAATGCTTACGAATATAAAACCAAGAAATATGAAAAATACAATGGCAACTATAGTGCTGTGTCTGTTTTCTGTTTTGACAGTTAAGGCGCAGCAAACCACATGGAATGTAAAGGATGCGCCTAATATGATAAAAAGTTTGCAGGAGACACCCGTTACCAATGAATGGATAGATAAATTGCTCTTTTTAAGCAACACGGTTCAGACAGAGAAGAGTATCTATCCATATCGTGCTCAAATAGTGACTTTGTATAATAGGTTACCCGAAGCAAAGAAACAAAGTCAAAAGGGAAAAGAAGTTTATGCCATCTTGTTTCCACCCAAGGTGAAGATAGGAGATAGAATGGCAGATGACAAACTTTATGATTTGAATGGGACAGTACATCATCTGGCCGACTACAAAGGGAAATACTTGTTACTTGATTTCTGGAGTTCCGGATGTGTTCCGTGTATGTATGCCATGCCGGAATTAAAAGAACTTTCGGAAAAATATAAAGACAGTTTAGTTGTTGTCAGTTTATATTTGGGGAATAACGAAATAGAACGATGGAAAGAGTTGTCTGAAGAGAAAGGTATTTCGTGGACAAACTTAAACGATTGTAAAGGTTGGTGGGGAATGGCCAGTCGATATGGCGTAAAAGGCATTCCATATTTTGTAATCATTTCTCCTGAGGGAAAAGTGCTGGATATGTGGACTGGATATGGTCCGCAATTGATAAAACTGAGAATTCGTCCTTTCTTAGAACCTCGTTTAGAGAAAATGACTATAAGTACATTGAAAGATGGAAGTCGGAAAACAGTTGCGTATCCTGTGGTGAAGTCTACTAATGTGCCGGAATGCGTTGTTAAAGAGGTGGAGTTAACGGCTTTAAATACGAAAGTGCAAATATCCATGGAAGATGTCCCCGGTCTTTCTCTCCGGTTAAAATCTCGTGTACATTTGGTTGCGAATGGAAAAACCTATGCTTCAAAGGGAGCGGAAGGTATTACGTTGGATAGACGTCTTACTATCCCTCCAAATGGAAGCTTCTGCTATACATTGCTCTTTGAACCATTACCCATGAAAACAACCTCTTTTACTATGCAGGAGGGAACTACTGATAAAGATGTGCAGATAAAAGATATTCAATTGGTTCTTCCGTAGAGAAATAAATAAAACATTAAACTGCAATGAAGAGATTTTTATGGATAGGCTTGTTCTTGTGTATAGCTTTAACAGTGAATGCCCAAGAGGAAATCCCCGATGGGAGAGACCCCTTATGGGAGGTGTATTTAGACTCTCTACGGAATAACCCTGTAGATAAGCATTGGATGGAAATCTACCATGAACTCATTGATATAGTAAAGAACTCCGAGGATTCTCCTTACAAGGCAGATGTGTATCCTTTGTACAAGCGATTGTCGAAGGAGAATCTGGAAAGTAGATTAGGAAAGAAAATAGAAAAGCTTTATCTCCTTTCGCAGGTAGGTGATTATATGCCTGATGCCGACTTGTACGATTCGGAGGGGCGTCTCCATCATTTGGAAGATTATAAAGGAAAGTTTTTGTTGCTGGATATTTGGCAATCACCCATAATGACAAATTGGATGTTGCCGGAGTTGAGAGAAGAGATTGCGGAGCAATATAAAGATTCGCTGACGATTATCAGTCTCTATATAGGTACTGATAAACAGGCTTGGATGAATGCTTTGCAGAAAGAAGGGAAATCCGGACTTCATTTAATGGAGATAAATGACGGAGCTTCCGGTAAGGATATCGCTAGCCGATTGGGGAGTTATTCATATTCGTGTGTTGTTCTTATTTCTCCGGAGGGTACGGTTCTTAAAAAAGGGTTAAGCGAACAGTCTAAAAGCGGAGTGAAGTCTTTCTTGGCCGACTGCGGTGTGAAAGTCTTTAACGATACCTTGTCGCATAAAGTATTCATCGACCCTAAGACTCTGTGTTTGAAATCTCCCCATCTGTTTACAATGATAGATTCGGTTATGATATTGTGTGACAGTCAGACAGATTCCGTCTTTCACTGTTTCCGTGAGGGGAAGCTGTTATCCCGTTTCGGCAAAAAGGGCGAAGGGGAGCATGATTTTAGTTTCCCGACCAGTATCGACTACTTTTGGACGGAGGATTTCCTTTGTGTGTTCGATGAAAACAAACGCAGTATTTATTCGTTGAAACTTTCTCCTGACGGACAGGCTGAATGGCGAAAGCTGTTCTCTACCAAGGAGTACGCTCACCATTATGTAGTGCCCGTAAAGTATAACCGATATCTGTCCGGTGGCGTCTATCCGGATGCCCGTCTCTATATGTTGGATAATAGAGGGAATGTAGAACGCAAGTATGACAGGTTTCCTTATCGTGACGACGCCGAGAAAAACAGAGACCGGAAGACGCTGTCTCAAGCGTATTTCTCTTGTTTTCCTTCTTTCTCTTCGTTTAAAAATTATTTGGTGTTAGCAAACCGCTCTTCTAAGATTATTGATTTCTACCAATTTATCGGTCCCGAACTGTTCTTTAAAAAGGAAGTGGTAGAGAGTTATCCGAAAAAGTATTGGGATGATGTGGACGGCTCCTATTTGGGTCTGGATAAGAGCATTCCCTCTGCCTATTTAAGTACTACGGCAACGTCACGATATGTTTACCTGCTTTATTCCGGTGTAAGCTATGCGGAGAATCCTTTTCTTTGCTGCAATGGAACCACCATAGAGGTGTATACCTGGGAAGGGGTGAAAGTGCGCCAACTGCAATTAGATATACCCGTATCTCAGATTGTGGTATCGGAAGACGGGCAAACAATGTATGCCGTTGCTTACCAACCGGAACCGGAAATTGTTCAGTTCGATTTACCGGACGATTGATGGGTGACATTTCAAATAAAAGATTACCTTGCTGATATTCCCTTCACGTTTCCGGTCTGCGATTAATTGACGACGTTTTAAGTGAAACTCTTTTTTATGTAGATTCCATGAAAGAGGAGTGAGGAAGGTGGGTGGATGTTTTTGTCGGTTAATATAAATGAACCATTATGGACTTGCTTTTTTCTTAAAGAGAATATAGATTTGTAATCTTATATAATGTATATGATTATGGGAAATAAGATGATGAGTAAATCTTTTGATTCTGAATTCGATAGAATTGAGAACTTGACTTGGTTTCCTTGGGTTGGCAAAGACTATAAAAGCGCTCCATGTAAGATACTAATTATTGGAGAGAGCCAGTATGCAACTCAAGAAGGAGGTGAGTTTGATAAAGAAACAGCAGAAGCTTTTTTACGAAACAAAGAGACAACACGTGAGTTTGCATATAATTCTATAGCAAAGGAAGAAGAACCTGCTAAGTTTTATAGAAATCTATTGGATACGTTTCTTTTGGATAGGAACGTAGAAGCATTCTGGAATAAGGTGTCGTTTTACCATTTCTTTCAAAGACCCGATAAAGCGGTCTCTAGCAATACCCATCTAAAGAAAGAATGGCTAGAAGCTTGGTCTCTTTGGCAAAAAATAATTGGAATATTGCATCCTGATATATGTATTTTTTGTGGAGTAGGATTAAGAAGATTCTATGAAGAGTGGAATGAGTCCATAGATAAAGAGGCGAATTGGTACGATATAAAAGTAGACTTTTGCAAAGAGAATCGCCAGCCTCCTATTCGAGGTGAATTTGAGATTACTACTGCCGATATAACCCAATTGTTATTCATCAATCATCCTTCTTCAAGAGGATATTCTCCTGAATGCTGGCGTGAATTTCTAAAGCGACAATTACCGGAAGTAATGGATTGGTTAAATGAAGAATAAAGATATCATAATTTCTAAGCTAACTCCTTTTATAGAAGGACGTGCAGTTGTACGTGTAAAAATAGAATCTTCGGTTGCTGATTTCTTAGAGAAAGAAAAAGAAGGCTTAATTGATAAATCCGGAGACTTTATTATTCCTCCCTTTTATGACCTGATAAAATACGAAGGAGGGAATCATGTTGCAGTAAACATTGGATTTGGAGAAGTTTTCGATGAACATGGGAACTGTATTGCTGAGGAAAGTGGTAAATGGGGTATTGTTGACTTGAATAATCACATACTCATTCCATTGAAATATGCTGGAATGTGGCCTTGGAATAATGCTTCCTGCTTCTCCGTAGAATATGAAAACAAGTGGGGAGCAGTGAACATTTTTGGAGAAACAATTATACCGTTCGAATATGAATGGCTTTCAATTCCGGATGAATATGGATATATCACTGCTCAAAAGGATAAGAAGTATGGTTGTATCTCTATGAGTGGAGAGGTATTAATTTCTTTTATATATGATGAACTTGATATGCCTGTGTGTAGGGAAGACCGAGAACTGATACCTGTAAGATGTGGGTTAGAATGTTTCTATATTAATCGCAGTGGTAAAAGGATGTTTGAATAGAATCCTGCTTTCAGAAAAAGAAAATGGTATAACACATAGTGATAGAGCCGAAGTATTCTCCGTGCTCTGTTTTATGTATTAAGAATGAGAACTATAGTTACCCGAATCTTTACAATCCTAATTATTGTACAATTATATGAAGGAGGAGGGGAAGAACTTACCAAATGGTAACTTTTATCTCCGGACGAGGTTGTATCTTTGCGGCCGATAAAATTTGTTTTAGAAAGAGTAAGGTATGAAAGATGCAATTGATTTTGGGAGTATGGAGATTCCGAGACTTTTTCGGAAGTTGTTGATTCCTACATTGCTGGGGATGGTTTTCTCCGCAGCATTTGTTATTACGGATGGTATATTTGTGGGGAAAGGATTGGGTAGTGATGCGTTGGCTGCTGTAAACATTACAGCTCCGATATTTTTGCTTACTACCGGCATCGGATTGATGTTCGGATTGGGCGCTTCGGTGGTAGCTTCTATCCATTTGTCGCAAGGTAAAGTGAAAGTGGCCCGTATTAATATTACGCAGGCGGTGGTGGTCTCTTCCCTCTTCCTGTTGTTGGCGTCCATCTTTGTTTGTATGTATGCGCCGGAGGTGAGCGCTTGTCTGGGTGCTTCGGAACGTTTGCAACCCTTGGCGTCCGAATATATTTATTGGTTCGTACCGTTTCTGGCTTTCTCTTCTTTGTTGTTATCCGGAATGTTTTTTATCCGTCTGGATGGTTCGCCTAAGTATGCGATGTGGTGTAATGCCATTCCGGCTGTGATTAATATTGTGCTCGACTATATCTTTATTTTTATTTTCAAGTGGGGGATGATGGGAGCGGCCTTGGCCTCTAGCTTAGGGACGGTAATTGGCGGAATCATGATTCTTGCTTATCTTTTCCGCCGTAGCCATACCATTCGTTTTATACGGATGAAATGGAGCCGGAAGAGTCTTCGCCTGACGACTCGTAACGTGGGGTATATGTGCAAACTGGGTGCTTCTTCTTTTTTATGTGAGGCAACCATTGCCTTCATGATGTTTATCGGTAATTACATCTTTATCCATTATCTGGGTGAAGATGGGGTGGCTGCATTTAGTATTGCCTGTTACTTTTTCCCTATTATATTTATGGTTTACAATGCGATAGGCCAGTCGGCGCAGCCTATTATCAGTTATAATTTCGGAGCCGGACGGGAAGACCGGGTTCACGCGGCTTACCGTTTAGCGTTGAAAGCGGCGTTGTGTTTCGGTTTGTTGTTTTGTGTCTTTACGGCGCTGTTCCGGTATGAAATTGTCGGCATGTTTATCGACACCGCCTATCCGGCTTATGGCATAGCCGTGGAAGGAATTCCTCTCTTTGCCATTGGATTTATCTTTTTTGCGGTGAATATTGTTTCCATTGTTTACTTCCAGAGTGTGGAGCGTGCGGTGGATGCCACGTGGGTGACTGTGATGCGGGGTTTCGTGTTTATGGCTCTTTGCTTTTTACTTTTGCCGGGCGTTTTAGATGTGCCGGGTATCTGGTTGGCCGTTCCGCTTGCCGAGCTGTTGACCACTATGCTCGTTTTTACCATTTATTTCCGTCGGAAGAGGAAAAGAAGAAGAGAAGCTTTGGGCTCTATGTGATGGTTCGTTTTTGCTTCCGTGATGAGCTCTTTTTCGGCTTATCCTCCCGTAGGCCTGGCCAATGTGACTGGCTAGGCTTGGCTAATGTGCTTGCGTAGGCTTACGCAATACCCCTTCCATAGGCCTACGGGACAAACTTGGATAGGCCTGTCGCTTAAGTGTTGATAAACAGGTAGTTCTATGCAATGGAAAACTCACGCGTCTTGTATACCGGAGAGGATTCATTGTGGCGATATTCCATATGGGGGGATACGTCCTATTCGGAAAAAGCCCTAAGGGGAAGTTAATGTTTCCCTGTTGATTCTGTTAACGGACTGCTGGAGGAGGAAGCACCGGTGGCCCGGACGGAGGATGAATAATTTCAGTAACAAATACTTCCCGATAAAAAGGATGTTTTATCTTTGCGCCATGGAAACGATGATAGCGAAATTCTGCCAAAGATATAAACTGCCCGAACGGACCTTGCGTACGCTGCTGCAACACATGGAGGAACAGACTTTTAGCAAAGGAGAACTCATAGTACCTGCCGGAGAGCGTAATACGAATTTCTATATTCTGAAGCAGGGAATATGGAGGGCGTTTGCTTTAAAAGAAGGAGTGGAGATGTCTCTCTGGTTTGTCAGTACGGGTGATTCCGCTTTTTCATCGTGGGGATACGTGGCCAACCAACCGTCGCAGGTGTATATTGAGTCGGTAACGGATAGCGTAGCGTATATGATTTCCCGTCCGGCTTTGGATAAACTCTTCTCCGAATCGATAGAGATGGCAAACTTCGGTCGTCGTATTTTTGAGCAGGAGATTCTTTCGGTCGATAACTCTACCTTGGCATTTGGTACTCCTACAGCCAAGGAGCGTTACCTTACTCTATTAGAGGCCAACCCCGAACTCTTGCAACATGTTCCGTTAAAGGCCTTGGCTTCTTACCTCTATATTACTCCGCAATCGTTGAGCCGGATTCGTGCCGGACTGAAACGGAAGAAATAATAAAGTGATATATTGGGTATGTTTAGATGCACTTCAGTTTGGCAGATGCTTCTTTTTACATAGCTGTTCCTTGTTGTATTAGTACGGCTCCTCCTTGTGGTTGAAGCGTCAGCCGGAAGTTTCCGTCCGCTTTTATTTTGACTGACTCCAATTGTGGCGAAAGCTTCGGACTGTCTGAATAATAAGAAACAGTCTGCCCGGCCAACAGGGGGAACGAACATTTTAATTTTAACGGTTCTTTGTTGCCATTGACTGCCGCTATATACCATTGTTTGCCGTGGCGGCGGGCCAGAACAACATATTTCCCCGGGTAGCCGTCTATGAAACGTGTCTCGTCCCATGTAGTAGGTATCTGTTTCATAAAGTCAATGCATAGTTGCGGGGCATCCGTCAGGTTGTTGGGAGCCAGCGCAAAGTTCTGGATAGGATTCTGGAATAAAACAGCGGTAGCCAACTGAAACACATCGGTGGTACGACGAGTTGTTCCTCCGTTATTGGTGCGGTTTAACCGTTTGTTCAGCACTGTGCCGCCAAACTCCATGCACCCTACCGTATTGCGGATAAAAGGATGCATGCAAGCGTTAAAAGCTTCTTCATCACAAAAATGCTGGTTAAACACGAGATTCTCGGAGGCGAGGACGGCTTCACTGCCCACATAGTTGGGATACATCCGTTCCCAACCTCTAGGTAAAGTACAACCGTGGAAAATAACCATCAGTCCGTGGTCGTCGGCATCACTTAAAATCTCTTCGTAGAGACGCATCGTTTCCTGTTTGTCGCCGCCGAAGAAATCCACTTTAATACCTTTCACTCCTGCCTGTTGCAACCATTTCATCTCTTGTTTGCGTGCAATGGAATTATCCATTTTGTTGATGGGCCCCTGTTCTATATCGTTCCAGTATCCGCTTGAACTGTACCATAAGAATACATTTACCCCTTTTTCTCCGGCGTACTTTATCAATTCCTCCATGCGCTTATGTCCGATGCGGGTATCCCACCAGTTGTCTATTAGCACATATTCGAACTTCATCTCTGCGGCAAAATCAATATAGCGTACCTGGTCGTCGTAATTGATACTTCTGTCTTGCCAGAGTATCCAGCTCCAGGTGCCGCGTCCCATTTGGTATGTATGTGTGCTGGTGTAACGGGGCTCCACTACATCCCAGGGAACGGTCGTCTCGACAATTGGCTGTAAGGTTTCTCCTACAGTGATGGTACGCCACGGTGTGGAACCGGATAGTGCCATGGCAGCCCCAACCGTTCCGTTCCCGTTATTCTCTTCTGGCATAGGGAATTCGATATAGTATAATCCATCTTGAGAGTCGCTCAGATGCGAACCGCAGTAACGGCTGTCTACACCCGTTTCGCTGATAAGTATCCATCCCGCTCCGTCTACTCTAAATAGGCAGGGGAATGTATAGCCGTGTCCGTATGCCGACCGGATGTTCATGGGTGCATCGGCTGTATATTCCTCTTCGTAACTGGGCTTTGTCCGTTTCCAGCCTATCATGGCATCGCTTTGCGGACAAAGGAATGTAGTGGTATGCTGAGGAAACTGGAATCCGGTTTGTTCATGGTGTATGGTTACACTTCCGCGCCCGTCTTGCCGGTCGAGTGTATAACGGAAAGCGATATCATGGTTGCTCACGCGGAATGTAACATGTACCTTTTTGTTTTCAGGATTGGCGAAAAGGCATGTTAATTCGTTGGCATGATAATGTATCCGGGAGGTTTTAATTCGCGATTGTGTATAAACCGTATCTATTGTCTTGCTCTCGTGGTCGATTAATTTCATGGAGGAGGTAAAATCGCCTATGTTTGTTTCCAGTCCTAAAGGAGATGGTTCCAACAGTTGTTTCCCGTTGTATGAAACAGTGTAATACATTTTGTTGCTTTCGTTGCATGTAACCGTTACTTGTAATTTTCCATCAGGTCCTTTCACTGAGAGGTTCTGTGCCGTAAGTGGCAAGGTTACAGTGAGTAAGAAATAAACGAATCCCTTTAGTCTGCTTTTCATCATATTCCTGTTGTATTTAAGGTTGTATATGTTTTTTGCAAATGTATTTATTTAATCAGTATAATACAAATGGAAGAACAAAAGTCTTGCGTATGACCACAGGCATGGTTTTGAACCTACTTAGAGAACGGCGTTTTATTTCCGCAACTGCGAAAATAACTTTCTGCAACTGCGGACATATATTTTCGCAATAGCAAAAAAAGAGAGACCTTTCCCTGATGCTATACCGGCAGAGGTAGAAAACGTTATTTATTTATCCGATAAAAAAGTTTTTATTTCTGTTCTAGCGTTAATCGTAAAGGAGTTTATTACTTTTACAGGCTGTGATAGAATCCTTTTTGCTATTTCAATGCTCTTCTTCTCATTGCCAAGTTCCAAATACATACGCCATAACTTATAATTAGCCATCATTCTATTAGGAACCATATCAGACGCCAGTAAATAAGCCTGTTCGGCTTTCTGATATTTTCCTGTCCGATGATAATAATTTCCTAACCAAATATAGGTTTCGGTATTGGGTATAATTTTATCTACAATATTATCATCGTGTAAATCAGATGAATGTCTTACTAAGTTTTGCAAGTATGTCATATTGAATGTTATATTGTTTTTTAATTTGGGATAATTCTTTTGAGCAAATAACTTACCGGAGACATTGTCTGTTTTAAAGACATCTGCTATTTCTTTTGAAGCCCGCAGATAAAACATTCCTTCCCAGAGAGACCCCATGCTGATACATAGCAAAAGAAAAAATACAGGAATCTTTACCACATAGTTTTTGAAAAAAATAAAATGTTTCTCAGACTGTATGCAGCCTAATAAAAAAGGAAATAGCATTAACAACGGAAAGATATCCGTTGGATAAGAAAATATAGAGAAGGTCAACCATGCAGCAGAGGCGGCCTGTATGGTTAAATTGAAATTATTTACCGATTTTACTCTATATATATTTACTACAATAAATAAAGCGAAGAGTAATCCGATGAAACCTGTTTCAACCGTCAGATGGAGCCATTCGTTGTAAGTGTAAGTTACATTGTCTGCAATAAGCCTTTCTTCCTCAGAACCTTTTTCCTTCAAATACTTTGCTTGGTAAAGCATATATTTCTTTTGGAAACTGCACCAACCGTGTCCCGTAAAAGGTTTGTCGGAAACCATATCAGCGGAAACAGTCCATATTAACAACCGTGCATTCGCTGATTTGGGACGATAGCTATATAAAAGGGCGCCTAATAGAATAAGTAACCCTATAAAGAGAACAATTCGCTTTGTTTTCAACAAAGACCTTAAAGAAATAGCAGGAATTAAAAACAAACATCCGATTATTGTTCCCAGCCAGGCTGCCCGTGAATTTGAAAGGATTATTCCGATAGCTAACAGGATGATTGACGCAAGTAATCCTATACGGAGCTTGTTTTTTTTCTCTTTCAACGCCTTTTTCAATAAATGAACGGCAACAGTGAGACATACAGCCAAATATCCACCTAATGGTCCGGGATTACCCAAGTGACCGGTTATCTCAAAGAACGAATGATAGCTTCCTACCCATCCCATATACTGTGATATGCATGTAACAGCCTCTTCCACTCCGGATAAAACGAGAGCATATAGTATAATTTCTTTTTGAGAGAAATTACGAATCCAGATATATCCCAAAAGCACTGCCAGCCATTTATAAAGCACGACTCCATCTACAAATTCGTTATCACAAATCAACGAACGTCCTACTCCATACAAAACGAGTAATCCTATGGCTACATCGAACAAAGATATATTCCAATCGTTCCTTTTTCTGTATAAAACTTGGAACAACAAGGCGACAGCTATGCATAAAGTAGTATATGCATAAATGACCTCCCGATGAAAAAATCCCGGGCAATACTCATTAATAATAAGTAACAAAAAGATAAAGCTTCCGACTGCCAGTATAGAAAACCTTTGTTGCATAACAGAACTTTTTTATTCAAGTATAGCCTGTCATGATAAGATGAAGGCCATACTTGATTTGTGTTGAAAGGAGGTTTTATTCCTCTTTGGTCATAATAATATCAGTGGGAACGGAGAAGCCAATAATAGGATATTCAGTTTCAAACGATCCTGCATTCTCATCTAATACCCATCGTATTTTATTCGGTGCTAACAGTTTCACATATCCACCACCGATTCCCTTACCATTGTGATGTTTCTTTTGTAAGTCATAAAAAGAAACAATCGTGTAAAGAGGACTTTCAGCAAAAAGTCTATTGATTTGAATTGTAACATGATTAGATTTACTAAAACCACTCCAAACGGAAGGACGTTCATAATTTAAATCATCTACGATTACTTTATCTCCCACTTTCAAATAATAGCTCCCCCAAAGTTGCATCATTGTATAGTATCCCTCAATTTTTACTTTACATTTGGTGGAAAGATTTATTTTGAATACTGTATCATTCTTTTGGTAGCTCCATGTACCTATAAGGGCTTCTAAATTATTGTCACCCCTCAAATCCTCTTGCGCTAGCAAATTAATTGCCAAGCACATAAAAAATAATAGTGTTGTAATTTTTTTCATTTTAATTGCAATTTATATCAGAAATAGTTAAACTCCTTTTATCATAATTTTGAGGTTTTATATTATTCCAAATCAATTCCCTTTCATTTTTATTCTGGAATGTGATTAAAGAAACAGAAACTCCGGCATTATTAATCGCAAAATAATCAATGAGGCAAGCTACATTCTTATTATGTTCATTGTTTCCATTAACCATCGCTCCATATGCTGTATTTTCAAAATCAGGATTATCTAATATTTTATCTACAAAAGCATCAAATTTTTCTCCCGATTGAATACTAATAATGATAGAACCATTATAAGAAAGAACACCATAAATAAAATTTTCTTTTTGTATATGTCCATGCTTGTAATCTGTAGCCAATGCCTTTATATCAGAAAATGAAGGTACTGAGCCAAGAGGATGCACATGAATCTTTTCTGCATATATTTTATTAGTAGTACTTGATGATTCATATTGCAAACTACTATGCGTTGCCGATACAGGATATATATAATTATTATCTATGGTTTTAATCCACCCATCTTCATTACCTGATGGATTTCTATATGCGTTATTTACAAGTTCTACAACTTTAGCCTTAAAGACTTCATTTTGATTCAATGATTGCGTAATAGAACAAGGATCAGAATCAAGTTCTTTAGGATCAGCAGGCTTCGTTGGTGGATTCACTTCTCCGCCTTCACCTTCGCCTCCTTCACCGCTATCACCATCTCCGGTTTCTATCCATTCGCAATGTGTTTCCTCGTAGTAGTCCGTATGGTCGTATTCGC
>ERZ839767.1309-NODE-1309-length-38462-cov-18.099070_pt1 | contig 38462 bp, 39 predicted proteins | sample MGYA00519879_ERZ839767 | MGnify/ENA primary metagenome ERZ839767 (study PRJEB31850, sample SAMEA3708852) | human gut metagenome | biome: human gut; feature: human-associated habitat; material: faeces | place: China | collected 2014 ... | reverse complement strand
TACACAGTACATCCCCAAGAGCATTGAGGACGGCGGCAGGACCCTGACGCTCTCCAACATTCAGTGGCAGACCGACAATACCGCCAACATGGACGGTTATGCCGTAGCAGACCGTTATACCGCCGTCGCCACCTACACCGGCAGCGCCACCAGCAGCTACGTCAAGGGCTACACCGTCACGGCTGACTATACCGGCACCGTCAGCCGGATCGCCCTGAACCGTGTCCGCTATGTCGCCATCTTTGAGGGAACGTCCATCCAGCCCGCAGAGCCTGCGAACGTACCTTCCGCGGCATCCGCTTTCCGCTGGTCCTATGTGCTGATTCCCCTCGGGATTGTGGCTGCAGCAGGAGCCGGTGTCGGCGGTGCGCTACTGGTAAAGTACAGAAAAGAAAACGCAGATGAGGAGGATGCGACAGAATGAAGAAGTTTTTAACCTTTGCGCTTGTCATCAGCATGATGGCATCCCTTGCGGCCAGTGCCTCGGCGCTGGAATACAGCATTGCCCCTCCGAAGGACTTTGACTTTGGCAGGGACACCTCCATCGAGGTCATCCACACGGCAGATGGCGGCGCCATGCGCAACGAGGATGTGAGCAAAAATGCCGCCCTCATTCCGCCCGCCTTCGGCTCGGAGAGCATGAATGCGCTCCATACCGGCGAATACCTGACGCCCAACCTTGCCCCCGGTGGTATTCCCGCGTCCGGCGCGGTCATTGGCGGCAGTGCCTCCGGCGTTGTCACACCCGGCAGCACGGTGAATGGCGGCAGCAGCTATCAGCCCACTGTGCTGTTCACGGAGGTGACAAGCGATCTCTATTACAAAAACGGCTCCCTCGGCAGGCTGGAGATCCCCTCGCTGGATCTGAGCGTCCGCATTTATCAGGGGACGGACAGCAAGACGCTTGCCAAGGGCGTCGGACACTTCGAGGACACCTCCATCTGGGACGGCAACGTCTGCCTCGCCGCCCATAACCGGGGTGCCAACAGCTATTTCGGCCAGATCCACACGCTGGACATTGGGGACAAGATCATTCTGACCACCAAGCTGGGCACTCGCACCTACAAGGTAACGGATGTTTTCAAGGTCAGCGAGACAGACCGCGGCGGTCTTGCGGACTCCGGCGAAAATATGCTGACGCTCTACACCTGCGTCCGCAACCAGCGGGACCAGCGCTGGTGCGTCACCGCAGCGGAGGTCTGAATCTTTCTCCCTTTTGCCGAATCGGTTCTGTTCGACTTCTGCCCCTCACTTGTGATATGGTGAAGCTGCGAAGAAGATTTTCACACATACACAGTTAGAATGGAGGCAGAAAGATGAACGAGAGCAAAAATGTGAGAAAGAATGTCAGTATGATGCTCACCGGCATGGTGATCGGCGCGGCGCTGACCGGCGGCTCTATCGCGGTCGCAGCCGGGATCACGGCGGAACCCACCTGGCAGCCCATCTTTGTGGATGGTCAACAGGTGGAAATGCAAGCCTACAACATTGCGGGGCACAACTATGTGCAACTGCGGGACATGGGCAAGCAGGTCGGTTTCAATGTTTATTGGAACGCCGGAGTCCAAATCGACACCGGGCATCCATACACGGGGATCGCCCCTGCCGCATCCGGTATCCGCGTCAGCAGCTACAAGGGCAGCACCCTCCGCCCAGGAGACCGCAGCGGCTTGAATATCAGTCCCAGTGAGGAAATAAAAAGTGTGGTCTCCACGCAGCCCAATGTCATCCGTGTTGAGAATGCCTCCGGCTTCTGGACCGCTATCGCGGTCAGCAGCGGCACATCCGACGTGGTCGTGACCGATCAGCATGGCCAGACCGCCACTTTAACGCTGACGGTAGTTGACGGCAAGCAAGGCGCGAGCATTCCGGAATCCGGCGCCAGTCAGACAGACGCGGCGCGGCAGGAGATCGTCCGGCTGGTCAACCAGGTACGCCGGGAAAACGGTGTGCCGGAGCTGACGGTCAACGCGGCTCTGATGGACGCGGCGCAGCATTGCGCGTCCCTGCGTGTCACATACCACCAGAATGAGGTGGAGTGTGAGGCGGTAGCGGCCTCCGGGTATCCCCATGGATTTGGATCGAACATCACCGCATTCACGAATGTGCCCGCCTCTGAGATCGCAGGGCGGGCGGTGGAAAATTGGCGGAATTCTCCCGGCCACTTCCAGACGATGATAAACCCTGATTGCGACACCATCGGCGTCGGGATCTCAACTGATGAGGGCGGATCGATCTGCTTCCTGTTCGTCGGTGATCCCAACGCGCACAATCCCTACGCATAACCTATCCGCAACTCAATATGTTCACATGGCCTTCCAGCTTCATTGCCGGAAGGCCATTTCAGCGTGTCGAAAAAGTTTTTTCTCCCCGCTGAACAAGTTTTCAGAACATTATAAAAGTTCTGAAAACTTAGGATTTCAATGGCGCGGGACACCCCTCTTGGGTTTCCCGCGCACACCCTTCCTTACCGTCGCGGAGAATTTACTACTTTATCGACAGTCTCAGGGCAGTCCCAATCGGGACTGCCCTTTCATTTTGACTTTTGACAGAAACGCAAATCTTAGTACAGCTTCGCACCGGCGGGAATCCGGTCATCCACCATCAGGAGATTCAGGCCCTCGTGACCGGCCTCCTCATGAACGGCGGAGATCAGCATACCCTCGGAATCAATGCCCATCATCTTTCTGGGAGGCAGGTTCACGATGGCGATGGCCGTCTTGCCGACCAGCTCTTCCGGCTCATAATATTCATGGATGCCGCTCAAAATCACGCGATCCGTGCGCTCGCCGTCATTCAAAGTGAACTTCAGCAGCTTCTTGGACTTCTTCACCGCTTCGCAGGCCAGGATCTTCACGGCACGGAAATCGCTCTTGGAGAAGGTTTCAAAATCCACCATGTCCTTGAAGATGGGTTCGATCTTCACGTTGGAGAAGTCGATCTTCTCCTGCACGGGAGCCGCGGCAGGCACGGAAATGGCCTTTTCAGCCTTCTTGTCGGTATCCAGCGGCTTCATCGTCGGGAATAAAATTTTGCTCTCTCCATCCTGCCCCATGCCGCTCTGTAAGGGTTCAAAACTCGCACAATACTCGATTCGTGAAACTTTTTTCATTCGTCTTGTGTCCTCTTGTGCCGTCCTTTTCGCCTCAAAAGTTGTAGAAAAATTGTAGAAAGTTGTAGTGCGTCTGTTATGGCATATTACTGGCACAGGAATGGCAGCATTCTGCTATGCTATCCCAGTATGCCGTATCCACCATAATCTCTACATGAAGAACGGCTTGTTTGTTTAATCGCAGACGCATACATATTATATGATAACCTCCAAGCCCATCCAAGTCAACGGTTTTTATTGAAACATTTTATGACTTTTATTTCCCTACCTTTAATAATTAGTAAAGAGGAGACTGCCATGCCTGAATACCAACTTCAAATTAAACAAGTGGTAGATTACCCACGATGCCGGATTTATCGTGAGTTCATCCACAAACTGATCAACGACCGGAGCATCCGCATAAACGGAGGCTCCGGCCTTTTTCATTTTACTGTACTTTGCAGCTATGCAAACTTCCGCACCTCATACCGCCGTATTGACGGGATCAGTTATACAGTCTCGCCCGGCGAATGGGTGTGCACCGTCAAGGAACTGTCTTGCTGGTTCCGCACCCGCTTTCATCGGCAGGCGCTGTCCATGCTGGATACCCTTCAGAAGCAGCACTTGATTTCCTATACACTGCTGGGCCGTGGCAATGTAGTCAAATATAAAATCCTCCACTGGGCCCGCCACAATTCCGCACTGGAGTACAATGCCCCATGCCAAAAGGATACCGGTTTTTTCTTCCTGCCAGTCTCTGTTGCCCTGGAACTGGTCAGCTCTGCCCGCTGCTCTGAAATGGACATCGTTCTGGATCTGTGGGTATCCGCTGTCTACAACGATACGCAGGTGCAGGGGTCAGAGGTCGGTCCGGTAGCCTACTTTCGCAATGGTACAGGAAACCCGTTGGTCAGTTATACCGAACTCTCCTGCCGCTGGGGGCTGTCACGCGCTACCGTATGCCGGATACTGAAAAAGCTGGACGGTCTTGGGTATATCTCTATCATGTCGTTTCCCGGCCGGCATGGAAGCGTGATCTACCTGCAGAACTACCTGTCTACCATGTTTGAGATTTCCGATGTTTTAATCGACAAGGAGGAAGTTGCCATGACCTTAAACATTCATCTGGAGCTTCCGGAAACTGCTGAAACCGAAGAAAGCCATTCCATCTCTGAGCATGAGGTCATTGTTTCGGATGCACTTTCCAGCGTTTCAAAATCGCACATTGAAACGATACTCCGCAAGATGGCTGACATCCTATCTACGCAAGGGATTTCCTGCTTTTCTTGCCCGCTCTCCCGCTATAAGTTATATCCCTTATCGGACGACTGCTGGGAAGAGTTGATTCCGCGTGCGCGAGGGAAATCCACAGCCCACTTTGGTCTGACCATCCTCTGCGGCACAAACGCTTCAATCGCCACTTTTGAACTTACACTCACTCCCTTTGAGGAGCACGAAAATAGGAGGAACCTGAAATGAGAAAATTTGTTGAACCTGATGTTGCTGATAATCCCCTGTACCATGATACCTGGAAACTGCTGAAAAAATACCGGGATGTTGTGTGGAGCCTGGAGCTTTCTGTCCAGCATGTCCGCACCAAGTTTGAGATCGAGTATGGCACCTCCATCGAGGATTTTCTGGATTCAGTCTATCTGGCTGGCGCTGATTTGGCCGGAAGCGACATCGAGCATCATGCCAAATGCATTGAACGCAGCCACAAAATGCTCAAGCTGCTGGATTCCGCAATCGAATTGCTGCGTACCAAGCACAAAAACGGTGAGGCATATTACTGGCTGCTGTACTACTCCTTCCTCTCGCCGCAGCAGCTCAAAAATGTTGAGGAAATCATCGAGACCCTACGACCGCATATTCGTGACATCAGTTTCAGAACCTACTACCGCAAACGCCGGGAAGCCATTGAAGCCCTCAGTTCCGTCCTTTGGGGCTATACCTCCAAGGACAGTTTAGACATGCTGGAACAGTTCTTTCCAGAGACAAAATCACCTTCCGGACAATCGGGCAAATAATTGGCACAATTCGGGAACAAAATTGGCATGGTTCTGCTCTTTCAGTGTAAATACCGATGTGTTAAACTGAATATGCTCAAACTTGCACCCAAAACCGAACAGGACAGTAACGGCACCTTTCATCAGGGTGCTTTTTTGCTGCCCAGATGGCCGCCCGGCCATTTGAAAGCCCACATTTGTTTTGACAGGTGTGGGTTTTTCTGTTCCCTATTGAGCATCAAAAAATCATTCAGAATTGGAGGATCGCAAATTGAAGAAAACGAAAACCCCTCAAACTCCGCAGCTTCAGGAGCCGGATACCCAGTCCAAGCGCAGGCTTTCGCTGCCCAAAGTGGCTTACAGCGCCTTCCTGTGTGTGATGATGTCCATGATGTTCTGCCAGCCGGCTTATGCGGCAACAGATGTATGGACCAAGGCCAAAGAGATCATGCAGGATGTATACACCCAAATCCTTGCCATCTCCACTATCGCCGCCATCGTCACTGCTTCGGTAGCCTTGCTGCTCATGAACTTCTCCCGTTCCGGACGGACGGTAGATGAAAGCCGCGCCTGGCTCAAACGAATCTGTATCACCTGGGCTATCCTCAATGGCTTGGGCTTTATCATGGCGTATGTGACACCGCTCTTTAGTGGTGGACAATGGACAGGCTGATTGACCGTCTGACTGCTCGCCGGAAAGGAGGCTTGCATTTATGGGCATTTTAGACGGCATAGTGGAATGGATCGCAGAACAGGTAATGGCCGGTCTTGATCTGGTGACCACATCGGTTTTGGGTGCGCTGGGCTGTGATATGGCTGTATTTCTGCGTTATTTTCCCGCAGCAGAGACTATGTACTCTGTTTTCGTGGCTCTGGCAATCGGGATCATCCTGCTCAACTGGGTCTGGCAGTTATTCAAAAACTTCGGTCTTGGCGCAGGTGTGGAAGCAGAAGACCCAGTAAAGCTGAGTATCCGTTCCGTTATTTTTATCCTGCTGACGCTCTTTTCAGATGAGATCGTCAATATTGTTCTTACCATCGGCGGCACCCCCTACCACTGGATCATGGAGTCCGACCTTCCTGCATTAAGCTTTGCAGACTTCAATTCCGTGATGTTGGTCATCATCGGTGTGTGTGCCAATGGGGCTGTGGCGCTGATTACCTTGATTTTGGTTCTCATCCTGGCCTGGAACTACCTAAAACTTCTGTTCGAGGCAGCCGAACGGTATGTGCTGCTCGGTGTACTGGTCTACACGGCTCCTGTGGCTTTTTCTATGGGCGCCAGCCAGACCACAGCAAACATCTGGAAATCCTGGTGCCGGATGCTTGGTGGTCAAATTTTCCTATTGGTCATGAACGCCTGGTGCCTGCGCCTGTTCACAAGCATGGTGGGGTCCTTCCTTGCGAACCCGCTTTCGTTGTAAGGAGGTCTTATCCTTGAAGAAACTCAAAAAAATTTTGTTTGCGGCCTTTACAGTCGCAATTCTCTCCTGCCTGCTCTGCCAGCCGGCTTTTGCCGCTATCTCCGAAAGCGATGTGCAGGCTCAGGTAGACGCTGTGGGAAAAGAAACCGTTTCCGGCAATGTGTTTATCTGGTTTCTCTGTGCTATCGGCTTTCTCAAAGTCGGCCAGAAAATCGATTCCTTCCTCTCCAGTCTTGGTGTCAATGTAGGACATACCGGCGGCAGCATGCTGGCTGAGGCTATGATTGCTGCCAGAGGCATCGGCGGCATCAAGAACTTTTCCAGTCACCACTTTGGCGGCGGGAGAAACAGCAGTTCCACCAATGTCAACTCAAACGGTGGTAAAGGCAGCGGCGGCTTTGGAGCAGGGTTTGCCAGCGGCGGTCTTGCTGGAGTGGTGAGCCGAAAAGTCACAAACAGCGCCATCAAAACAGCCACCACAACTCCTGGCTCCAAGCCTTCCGGTCTTGGCAGTCTTTTAGGCGATGCTGCAGCCGGAGGGATCGGCGGCCATATGTACGCTTCTTCCGTCAGTAAGGGCGGCAATTTTGCCAACAATGTAATCGGCAGCGTAGCCACGGGCAGTATCAGCCAGATGGGTTCCATTTCCGGTGAAAAAGCCGCCGAAGCCCTACACTCTTACATGGGATATGCGGCACTGGAATCCGGAGCTGAAAATGTTCCGACCTTCCAAAATGTCGAAATCGGCGGCGGCCGCATCACCGGCACAGAAGTGACTGCGGAACATCCCGAAGGCATCTCCTTTGGTATGTACCACGCAGACCAATATGTTGCCCCGGAAGGCCAGTACACCACCGTTCATGCCGTGGATGGCACAGCATGGTATAAGCAGTACGCTGTGGATGCTGTTGACAAATCGCCCTATATGGCTCCTGACGGTTCTATCGCCTTCAACGAATCCATTGTCAAAAAACTGCCTCCAGCCCCGAGGAGAAAGGACAAGATATAAATGCCAGAAGATCAAAAAAGCAGTTTTTCCGAAGCTGTGGAGACCGGCGCCTCCGCAGCGCATACCATTCGCGGCGCAATCAAAACAGGAAAGGCTATTTCCTCCGCTGCCAAAGGCGCTGCCGCAGGCGGTCCTTACGGTGCAGTTGCAGGCGCAGTGTGGGCAGGTCGGAAGCATATCGGAAAAATCATTGTGGCAGTCATTGCCCTGCTTATGCTGCCGGTATTATTTGTTCTCATGCTCCCTGGTCTTATTTTCGGTGGACTGACCAATGCCTTTTCGCCATCCGACCCCGAAATTCCGATTTTGAATAGCGAAACAGCGATTATTGAGAACGCCAACGAGATCACTTTTACCCTCAACGGCATCTTGGGTGAGGCACTGGATGATGTACTTGCCCGGATCGAAGCTGACTTTGCGGCATCGGGAGCCGACCATATGGAGGTCAAAAATGCCTATTCCGGCGGTCCCATTTATAACGCCAACCTGTTTATCTCTCAGTATTGTGCGGCCAAAGACAAGGATTTTGAAAGCATTTCTCTGAATGACCTTGCCGCCACCCTGCGTGAAAACAAACAGCATCTATATTCCTACACCAGCAAGCAAGAGATTCGTGAGAGCACCGTGACTGATCCGGAGACTGGGGAAGAAACAACGGTGTCCGAAACATGGATGGTCTATACTGTCCGTTACAACGGTGAGTCCTATTTTTCTGATGTTGTATTCCAGCTTACCGATGACCAAAAGGAGCTTGCATCTGATTACGCTTCCAACCTAAGCCTGTTCTTGGGCGATGGTCTGCTGCAAAATCTGGAAGCGTGGACCGGAAACAGCATCACCGCTCTGGGCGATGTTACTTTCACCGACGGGATCACACCTGTTGTTTACTACAATCAGCTGGATGAACGCTATGCCGGTAAAGCATATGGTACGGACAATATTGGCGGTTATGGCTGCGGCCCTACCGCTATGGCAATCGTGGTGTCCTCTCTGACGGACGATATGGTTGACCCTGTGGAGATGGCCGAGTGGTCTTACAACAACGGCTACTGGTGTAAAAGCAGTGGTTCTTACCATGCGCTGATACCTGCCGCCGCTGGGGAATGGGGGCTTCCGGTTTCCGGCTGTACCACTGCGGAACCACAGCGCATCACAGACGCACTGGCTAATGGTAAACTGGTAGTAGCAATCATGTCTGAAGGCCACTTTACCTCTTCCGGTCACTTCATTGTCCTGCGTGGCGTAAAAGACGGCAAGATCATGGTGGCTGACCCTGCCAGTTACACACGGAGCGAACAGCTCTGGGATCTGTCCATTATCTTAAATGAGGCCAGCCGGCGCGCTGGAGCTGGCGGTCCGTTCTGGATTATCGGCTGATGTGCCCGCCCGGCTTCGGAAACGAGGTTAATCATGAATCATAAAATCGACCGAGATACCTACATAATACCACCGAATTTCATCGAGTCAGGCACCTTCTTCGGTGGTATGTTCAAAGCCCGCAATGTGATTGAAGCCGGCATCCTGGCATTTGCCATTGGTGTGCCGGTTTTTTCATTGCTTCCTCTTGGCCTGACTGCCCGTATCATCGCTTTGTGCCTGACCGCACTGCCAGCAGCATTGGTGGCGCTTATCGGAATTTCCGGTGAGAGTCTTTCCTCTTTTCTGCTGATTTTCATAAAGTACCTGCGAAACCGCCGCATTGTAGGCGGTAACAGCGCAGAAGATGCGGTTCCTGCGGCAGAGCATGGCGGCAAGCATATTAAAAAGAAGGCACACAAGCCCGATAAGGCTCCCAGGCGGTCACGGCGCTCCGGCAGAGAGGATTTCCCAGCGGAGTTTGATGAAGTTCGTAGCTACGAGATCCGCCAAAAACTCCGTCCTGTGAAAAAGCAGAAGCCTGCCAAGGAGAAGAAAGCCGCCAAGCAAAAAAAGAAGGTCTCCAAAGAGCGCAAAGTAAAACGCCCTATCCGCACTCAGGAGCCGAAGCCCGCCTGCCTTAACCCGGTAGCAGATTATCTGCCGATTTCCAAAATTGAAAACGGCATCATCTACACGAAGGACCACCGCTATGTCAAGGTCGTCGAGGTAGTACCCATCAATTTTATGCTGCGCAGCGCCCAGGAACAGCGGAACATCATCTATTCCTTTGTGTCCTACTTGAAAATCAGCCCCATCAAGCTGCAAATCAAGGTACTAACACGTCGGGCAGAGATCAACCGCCATCTGGATACCGTTCGGAAGGAGATGGAACAGGAGACCAATGAACAGTGTCTGCTCATGCAGGAAGACTACCTCCAGTTCGTTCAGCAGATCGGTTCCCGTGAGGCAATTACCCGACGTTTCTTCCTGATTTTTGAATATGAGCCGTGGAGCAACACCAAGCGCTCTGATGAAGAAGGCGAGGCAATCAATGCCCTGCAAAGTGCAGTCCATACTGCTACCAACTACCTCCGTCAGTGCGGTAACGAGGTCATCGTTCCGGAAAACTGGGATGAGTTTACCGTAGATGTCCTCTATAACCTGCTCTGTAGAAATGAAAGTGCTGTAAAGCCGCTCTCCATCCGGGCACAGGAGGTTGTGGCTGAGTACCTTGCCAAAGGGCGCGACAGTGAGATCGACCATATCCCTGCCACCGAATTCTGTGCGCCAAAAAGCATTGACTTCACGCATGGTCACCATATCTGCATTGACGGTCTGTATTATGCTTATTTGCTGGTGCCCTCTGATGGCTACAAAACGCAGGTTCCAGCCGGCTGGCTCAGTCTTATCGTCAATGCCGGTGACGGGATCGATATGGATATGTTCCTCTCCCGTCAGCCCAAAGAAACCATCATCCAGAAAGTCGGACAGCAGCTGCGTATCAACCGTTCCAAAATCAAGGACGCCAGCGACACCAACACCGACTTTGATGACATTGATGGCGCTATCCGAAGCGGGTACTTTCTCAAAGAGGGCCTTGCCAACAACGAGGACTTCTACTACTTGAATCTGCTGATTACCATTACTGCCTCCAACGAGGAAGACTTGGAATGGAAGGTCGGCGAAATGAAAAAGCTCCTGCTCTCACAGGACATGAACGCCTGCACCTGCCATTTTCGGGAGGAACAGGCGTTTTTATCTGCCCTGCCATTGGTGGCAATGGAAAAGAAACTGTATGAGCGGGGTAAGCGCAACCTGCTGACAGGCGGTGCGGCAAGCTGTTATCCCTTTACATCCTATGAGATGTGTGATGATAACGGTATCCTGCTGGGTGTCAACAAGTACAACAGTTCCCTTATTATCGTGGACATCTTCAATTCTGCGGTCTATAAGAACGCCAATATGTCGATCCTTGGCACGAGCGGAGCCGGCAAAACCTTTACCATGCAGTTGATGGCGCTGCGAATGAGGCGGAAAAATATCCCCATTTTCATTGTTGCGCCCCTAAAAGGCCATGAATTCCATCGCGCCTGCTCCAATGTGGGCGGCTCCTTTATCCAGATTTCACCGGCCAGTCCCCACTGCATCAATGTCATGGAGATTCGGCGGGTAGACCGCTCGGTGAATGAACTTCTGGACGGTCCAGGCATCCAGTTATCTGAACTTGCAGCAAAGATCCAGCAGCTCCACATATTTTTCAGTCTGCTGATCCCCGATATGTCTCACGAGGAACGACAGCTTTTGGACGAAGCCCTTGTTCGTACCTATAACACAAAAGGCATCACTCATGATAACGCCTCTTTGGAAGACCCTGCACAGCCCGGCCAGTACCGTGAGATGCCGGTGCTTGGTGACCTGTACGAAATTTTGAAAACCTCCAAGGAAACGATGCGCATGGCCCACATCCTAAACCGTCTGGTAAACGGAAGCGCCAGCACCTTCAATAAGCAGACCAATGTTCGGCTCGACAACAAGTACACTGTTTTGGATATTTCCTCCCTCACCGGAGACCTGCTCACCGTAGGTATGTTTGTGGCGCTGGACTTTGTTTGGGACAGAGCCAAAGCCGACCGTACAGAAGAAAAAGCCATCTTCATTGATGAGTGTTGGCAGCTTCTATCCGGTGCCGGTGCTGCTGGTGTAAGATTGGCCGGCGATTTTCTTTTGGAAATTGCCAAAACCATACGCGGTTACGGCGGCGCCTCGATTTTTGCAAGCCAGGATCTTGCCGATTTCTTTGACCTTGACGGCGGCAGATTTGGTAAGGGCATCATCAACAACTCCAAGACCAAGATCATTCTGAATCTGGAGGACGACGAAGCCCAGCGGGTACAGGAAGCCCTGCACCTGTCCGATGCTGAAACAATGGAGATCACTCACTTTGAAAGAGGTCACGGTCTGATTTCTACCAATAACAACAATATTATGGTGGAGTTCAAAGCCAGCCCTCTGGAAAAGGATCTGATCACTACCGACCGCCGCGAGCTGCGTGAAATCGTAGAGCGAAAACGCCGTGAACAATCCACATCTGCCGAACAGCAGATATAACAATTTGAAAAGCGAGGTGATTCCCATGTGCAACTTTCCTGCCAGACGCCGCTATGCGTCTGCTTTGCGTCTGTATTACGCCTAAAAGCCAGTTTTGCCAGCCAGATCATCTTTTTAGCTTACACTGACTGGCTTTCCTTCCTATTTAATGCGTCTTGAATACGCCTATATTACGCCATTGGAGGTGATACCCATGAAGACCAGGGCTGAAATCTATGGAAATGAAGCTGCGGCTCTGCTGCGGATCGTCACGATGTATCCCGGTCTCAATATGCAGCAGCTTCTTTGCTTTCACCCTGGCAAAGAAGAAATCATCAAGACCCTGCTCTCCCATCTGCAAAAGCAGGGCCGTATTTTTCAAACTGATACAGGCGGTTACTTTCCGTCTGGTTGGGCAGCAAAATCAGACAACTCCCTGATACGGGCTGCCTGGGTACTCTTGGATTTTATCGGACAGGTGGAATACCATGCTCCCGGTGATTTTCCGGTCAAGCTTATCTTCTTTGCAAACGGTGAACTATACGAAATCGTCTACGCAGCTTCCGGCCAGGAGGCCCTGATCAACCATGCGCTTCGGGATGACCGCAGCGGTGGACGCCGCATCATTTTGGTCGATAATCCGGAAGACATTCGCCGCATTGACTGCCCTGGCATTTCCGGTTTCTGCACCGTGGATGCAGCGGGCCAGGTGCATTACTTTAAAAAAACAGGAGGAACTTGATTGGAACGAAAAATCATCTCACACCGGATTGGAAGCATTCTTGATGATATATCCCGTTTGAGCAATGCTCTTTACGCGATGGATACCACGGATATTCAGCGCTATCCGGACAACTATGAAGTCTTATCCACTGATGCCGCCCTGCGGGCAGAGAAAATTGCCTGCAGGCTGCGGCATTTGATATATTCCAGCACCACCATCCGCAAAGGCGATTACCTGACATCCGCCGGTATTGTACACGGAATTGAGGTTGTCTATGAGGACGGTGTACTGGAGGTCACCCTGCCTGGTCTGCTCCCAAAACGCAAGCAGAGACAAAACACTGAGTTTCTGCTCGACCCGTTCTACTTCTCATTGGAGCAATACGCCAAAGAGCATCCCATGCCCCACTTCAGCGATTGTGTGGTGTGCTTTACGCAGGTTTATGACCAGTGCCTTCCCACCCGGCGTATCCGTGACTACGACAATCTGGAAGAAAAGCAGCTTCTGGATGTCCTCTCCACCTTCGTCATGGCTGACGATACCGGCCTGCTCTGCGATGCCTACAACACCGCTGCGCTGGGCGAAAAGGACTGTACCAGAATCAGTGTCATGGAAAAAAAGCGGTTTCCCGCCTGGCTTGCTGAGCATGAAAACACCCTAAAATCCATCTCGGATTTTTGAGCATTTTCAGCCATTGCTTGTCCGACCTGCCGCAACATCGTATTTCGCCCCGGATTTCGGGGCTTTTTTCTGTCGTTACACCACGGATTTTTACCGAAGTTCCTTGCAGTCTCGGTAAAAGCCACACACCACAAGGAGGTGATCACTTGGGAAATTCCCACAGCCAGACACGATGGCGTACAAGCTTCTCTCTCTGACTGCCATCTCCGGCGAGTTCCCCACAGACCAGCTTAACAGACTTCCCGGCAGTCCATATTATCTGGAGTCTGTTATCACTGCACTGAAAAAAGACGGGCTGCTGCGTACCTATTACCGGGATAAACTGCGCGGCTACCGTCTGGGGCCGCGAGCCAAAGCCACTCTACTGGATAGCCGACCGGACAGGTTTGCCAGCTACCTGACGGGAGATACCGACACCAACCGTTTGAAATGCGAAATTGACCGAAGACTCCGGCTACACCGCCTGGCCGAAACCTATGTGACCATGGATAATGCGGGTGTATGTGTGTATCGGGATGAAAAACCGGCAATTTTTGCGCCGGAGGGTTACGCTGGCGGCAGGATTGTCTATCCTGCTTTTTTCAGTTCCAGAGAAGTGAAAGAAATGGGGATTGACACCACGAAGATCCGCAGTTCCCGCTCCACCGGAATACTCCTTGCGCCCTCCGGCATCTTCGTGACCTACAACAGCAGCAGCGCCCTGATGAAGTGGCGCTACAAATCGGAAATGCGGGTCAAGGCATTGATCTGGAGCGTAATCTGCCAACAGCGCCTGTCCCTACAGTTTCGCCATGAGGATGTTCATGGACTGATTCTGGGCAACAGCATGGATCTGGCTTACCAGATTTTGACCAGCACCGGAGGACGCAAACATGATTTCTTCATGCTGGATGGCAGCTATGAACATTTTCTTTATCTTACCAACGACCATCAGGGGGAGGTGATACTTGCACTGCTGTGCGACCCTGGGAAAACTGCGGAGCTGGACCGTATTCTGCTCCAAGGTCTTACTGCGAGGCAGCCCGGACTGGCTATTGAGCATGACGGCATTTCACCAGATGGCTCACCAGTCCTGTTTGGCTATTTCTGCGATCTGCCCCGTATCGCACGCTTTAACACCTCTCTCGAACTATCTGAGCGCCTGGGCACACTGATCTGCTTTGACTTCCAGGCAGAGGTACTTCGCAGCTACTGTGGTTCCCAAGTGCGCTTCCAAACCATCGACTTCACAAAATTCGAGGGGAGGTTGTTCCCATAAACAAGAAAAAACTGATTGTGAGCCTGATTGCAGCGCCCTTTGCCATTCTTGCAATCCTATACGCAGGCGGCTTTCTGGCACAGCTTTTGGGTAACTATGCAACCTGGAAACAGGGCGGCGGTATTCCCGGCGATGGTACTTCACCGCTGGCCGCTTCGCCCGACTTCCTTCTCTGCCTTTCCTCTGTGCTCCGACCGCCTTATGGTGTGTATGGCATCTTGATCTGCATTGGCTTGTTAGCAGTGCTGCTCATCATGGTCATGCGCATGGGATATGGTGATGCCGGCGAGTATGATGAAGACCGTAATTTCTCCTACTCCGCTAAAGGCACTTATGGCACCTCCGGCTGGATGTCCCGCAAAGAGATGTCCGGCGTACTGGATCTGGTGCCCGATCTGCGCAAACACAAGGGTGTTGTACTGGGTATGCTGGATGGCAAAGCAGTCTGCATACCGGAAGATACCAGAATCAACAGTAATCTGGCAGTCTACGGTGCCAGTGGTTCCATGAAAACCCGTTCGTTTTGTATGAACCGTATCCTTCAGGCCACTGTCCGAGGCGAAAATGGCGCCGGAGAATCGCTGATCATCTGCGATCCCAAATCGGAATTGTACGAGAAGTCAAGCGAATTTCTCCGCAGCCGGGGCTATTGTGTCAAGGTATTCAACCTCGTTTCGCCTGAAAACTCAGATTCCTGGTGTTGCCTTGCCGAAGTTGAGGGACAGGAACTAATGGCCCAGCTTTTTGTAGATGTCATCATCAAGAACACCACGAACAACGGCAAGAGCGACCATTTCTGGGATGCCTGCGAGATGAATCTGCTCAAGGCCTTGGTACTGTATGTGGATCAAGGCTATGCGGAAGAAAACCGCAACATTGGCGAAGTCTACCGGCTGCTGACTCTCAATGGGGAATCCCAACTTGACACATTGTTCGAGGCGCTTCCTTCCACGCACCCTGCCAAAGCACCCTACAGCCTGTTCAAGCAGGCCAGCGACACAGTGCGAAGCGGCGTGATTATCGGTCTGGGCAGCCGCCTGCAGGTATTCCAGTCTGAGCTGATCAAAAAAATTACCGCTAAGAATGAGATCGATCTGGAGCTTCCGGGTCAGCAGCCCTGTGCCTACTTCCTCGTTACCAGCGACCAGGACAGCACCTTTGATTTTCTGGCCTCGCTGTTTCTATCTTTCTGCTTCATCAAACTGGTGCGATATGCAGACCACAACTGCGAGGGCGGCAAACTGCCTGTGCCTGTCCATATCCTTGGGGAAGAACTGACAGCGTGCGGCACGATCCCCGACCTCTCCCGCCGGCTCAGCGTAATACGCTCCCGGAATATCTCCATGTCCTGTGTGTTCCAAAATCTCGCAGGATTGCAGAACAGATACCCGCAGAATTTGTGGCAGGAAATCATTGGAAACTGTGACGCGCAGTTGTTTTTAGGCTGTACAGACCAGCTTACTGCCGAATTTATTTCTGCCAGGACAGGACTTGCCTCCGTAGCAGTATCCAGTAAGTCCAAACAGCTGGGCACCTGGCGTATCTCCAACTATACGCCGGAGTTTCGTGAAACCTCCGGTGTTGGAAAACGCCCTGTACTTACGCCTGATGAAGTTCTGCGGCTCCCTCTGGATCAGGCTCTCATCATCATCCGCGGCAAGAAGGTTCTGCAGGTAGACAAAATGGATTACTCCAAACACCCGGAAGCCAAGTACCTGCGTTCCTGCAAAGCATCTGCCCATGTACCGGAATGGCGCCGCTTGGAAGAGGAAGCCGCCAAAACACCGCAGCCCGCTCCGAAACCGGCTCCGGCAGCAAAGAAACCGGCAAAGCGCAAAGCCACAAAGCCGGCATCCCCCACGGATAAATCACCCAAAGAGGCTCCGGCTCCCAAATCTGCCGGTACACCGGAAGGCATTATCACCACAGACAAGGATTCCATCCTGTCTTGAACAAAACTATCAAATTCATAGGAGGTTTTAATCTATGGCAACCAAGAAAAAAGAACTTCTGGAACAGGACGCTCCTGTTACCGAAACCGTTATGTCAGAAGACGAAACTCTGCTGGCCGATACCGCTCAACCTGAATCCCTTCCTGCTGACGCTGGCGATGGTCTGGATTTGAACGAACTGCTGGGGCAGATGGATCAGCCCCAAGAGGGCACCTCTGCCGAAGATATGGCTGAAGATCCCCTTCCTGAACTCACCGAGGAGGAAATGTTCGGGGATACGCCTGCTGAAACAGACGATCAAAGCGCTGCTCCCACTGATATGCCGGAAGACTCTGATGTGCAGCCGCCTGATGTTTACGAAGATAACGCCGATGCTGTGCAGGAACCCCTTGCACCTCCCAAGCCCAAACGTACCAGCCGAAAGAAGAAAGAAGCTGCTGCTCCTGAAGAAATTGTCACAGAGGAAGTCCCTGCCGAGGCTGCCGATCCGGTAGCTACAGCCGATACTATCCCTGATGCGGAGGAAGCCGCTATGGAGCCTGATGCTTCTGCCTTGGAGGAAGCTGCCGCTCCTGCACCCACTTCTCCTCCCCGGCGTCAGCCCCGCCCCCAGCGCGGCGAGGCCTCCGTTCTTACCATCCGCAGCCGGGATGATGTCGAGACTGCCGAAGACCGTGATGATGTAATCTGGCATGAAATCCATAATGCCTACCGCACCCGCAAGATCATCACCGGCAAGCTGGGCGGCATTGAACAGCTGGACAACCGCAAGACGGTGGCAGTTGTGGATTACAAGGGGTTCCGTGTCATTATCCCTATCAAGGAAATGATGATCAATCTGGGCCGCAGCCCTTCCGGTCAGGAATATACCGACCTTATGCTGCGCCAAAATAAAATCCTCGGCAACATGCTCGGCGCTGACATTGACTTCATCGTGCGTGGTATCGACTCCAAAACCCGCAGCGTAGTTGCCAGCCGCAAGGAGGCCATGCTGCGCAAACGCCAGATTTTCTATCTGGATACGGATGCTGCCGGTATGTACCGTGTCTATGAGGGCCGCATCGTCCAGGCGCGTGTGATTGCAGTGGCCGAAAAGGTTGTGCGCGTGGAAGTTTTCGGCGTTGAAACCTCCATTCTTGCCCGTGACCTTGCCTGGGACTGGATCGGTGACGCCCATGAGCGTTTTTCCGTAGGCGACGAGGTGCTGGTCCGTATTCTCAGCGTGCGGCGCAACAGTTTGGAGGACTTGGGCATCAAGGCTGACATCAAGAGTATTTCCGAGAACACCGACAGGGACAACCTGCAGAAGTGCCGTATCCAAGGCAAGTATGCCGGCCGTGTCACAGATGTCCACAAGGGCGTTGTCTATGTGCGTCTCTCCAATGGCGTCAATGCGGTAGCCCATTCCTGCTATGACTACCGGATGCCCGGCAAAAAGGACGATGTATCTTTTGCCGTCACCCGTCTGGATATGGAGCGGGGTGTGGCTGTAGGTATTATCACCCGGATCATCCGTCAGAACCTGTAAGCAAAGTGCCTGGGAAGCAGCGGCGAACTGTTTCCCAGGCTTGCTTTTTATCATTACCGAAACTCCCACCGCATATCCTCTCCACGCGACTGTTCTCTTAAATCCTCTATATAGATTTTTATTTTTCGTTTGCGTTGATTTTTCACAAAAATGCGGATATAATATATTATAACAAGGATTTAGGAGGTTGTTTTATGCTGATTCAATTTAGTGTAGAGAACTTTCTCTCTATCAAAGATAATGTCGTGTTATCCCTGCTTGCCAGTAAGGATAACGAACATCCAGAGCACCTGATTGTGGACGGAAACAAAAAGCATTTGAAGTCTGCCGTGATTTACGGCGCCAATGCTTCCGGAAAGTCCAATGTCTTGAATGCGTTTTGGTTCATGGTAAATTATGTGCTGACTTCGCATAACCAGCAGCTCCACAAAACCATTGAGCGTTCGCCGTTCAAGTTTGACCGGGAAACACCCTCTCGCCCCAGCAGCTTTGAGGTCATCTTCACCACAAATGGCATCCGATATGCGTATGGCTTTTCTGTAACAGACAAAGCTGTTATCGAAGAATATCTGTATTACTATCCCAATGGCAGGCAGGCACTCATTTTTGAGCGAAAAGACACAAAAGATTTTCGCTTTACCGTTGATGTCGATGAACAAAACACTCTCAAGGATCGCACTTCGGCCAACAAGCTCTATCTGTCTGTCGCATCAAACTGGAGCTATTCCAAAGTGATTCCGGTTCTGGAATGGTTTGCTTCCTGCCAGATCATCACGAAAAATTCTGTTGCAGACGCCTACGGCCTTGAAGCAGAACAACTCAAAGATGATGACTACCGGCATGTGATCGCCTCTATGCTGCGTGTTGCAGATTTTGGCATACAGTCCCTTCAGATGCGTGATGCAGAACCCGCTCCTTCTCAGCGTAATGATATCTTTACCAATATTGAGGCCATTCACACGGTACAGGATACAGAGGGAAATACTTCTTCCTACGCGCTGAACATGGCAGAGGAATCTGATGGCACCAACAGTTATTTCAAACTGATCGGTGTTGTAAAAAAGGTGCTGGATGAAGGAACCCTTCTTGTCGCTGACGAGATGGACGCTCATCTGCATCCTCTTCTGACAAAGCATCTGGTCTCGCTTTTTAACAGCGTGGAGTTCAATCCAAATGGAGCCCAGTTGATTTTCACATCACACAACACCAATCTTCTTGACCTGGATGTACTGAGGAGAGATCAGATTTGGTTTACCGAAAAAGACGAGCAAACAGCGGCTACCGATCTGTTCTCCCTTTACGATTTTTCCATCCGCAAGGATGCCAAGGTGGAGAAGGGCTATCTGATTGGTCGTTATGGTGCGATCCCCTTTATCAAGGGAGGGCTGTAAAATGGCACGTGGAAAAATTGAAAAGCGTGGACAGCGACGCAGAAAAATAAAGCCTGTCATTCTGATTGTAACGGAGGGTTCTCAAACTGAGCCTAAGTATTTTGAACACTACCGCAACCGTCAGACAAACATTGATATTCGTGTGGTCGGCAGCCGCACCAGCGGAGGTGAAACAGATTATCTCAGCCTGATCCGGAAAGCCGTGGAATATCAGAACAAAAATCAGATTTCCGTATCAGAGGGAGACTCTGTATGGGTAGTTGCAGATGGAGATGTGAACTACAACAACCCTGACCCCATCACTGCAAAGGACAGTCTGCTCTCCAAGGCAAGGAAAATGGCAGATGCGAAGGGGATTCAGATTGCACTCTCCAATCCCTGCTTTGAATTTTGGTATCTGTTGCATTTCCAGTACACCACCAAATTTTTCAAAGACTACCCCGCAGTGAAAAACGCATTGACCACTTATCTCCCTGATTATGAGAAAGCTGGCGATGTATATAACCAGTTAGCAGAGCATACAGCCATTGCGATTCAGAACGCCAAACGTGTAGAGCAATACCATCTTCAAAATGACAGCAGCAAACCGTTTGGAATTGCTGTCAATCCATTTACCGACATCCATCAGCTGGTGGAATCACTGCTGTAATGTTTCAAAGAAACATGGTTGGCACAAAATTGTCTCTACATTGGCACACTCCTGCCCTTTCGCCGTAAATCCATATCTGTTATACTTGGTATAGTCAAAACTTTGCATAGCAGCCGCTCCGGTTTGGAGCGGCTGTTTTCAATTTCAGTAAAGGTGGTGGTTTCTATTCTCTTTCAAAAAGCCCGGAAAGTGCTGAACAACGAGCGGGGCGAGGCCAACTATTTCAGTACGGTGGTCTTCATCTTCATCGCTGTCCTGCTGCTGGCCTTCATTATTGACCTGTTCAGCATCATTTCCACCAAGCAGGAACTTGACCATGCCGCCGATCAGATGGTCAAACAGATCCAGCTTTCCGGCGGTGTCAACGGCGAGACTGATGAACTGTTTGAATTTTTGAGTTCTCAGATCGAAGGAGCCGAAAATATCTCCTACTCCATTGACGCTACTTACACATCATCCAGGCCATCCGGTATGACAAATGCCATCCAGTTGGGCACCCCCTTCTTCATTACCATCGAGGGAGATGCCAAACTGGGCGGGTTCTGGAATTTTGACTTGGTAAACATCACAGTGGTTGCCCGTGGCAGCGGCGTCAGTGAGCACTACTGGAAGTGAGGTGACCTATGAAACGCATATTCCTGCGGCTGAAACAGCCGCTGCGAAACGAACGGGGCGAGATCACCTTTTTCGCCTGCTTTTTTGTGGTAGGCATCGTGATGCTGATTTCCTTCCTGCTCCTGTACGCTTCCATCCGGATCACCTGCATCAACATCCGCAACGGCGCTAAAATGGAGTTAAATAACCTCAGCGGCACGATTTATGCAGACACCTACCGCTCCCAGCGTGAGACCAACTTTGAAGAGTACCTAAATACGCTTTACTCCAGCAATGATTACACTGACATGCTGGAGGCTACAGTAGCAGGCGGCCTGGACTCCAAGATTCCGCTTTCAACAGAGGATTACAAGGTTTCTGACATCAGCCTGGAGTTCAATGTAGAGGATGGACGGGTTGAGTACATCTTTTACTGTGATGTGGAGTTCTATGTGCGAATGTTCGGTCACAGTTATCCGGCTATCACCCAACGGGTGGAGCTGACAGGCTACCACAACACAAAATTTTAGCAGTGCTGTTGAAATCCCGGCACATTCTACCGTATAGGCTTTATATAACATAAAAAAAGGAGTGTTGAATAAATATGAAGAAGTTTTTCCAATCCAAAGGCTTTATTGTTTCCTCGCTGGCTCTCCTCTGCGTCACTATTCTAGGGGTCTGCTGGTTCGTAAGCCGTGACCGTACCGGAGATTTTAGGCCGGATGAATCCCCACCCAGCAGCGTCACCGGCGATTGGTCAGATGGCGGCACACAGACAGATAGTGATAATGGAGCAGATGCTTATGCCCCCGGCCAATCCACAGACGCCGAAGAAGAATATCCCAAAGTAACCTCCCAAACGGAGGATGAGGTTGTGATCGACTTCACCGATACCGAAAAGCCTGAAGAAACGCCTCCTCCAGTGCCGGAAGGTAAGACCGAAATCAAAGATCCTGGTCAGGAGCATACCGTCAATCCCGACCCGTCAGTTCCGGAGGTTACTGCCCCGCCCGCCGAGCAAACACCGCCCAGCAATGAACCGGCTCCCGGCTCCAGCAACGGAAATGGAGCTGTATACGATCCGGTGTTTGGCTGGGTTGTTCCCGGAGATGTACAGCAGTCCAACGGTGACAGCGATGGGGATCTGAACAAACAGGTCGGCAATATGGGCTGATTTACTACAACTGAATATGGCACTACTTGGCCGTCACAGGATTGTGGCGGCCTTCCTATTTTCAAAAGGAATGGAGCGTGATGTATTTGAAACGACTTCTCGCCTTCCTATGCTGCTTTACCCTTGTTTTCTGTCTATTCCCCTCCTCTGCCTTTGCAACGGGCGGAAATGGAAACATAGATGGCGGCGGTGGCAGCATGGGTCACGGCACAAGCAGCAACTTCTGGAACTCAGGCAACGATGGCGTCCGCATTACTGTTGTTGACGCATCCAGCGGAACTGCCGTATCTTCTCCGCTAGACTTTTCAAACCGGACGCAGAAGACCAGTCTTCTCCATTTTGGGAAAGTCAACAAACTGCAATACCTGGGCGGCGCCGGCCTGTCCCTCCAGTCCGGCGCTGCCTATTCCTGCATTAGACCTACACAGTCTATGCCCACAATCGTCAGCAGCAAGGGGCAGAGCAGCATTGAAGCCATCAAACGGTATTTCTGTTCTGAATATGCATGCATGATGGTCGCTCAGGCAGCCGGAGTCGATTATGAGCGGATGATTGCCGGCGAGTACAAGCTGCTGATCGAACCCATTGCCTATTTCACACACAACGGCCAGTATTACTGTATGACAGCTACTGAAGCCGGCCTGTATGATCAGATGTCCGGCGGCAATCTGCGGAAAACCATGACCTCGCTTACCCATAAAAACCTGCCGCTGTCCATGTTCCTGGAATTCAGTGACCTTGGCATCTCCGCCTGGACAGGCAACACCACCGGGAAGCAGAACAATTCCGACATCATCAGCACCCTCGGCGTTGGTATCGTCTGGTTTGATGAAGCTCCGCCGGAAGGAGAAATTGAGGCCCCTGATGTCGAATACCGAGTAGATACGGATGTGATCACCGCCGTCACACTGCGGACGGATCAGGATCTGACGCCGGATAATCCGGCATCGGTTACCTTCCATATTCTCGGCACCACCTACCGGGTCAATGATATAGTGATCCCAGCCGGTGACAGTCAGGTAGTCTGGGTCAAATGGCATACCCCCTCCACCCCACAGACCGTGACCATTACAGTATCTGTCAGCGGCGCCTATACCGCTCAGGATACCTTTGTTGCAAAGATCGTGGATCTGAATGAGCACATTCCACCTGACCCTGTGGCAACCGACACCAATCCCGGCTACTCTGTGCCGCCCCTGCCCAGTGAAACGCAGAAGCTCACTGCCAACTGGGGCGTCTGGAGCTGCTACTGGGTGCCTGTATGGGTATGGTGCGACCACGGTGAAGATGGCGGGCACTGGGTTGATGAAGGATATTGGGAATACGAATATACGGGCTACTCCGCTTCCATCAGCGGCGAGATGTCTCTAATGCCAGATGATATTGTACCCACAGCATCCGGCAAGACGATGAAAAGCGGGTACGGCGTTAAAACCGAAGTGCGGGCAACGCTGTCCACAGATGCCCCGACCAGCCACATTACTTATCCCCAAACTGCTTTTTCCGTATTTCCTGAGTTCCAGTATCAAACCTATCTGCGGCTTCTGCAGCGTTCCGGCGGCCAAAGTGCAAAATTCATCTTCAAGCCCAACGAGTTTTCCACCTATGACCGGACAGTGCATTTCACACCGCTGTGGTTCCCAGATGCCACCGACTACACCATCTATACACAGGTGTGGGATACCTGGACTCCTGACGGCATGTTATCCATCAACCTAAATGACTATGTTTCGATCCAAGGGAGCCTTTATGATGACTGGTATACCAATCGAGAATAACCTCTGGACAGCTTACCTGCTTACCATATTTTTTGTGGTGGCCGGCTTTGCTGTCTACGATGTGCTTTACAGACGGGTGCCTGACCGGGCACTCGTCTTTTTTATCCCCTTAGCTGCCCTGGCGCCGGTCCTGCAGGGGTATTTCCTGTTAAATCATGGGCTCCCGCCGCTCTTCCTCTGGCCGGTCGCTACCCATGCCCTGGTAGGTGCCCTGCTCGGCTTTTGTATTCCATTGGCAGCTGCACTGGCAACAAACGGCACCGGTCTGGGCGGCGGGGATATCAAGTTCTGCGGGATATTAGGGCTGGTCTATGGCCCTTCCGGCATGGCGCTGGTCTTTCTGACTGCCGCTGTTACCGCAATGCCTGTGATCTTTCTTCTCAGGCGGCTTTATCGAACTGGGCAGCCCCTTGCTATCCCGTTCCTGCCATTTCTCGCCTGTGGCTGCTGTACAGCGACCCTGGCCCAACTATTTTTAAGATAGGAGACAACGCTTATGAAACTGAATAACCGATTCATCTTCGGTATCCTCTCTCTGCTGTTGGCGGCAGTTATCGCCTTTGTGGCACTTCCAACCATCGCCCGTCAGACCAATGGAAAAGAGGAAATCGTCCGTATCACCCAGCCGGTATTGAAAGGCGAGCAAATCTCGTCAGAAAATGCCGAGGTGGTTGAGGTAGGCGGCTATAACCTCCCCTCCAACATCGCCCATCAGCTCTCCGATGTAAATGGTCTTTACGCTACCGCCGACTTGGCTGTGGGTGACTATATCCTTACCAACAAGATCAGCTCTGTACCGGTTTCGTCCGATGTAGCGCTCAACAGCATCCCTTCCGGTAAGGTTGCTATCTCGCTGACCGTTAAAACACTTGCTTCCGGCCTCTCTGACAAGCTTCAGCCCGGTGACATCATCCGTATTTACCACTTTCTTGATACGGCGGCCGAAGTACCGGAACTGCGTTTTGTCAAAGTATTGTCCGTCACAGACTCAGACGGCATCAATGTGGATAATGCCAAGGAGCCCACGGAGGATGAAGAAAAGCAGCAGTCAGCCACTATCACTGTGCTGGCAAGCCCTGAACAGGCGAAGATCATTACCGGTCTTGAAAATGACGGCGTAGCTCATGTGGCTCTTATCTCCCGCAACAATGACAAACTGGCAGATGAGCTGCTTGCCGAGCAGGATAAGACTCTGCAGGAAATCTACTTCCCCGAAACTTTGATTGAGGAAGAAGCTGCAGATGCGGAAAATTCTGACGCTGAAAGTGAACCCCAGGAAACGGTAAATGCAGAGACTGCACAATCCACCAATGAAACTGCACCCTCGGCAGAATAATCAAATCAAGGAAGGAGAATCTTCGTTATGGGTAAAGTTATCACCGTCTGGGGAAGCCCCGGCAGCGGCAAATCCATGTTCTGCTGTATTCTGGCAAAAGCCCTGACCCGGGACAAGCGGAAAGCCATCATTATCAATGCCGATATGAATGTCCCTATGCTGCCGGTCTGGCTGCCGGAACAGATCATCCAGACCAATACCTCTATCGGCCAGGTTTTGAGCAGTGTGGAGATTGACACATCTCTGGTTGCCAGTCATGTGACAGTGCTGAAAAACTATCCCTTCATTGGGATGATGGGCTATGCGGCAGGAGAAAATCCGCTGAGCTACCCAGAGGTCAAATATACTATGGTACTGCAGCTCATTCATGCTGCCGCCAAACTGGTAGATTTCGTCATTCTGGACTGCAGCACCAGCATGACCAATGTGTTCACTCCCGCCGCTATTGAAGCCGGCGATGTGGTCATCCGTATCCTCACCCCGGACCTAAAGGGCATCAACTACCTGAAAGCCCATCAACCTCTGCTTGTGGACGAGCGCTTCCGGTTTTCTGAGCATATGACATTCGCCGGTCTGGCACGCCCCTTCCACGCCTTGGATGAAATGGGCTATATCATTGGCGGGTTTGACGGCCTGCTTCCCTACAGTAAGGAGATCGACCGCTGTGCTACCGAAGGCGGTATGTTCAAGGCTATCACCTACTGTAACCCCAAATACACTGCTTCACTGAACAAGGTACTGGAAATTCTGGAGCAAATGGAACTGGCCGAGCAGTCAGAGGATGATGCGGCGTATGAATGTGAGGAGGATGCCGATGAGTAATTTGAATGATATATTCTTCACACCGGCCGCCAATCAGGAGCTGACCTATGACCAGGTACTGGAGGATGTACAGCGGTATTTTGCCGAAAACCATGCCTCCACCATTGCCGAAGCTGGGGAAGGCAATGCAGAGCGTGCCACAAGTCTGCTCAAAGAACTGATGGAACACTACATTGTCAAGCGAAAGTATGCCCTTGACGGGCTCTCTACAAAAGAACTGTGTTCCAAACTCTATGAGGATATGGCCGGCTACTCCTTTTTGAAGAAATGGATCTATAAGCCCGGTGTTGAGGAGGTCAACATCAATGCCTACAACGACATTGAAGTGATCGAATCCAGTGGGCGCAGCATCAAGATCCCTGATAAATTCAGTTCACCCCAGCACGCCATCGATGTGATCCGCCGAATGCTCAACGCCTGCGGCATGGTCATTGATGATACTATGCCCAGCATTGTGGGATTTCTGGACAAGAACATCCGTATTTCAGTGGACAAAACTCCCATTGTGGATGCAGATGTAGGTGTCAATGCCTCCATCCGTATTGTCAACCAGCAGACCGTCAGTGAAGAAAAACTGCTGAACTCCGGCAGTGCCACCGCTGAAATGCTTCACTTTCTGACTGCCTGTATCCGATATGGGGTGTCCGTCTGCATTGCCGGCTCCACCGGCTCCGGCAAAACCACGATCATGGCCTGGCTGCTGTCCAATGTGCCCAATAACCGGCGCCTTATTACCATTGAAGAAGGCAGCCGCGAATTTGATCTGGTCAAGCGGGATGCACAGGGCAATATCCTCAATTCCGTGGTACATCTGCTGACCCGCCCCAGCGAGAACCCTGCGTTGAACATCAATCAGGATTTTCTTCTGGAGCGGGTGCTGCGTAAGCATCCAGATGTCATCGGTGTAGGTGAAATGCGGTCAGCGGCAGAAAGCCTGTCCGCAGCCGAAAGTTCCCGTACCGGCCATACTGTATGTACCACTATCCACTCCAACTCCTGCAACAGTACTTACCGCAGGATGATGACCCTTGCCAAACGCAAGTACAACATGGATGACTCCATCCTCATGCAGATCATGGTAGAGGCGTATCCCATCATCGTCTTTACCAAGCAGCTGGAGGACCGTTCCCGTAAGATTATGGAAATCATCGAGGGCGAGGACTACCAGGACGGGCGGCTGATCGCCCATTCCCTATACAAATATGAAGTGGAAGACAATGTAACTGATGACCGTGGTGAAACCCGTGTGGTGGGGCACCATAAAAAAATCGGCTTGATCTCCGATTCCTTAAAGAAAAGGCTATTGGACAATGGCATTTCCAACAAGGAATTGGACGAATTCATGCAGCCGCCAAAGGAGGTGGGGTAATTGCAATGGATCTATCTTATCTGTTTTATCCTGATCAGTGCTGGGCTTTTGGCTCTGTTTGGTGTGAAGCCGGGTGATTTTATTGATGCCCTCTTCCGCTCCCAGCGAAAATCCGCCACCTTGTCGGATGAACTGAATGTTCTTCTGGGCACACCAGCCAAGGGCTTTTTTAATCAGGATTACGAACTGAAACAGATCTTGAAGGGCACCGGACGGGCGGACCGCTATGAGGCAATAAAACGACTGTCCCTGATTCTGTTCGCTGTGGGGGCTGTACTGGCTCTTTTGATTGGGAATGTGTACATGGTGCCCATTCTGGGTATCGGTTTTTCCCTTATACCGATCTGGTATCTGCGCAGCACTGCCGCCAGCTATAAAAAGCACCTGAATGAAGAACTGGAAACCGCTATTTCCATCATCACGACTTCCTACCTGCGCACCGAGGATCTGATCCGTTCTGTCAAGGAAAACCTGCCCTATATCAATGAGCCGGTAAAAGCCAACTTTGAAGCCTTCGTTTATGAAGCGGAATTGATCAATGCCAACATCACCAGTGCTATCAACAGCCTGAAGATGAAGATTCCCAACCGGGTCTTCCATGAATGGTGCGGTACCCTCATCCAATGCCAGTCCGACCGCAGTATGAAGAATACCCTGCCTACCATCAACCAGAAATTCTCCGATGTGCGTGTGGTGCAGTCGGAACTGGAGGCAATGATGCAAGGACCGCGGCGTGAAGCCATCACCATGATATTTCTGGTTATCGCCAATGTGCCGCTGCTCTATTTCTTGAATGAGGATTGGTTCCACACCCTTATCTTCACCACACCGGGCAAAATTGCACTGGCAATCTGCGCAGCCATCATCCTGTTTGCGCTGACCCAGATCATGAAACTGAGCAAACCCATCGAATATGGAGGTGATAGCGTATGACCTTTCTGGCGCTCATCGCCATCATCTTCTTCGGTTTTGCTGTCTACAACCTGACCTGCGCCTTTGTGGACATCCCGACCAAGAAGACCTCACAAATGATGATGCTCTCCCGCAAACAGCAGGGCACCAAAAACGAAAAGCTGCTTGATGTCTATGTGACAAAAATCGCCGGTTGGATCGCCCCTTATTTGCGGCTGGACCGGCTCAAGCGCAATAAGGTACAACGCGCTTTGGACATTGCAGGTCTGCAGCTTACCCCGGAGGTCTATACAGCCAGAGCCTGGGTAACTGCAGGGGCAGTTGGCCTGTGTGCCATCCCTATGGCATTTCTTATTCCGCTGCTGGTGCCTATTTTGATTGGCCTTGCGGTGGCACTGTGGTTTTCAACCTACTATGCAGCCTTTGATTTTGTTAAAAAGCGCCGCAAGCTGATCGAGGGCGAGATCCCCCGATTTGCTTTGACCGTCGGCCAGAGCCTTGAAAATGACAGGGATGTACTTAAAATTCTGACTTCCTACCGCCGTGTAGCTGGGAAAGACTTCGGCGCCGAACTGGATCAGACCATTGCTGATATGAAGACCGGCAACTATGAAAATGCCCTCATTCGATTTGAAACCCGCATTGGCAGCCCCATGCTGTCCGATGTGATCCGTGGCCTGATTGGTGTCCTGCGCGGTGATGACCAGCGGATGTACTTCAAAATGATTACCTTCGATATGCGTCAGATCGAGCAGAACAATCTGAAAAAGGAAGCTGCCAAACGTCCCAAAAAGATCCAGCGTTACTCTATGATGATGCTGATTTGTATTATGATCATCTACCTGGTGGTGCTCTGTACCGAGGTTATGAGTTCACTCGGGGCGTTCTTTGGCTAATCGGCATCCGCCACGGTACTTCCAGGCGTTTTCATACCTGCTCCTCATATGGAAGACAGATACACAGGGAGGTGAGCGTTTGTACCCAAGCGATTTTCCATAGCGGCAGGCACATCATTTCTTTTCATCTGAACTGAGCCGGACTGTTTCATCAGCCCGGCTTCATTTTTTACAGGAGAATGCCTATGCCCAAAAAGAAATTTTATCCGCCGAATGATACCGGCACCAAAAAACGCCGCTTTCGTTGCTTGCTGTTCCAGCGGCCTAAAGCATATCCGAACCGGCCCCGTTCCAACAAAAACAACCTGATCAAGCCTATCCGCCGCGCTTAACAGGCGGTGGACTTGATATACCCATCCACTCAACCATCAATCAAACATATAACAGGAGGTTACCCATGAGAAAATTCACGACCCGTATCTATACCAAAGCCAACTATCTGCTCAACCGCGGCCGTATGGCATTGTCCAATCAGCGCGGCGATTTTTACATTTCGGACGCCGTCAAGATCATTATCGCCGTAGTTTTGGGTGCGCTGCTCCTGGCGGCTCTGACCCTCATCTTCAACGATACGGTCATCCCCCGCATCACTGAGGAGATTGAAAGTCTGTTCTCCTAAGCACCAAATCAGGGGCCAGTTTGCAGAACTTCTGCAGCTGGCCCCCTTTTTTATTTGCAGATAACGAATAACGGAGGTGAAAGCATGAATCAAAAACCGTGTCAGTTCTATTCCTTTCTGCAGGCAGTCCGGGGTAACTGGCGTAACGCCCTGTTCATCCGCTGCAGCGGTTCACTTTGTCCAATGATCCGGCAGGCATCCTGTGAGGGGTTCCTGATGGCAGCAGACGCAAGCTGTCAGCCGATCTTTCTGTCCGTCCAGACAGTGCGGAAGCTGAGTGGAGAAGCAGTGGACCCCGAAGAATGCTCTGCAATTCTGGAGTGCCGCTCGTTCCGGACTGCTTATACCAAGTTTCTGGAATGGCATACCTCTTCGGACCATGTATGTCCGTTTTTACAGCTATGCCCAGACCGGGATACCTACTTCGGATGATTCTGCCTGTTAAGACGCAATGCCGCCGTCATCGGCGCGTAATGGAGGTGATTTTATTGAAACAAAAGCAAATCAAATGTCCTTATTGTCATGCTCACGCTTCTCTTCGGCCTGCAAGCCTTGTGTATGGATCTACTCCACAGACCAGAGGAAAATTCCTGTATGTCTGCGACAGATGGCCGGCCTGCAATGCCTATGTCAGTGCTCATGAGCGCACATTGCTCCCCATGGGGACACTGGCGAATGGCGATCTGCGCCACAAACGCATTCTGGCCCATCGTGCCCTAAAAAAACTGCAGCAGGACTGCCATATGGAAAAATGGGAGGTCTATATCTGGCTGCAAGCCAAACTGGGGCTGGATGCACACCAGACCCACATCGGCCAGTTTTCCGAATATATGTGCGAGCAAGTCATTTCCCTCTGTCAGCAGGCTCCGGCGTACACATCCGGGCGTGCTGCCTGAACGGAGGTGAAGCCTGATGAAGCAAAACTTTAAGCTTACCAAAGACCAGCAGACACTGGTAGAAAAAAACCTATCCATCGTTCACTGGGTCATTGTCAACAACATCCATGTAAATCCCGGCATCTGTGGTCTGGAGTATGGAGATCTGTTTCAGGAAGGATGCCTGTGGCTCTGCAAGGCCGCTTTTACCTACCATGCCGGACAGGCGCAGTTTTCAACCTACGCCAAAAAGGTTGTGAAAAATGGACTCCTCTCCTACTGCCGAAAAATCTGTAGTCAGGGGCGGCACATCAGTCGACTGATCATCGGAGAACAGGGCGAGCTGGCCGCAGATGGAGATCAGGTAGACCAGCCGGATGACCATTTTGACTCCCACCTTTCTCGTCTGGAGACCCTTGATCTGCTGGAAGCCAGCAAACAGAACTATCAGGGCGTTGCCAGACTTGGCATCGAAGCACTGGCGCTGAAGGTTCAGGGAATGCGCATTACAGACATCGCCGCCCTCTATCAAGTCCCTCCTTCCCATGTGGGCGCTTGGATCTCCCGCTCCCTGGAAAAACTTCGCAATGACCCTGACTTTTTAACCTGCCTGCTTTGATCTGTTGAAAATCAGCATCAGCAACAGTAAGGGATATGTATAAGAAGGAGGTATCGAAATATGGCAATCAAAACCCTATACACTGCGGTCGGCCGGTTTGAACGAAGGACAAACGGCTGCAACCGCAGTTGTCCAATCATCCTGTTAGGCGGTCAGGAGTACATGGCCGATATGCAGGAAATGGTGATTTGGAGCATGCTCAACTGGAGAATCCTGCGCTGGGATGACATCGCACAAGAATACGAAAAGCTAGCCACCGCATCCGGTTACTGTACCGAGCGTTCTTGGGAAGACTGTACAAACCGACTGCTTACCCGCGGTCTTCTGGTATCCGGCAGCGGTGAAACAGAATACGATGCTTTGTATGACCTGCTTGGTTCGCTCAGCATTATCCCAACCAGCGGACCGTTCTTCCTCCGGCTCGCCTCTTTTGTCAAGCTGACGCTGCTGGCACATGTTCCGGTATCCGCTGCGCGGAAACTGTTCCAGAAAGATAAACGCACCAAATACGAAGCTCTGGTCATGCGCCTTGCCGGACAAGCCCTGCTCTCCACTGCAGAGATCATCAAGTGCATAGATAAAAATATTTCCCGCCTCCCCAATGAATGTGCGCTTTTGGATTCCCTCTACGGAGATGAAACGACCACCAGTGACAACATTGCCAGCATGGTCAAAGTCAGCCAGAGCAGCAAACCGGTGACATTAGCCGTTGCCAATCTGTATCTGCGGCAGCAGATTATCTTTGAGAGGGTCTGAGCATGATGGAACAATGGATTCTTTTTCCCACCGTATTGCAACGAAAGTTTCTGCTTACCCTGCTGGCCGGAATCGCCAGTGCGGGAATCAGCGCCATCATCTGCGTGGCGACAAAAGATCATATCCTGCTGTCATTGGGGATTATCGTACTCTGCGCCTGTCTTATATCCTGTCGAGGGATCTGGGCGACTGCCACACATAAGAACTACGAGGTGGTGGAAGGCATCTGCGCCGGTATCAGTACACCCATGCTCCGCCGTTACCGCAAAGTGCATTTGATAGACAGCCATGGCACAGAGATCACACTGCTTCTCAGCAAATCGGCCCGACTTAAAATAGGCTCACCCTACCGATTTTACTTTCAGAAAGGGGCGCGGCCTGCTGTGGGAAATGAATATCTAGATGCAGCTCTGTCTACCAATAATTTTCTCGGCTATGAGGAAAATAATGGAGCAAATAAAGATACTGTTTAATCTACAGCATAAACAACATTAGTAAGTCCTGATTTCCTTACTTCTCCGGAATATCTGCCAATCGCAATAATCAATGGAATCTGATCGTCCATATAACTATTCATAGCAGATATCGAAATTGTTCCATCTGAACGAGTTGTCACATAATCACCAGATGGAGCGCCGGTATCTGGTGGACTCTTCCCAAACTGCGAAAGAACGGAAATGGCTGGAAGCCCGGAATCAGGAATTTGACGGGATGTTTTTAAGCCTGCACACCGATAAGGACAAAGGCCTCCTGACCGAACAGCGATTTTTGAAGCTGATGGCGGCGCTGGAACAGGAGCAGAAAACCAGCCAGAAACGCCTGCACGACCTATCCATGAGGCAGAGCCGGGCGGGCGCACAGAAAAGCCATGACCGAACCTTTATCAAGGAAATCCGGTGCTATACCACCATTGAGGAACTGGACGAGTCCGTACTGAACCGGTTTATCAGCAAAATCCTGATTGGCGAGGTTAAGAAGGTGGACGGACAGAAGGTACAGAAAGTTAGAATTATGTATAACTTTGTCGGGGAAATCCCGGAGATTGCAGCGTAAATAGTTTGCCCCATCTCTCAACCATTGAGGGATGGGGCTTTTATTGTGGATAAAGCGATTTGTCTGAACGATAGTATTATCCCATATAATCCGTTCGCAGTGCTTCTACCAGATCACATTTCAAGATTTTCTTGCCACCAAGGTAATATGCCAGTGCGACAAAGCCAAAAAGTGCCACGATAAAAAGCAGGATAGGAACAATGGGAGCCATTGCTAAAAATTCCATTGGATTCAGGTAACTTGCCGTTATCATCAACCACACAAACACAACCGTAATCGGCAACGTGATCAGAACAGGGCGACCCACTATAACGAGGGCCTCGATCCAAAACATTTTTCGCATACCTTCTGGCGTCATGCCAATGGACATATATCTCGCAAATTCTCTTTTCCTTTGCCGGATAAATCCCAACGTGTTGGAAAATACATTAGCGATTCCGATGAAGGCCAGCAGCACACACAATGCCCCAATTATCAGTTTGTATCCGTTTAGCATGGCATCATTGTCTATCTTTTCCTGTATCCGGTTTTCTACCTCGAAAGAAATGTCATGCCCCAGCACATTCGTCAACTCTGTTTCAATCATGCTCAGTTCTGGCAGGGTTCTTTCTTTTTCTGAAAGAATGCGGATATAGGTGTCTGGTTCAGCATTTCCAATCGTCTCTCCGATTTGTTTCCAGGTGGAAAGGGACACAAATTGGACTAAAGCATAGTTATCATATTCTTCTCGCAAAACCGGCGGCTCCTGTGTAAAGCCCAAAACCGGGAGCTCCACAATCGCAGTCGCATCTTCCAGGTTTTGCAAAGTCATCGTGTCCTGATTCTCTGACAAAAACGGAATGTATTCTTTGTATCTGAAATTGCTGTTTATATTGTCCCAAATGCGATTCAAAACAACGCTCCCGTTTTCCGCTGAGGAAACGCCGATCTGCTCACAATACGTGGCAAAGCTGCTGTCATCCATGATTACAATAGGAGCCTGAATGGTATAAATCCCATCCATCATACTGACGTCACTTCCGGCGATTGTTTCAAGACCACCCAGACTTTTTACTTCTTCGCTGACAGCGTCCGTACCAATAGAACAAACGGCGATTGCCTTTTGATAAATCACACTGTCTGTATCAGGCAAAGCATGGATTTCATCCGTATGAGAGAAGTCCTCGATCTTTGTGTTCTCAAGTGTTGCCATCACATCCCAGGCATCCTGGTATCGTTCAAAATAGGTATGGTTTGTACTGATTCCAGAGAGAGTAAAAAAACTCAGCATGAGGGCAAAGCCCAAAAAAGAAAGAGTCAACGACAACGTGGCGGTTCGCAGAGATTTCTTCTGTGCTTTCAGCGCATTCCCGGCAAGTTCCCCTTCGGTTCCAAATAAAAGCGCAAGAATACGGGATTTTTTTCTCCGTTTTAGCTGTAATTCTCCTGTGTTTTTTATGGCTTCCAGTGGGGTCATCTTGCTCAATTTCCTGGCTGGCAGCCAGGCAGAAATCAGTACCGTCAAAAACGAGGTCAGAATCGTGACTGCAAACACCAGCGGATGATAGGCAAAGGCAGCTTCATGTCTGCCGACAATACCATCGGCGAGAATATTGACTGCCTGGATGACTCCGAAGGTCAAAGCGATTCCGGCAAAACTTCCGATCAAAACAGGAATCACACAAAGCATCGCCGCTTCCTGTAAAAGACAGGTGCGAATTTGCCCCGGCGTTGCCCCAATGCTGGAAAAGATACCAAACTGATGTACACGGGCATTCATAGATACAGCAAACGAGGTATGAATGATTAAAATCAAAGACACCGACACAAGCAGGAGTACAAAGAGATAAAAAGCCATCAATAAGGGCGGATTGCTGTCCTGCGGATCGTTGATGAAATAACTTGACAACAGTGATTCATGATACGATACGGAAGTTTCAGGAATACCTAACTGCTGGACGATAAGAGACATATCCTGATATACAGACCTCATGTTATCAAAGCAAATATCAACTACAAGAGTTTGATCGTCTGATAAATCCTCATTGATTATAGCCGTTTTTACATTGGCGAAATTTTCAATTTCGGACACTTCATCTTCTTCGAACGCCCCGCCGATGCGTCCCTGCCAGTTTCCTTCTTCTAAAACAACAGATTCTATTTCATAATTCCAGAAGTTATAAAACAAACCGCACAACAAAGAAAGAAATAGAGCAGAAATAAACGCCGCAACCAGAACGGATACGCTGGAAGCCCGATTCTTTTTGATGAATCCTATCGAATAGTCTTTCCACATATTCTTACCTCCGTTTCTGATCGCCGACAATTTTCCCGTCCTCTATAGTAATAACGCGATCCGCCTCCAATGCGATCTTTTCATCATGGGTAATCAAAAGAATCGTCTGTTCCAGGTTACGGTTAGATAATTTTAGCAAGTCAATAATTTCCTCTCCATTTTTCCGATCCAGGTTGCCGGTCGGTTCATCAGCAAGCAACAGCGCCGGGCGATAGATCAAAGAACGGGCGATAGCAACTCGCTGCTGTTGTCCGCCGGAAAGCTGGCTGGGCAACGATTCCAGTTTATCTTCGATTCCCAGGGAATGTACAATCTGCTCAAAGTATTCTTTATTGGGTTTGCGTTTGTCTAACAGGAGCGGCATGAGTATATTTTTTCGGACAGTAAGGGTGGGGATCAGGTTATAAAACTGATAGACCATTCCGACCTTTCTGCGCCGGAAAATGGCTGCCTGTGTTCTGTTCATGGCAGATAGTTCTGTCCCCTCTATCAGGACTTTCCCTTCTGTCGGCTTATCCACACTTCCCAAGATATGCAACAGTGTAGATTTTCCTGAACCGGATGCCCCTACGATTGCTACAAATTCTCCTTTTTGTACGGACAAGTCAATGTGATTAAGTGCCACGACCTGATTATTTCCAGAGCCATATACCTTTCGGACATTTTCACATCTTAGTATTTCCATGTCACTTTCTCCTCTCTACTGAATGGTCTTGCGTACAGTATAACAAAGTAAAGTGACATCTCAGTGACTGTACATTCTTATTTCAAAACAAGCACCGCCATTTTGCAAGTTATAGGCGGTTATGGTTCCGTTCTGCAATTCAAAAATGGAACGGGCAAGAGCCAGGCCAATTCCAATTCCATCGGAGGCCGCACACCGGCCCCGGTAAAAACGATCAAAAAGATGCGGTAAGTCCTCTGTGTCAAAGCCCTCTCCGTCATCCCATACCTGAATTTCTACATAGAGAGGGTTGCCTGAGTAGTTACAATAGACTACGCCGCCCGGTTTGGAATGTTCCATACAATTCTTTATGAGATTGATGAGGGCTTCCATTGTCCACTCCAAATCTCCCCAAAATTCAATACATCCATTTTCTGGAATTTCAACAGCAATATGATTTTTCCGCAATAAATCGTTTAGATTATCTGCCGCCAGATTTAATACCGTATAAAGATCGACCTTTTCTCGTTTGAGTGGCAGCGTTCCAGCATCAATTTTGGAAAGCATCAGCAAGGATTCTTCCAGACGGTTTAATCGTTTCAACTGCTGTTTGACTTGTTCTGCGTAAGCCCCCGGAATTTCTTTTTCCATAAGCTGCAATGACAAAAAAGCCGCTGTGATCGGCGTTTTCAGTTGGTGTGCGATATTAGCCAGGTTCTCTGCAAAATTTTTCTTTGCAGCAACTGCCGTTTCTCTTGTTTGATAAAGCATCGTGACAGTTTTGTAGATCTCGTCCTGCAAATGGGAATATTCATCTTCCTTCGTCTGTATCAATGTCCCGACAGCACCGATATTAACCTGCTCCAAATACTCGGTCAAATCATCAATCCTCTTTCGATTTTTTCTGTGGGACAGAAAGATTCCGGCCCCAAAAGCACAAGCGGTCACAAGGAAAAATAGAATCGGAAAAAGCACTGTATCCAGCGGGAAATCATAGCAAAAATCATCGACCCGGTATCCGTATTTTTCCAGATAATCGTTGCCTCTGAGTTCTTGTTCCGTCAATGAATGATAATCTTTCAGAGCCGCTAATAGCTGCGGCTCTGCTTCAGGAGAATTTGCCAATATGGTTTCGCATAATGCCGAGGTGTGTTCAAATGCAATCTGCCGGTACGTGCGTAGGAAGAAAGCGGCGGTAAGTATCATGCCTGCCACAAGAACAGCAAACGGAAAAATCAGAAGTATTTTTTGTTTCCATTTTTCGCTCATTGTGTGTCCTCCATACGGTAGCCAAAACTTCGGATCGTTTTTAAGCAGGCTGGATGATTCAGCTTTTCCCGCAATCTTTTCATTGTGACCGTCAGCGTATTATCATTTACATAATTCCCGCTACGATCCCAGACTTGCTCTAATAACTGATTTCTGGTGACCGTTTTACCCTTGCTTTCCATTAGGATTAGAAGAATACGATACTCTGGCTGACTTACGATAACTTCTTCTTGCCCATCATAGACAGCCGTTTTCTCTTTATCCAACATCAAGTTATCGCAAAATAGCTTTGTTTCGGTTACACTTGCAGTTCTTCGTAACAGTGCCAAAATACGAGAATACAAAACAGCGAGGTCAAAAGGTTTTACCACATAATCATCTGCCCCGTTTTGAAAGCCGGTAACAATGTCGTGGGAATCGCCACGAACTGTCAAATAGATAACAGGAAGGGTTTTCCATCTTTCTCGTATCCAGAGACACAATTCGTTTCCTTGCCCGTCCGGCATATTCCAGTCCAGCAAGACGATTGTAGGCAAATGACCGATTAACGCTTTCTTGACATCCGCAATTCTATCAAAAACGGCTACTTTGCAATTCTGCTGTTTCAAATATTCTTTTACAGACTTGCCAATCGTTTCGTCATCTTCCGCATAATAAACTTCAATCATGATGTTCTCCTCCTGATTGCCCGGCAGATTTTCTCCGCCCATCCAATGGCTTCGTAGCATTCTTAGGGATAAGCCAGACGGTTCCCATTTTTTCCGCTCCTGGGATACGTCCTGCGGAACAGTAGTAATTTATCCAACGGGGTGTTACTCCCCAAATTTTGCTTGCTTCTTTCAAAGTCATGTAATCCATATAACACCTCCGTACTACCACATTATAATTCGTACTCTCGAATATAATAAGTTAAGCAGTACAAGTCAAGCTAAAAATTATCAGAATGGCAGCCACAAAGAGAATTCTTTAATCGTGGCTGCTATTTTTTGAATTTATCACTTGACATTATGACAAAGAGGCAACAATCTATGACAAACTCTACTTTCTTTTTGATATATCACGATATTTCTTCAAACTCACACTATCCTGCAGAACTTCATGTAATCACTCCTATTTTATATAATGAGGAAGCCACAACACCTTTCCTCAATTACTACATATCGTATTTGTCGCTGGCTATAAATCTATATATAGTGTTTTATATCTTGACAGGTACAAGATACAGTGCTATACTGAGCTTGTAATTGATTTTTGTGCGTATCCCATTTGGGAATACAGGTCTTTTTGATCTG
>ERZ839767.1298-NODE-1298-length-38677-cov-2.920175_pt1 | contig 38677 bp, 24 predicted proteins | sample MGYA00519879_ERZ839767 | MGnify/ENA primary metagenome ERZ839767 (study PRJEB31850, sample SAMEA3708852) | human gut metagenome | biome: human gut; feature: human-associated habitat; material: faeces | place: China | collected 2014 ... | reverse complement strand
CTGGGTGAACGGCTAGGAGGAGGACCGAGGATAACCGCCCCGTCAGCAACCAACTGTTCAATCTTCTTTAGGACAGATGGGCGTATGGTTTCCTGTTTAGGTAATACCAGTACGCGGTAGGATGTGCCGTGTGGCAATACCAACTTTCCGTCTTTTACTGTCAGGTCACGTTCTATAACTTCTGCATTAATGTAATCATATGAATATCCTTTGGGTATTTCAGGATCACGTATGCCTGTCATCTTTGGTGCATCTTCTCCAATAAAGTAAGCGACATCAGCTATATTCTGACCTTGCTGTAACATATAATTGGCACGTTTGATATAAGAAACAAAAAGACCTAAATGTGAGTACCATGTATTCAGGCGGTTAAATTCGTTGCCGAAACTGGTGTTGACTCCGGGTGGTCTGTTTTCGTAAGGTTGGTGGATATAAACATGTAAAAGAGTATTGTTGACACCTTCGGTGAACGACCAGTCACCGCGTTGTTTCAGGATTGCAGGATAACGACTGTACGAACCTTCTCCGCAGGTGAATGACTCGGCAGAGACCTTGGGTTTTCCATAAATATGGGCACAGGAAGAAGCTGCACGATTCTCGATACTCCCCAGGTTACCTTCATTCCAAAATTCACCGCCGACTTCATCGGACTGACCGCCATATTGCAGAAATTCGCCAGGGAATCCCCAATGCCCGTAATTCTCAAGCCAGGTGGTCATTCCATGTTCATGACTTATTTTTCTTAATCCTCCGACATAATCATAGGATATTTTGTCGGCAACGAACCTTCTGACATCCCATAGGAAACGATCAGACAAATCAGGACTACCTATGATATGGCCTTTGAATACGGGAAGAAAAGGCACGGGGTCGTAGCCATAGCGTTTTTGAAATTCTTTTAGAAAATCGTCAGTAAAATTTTGTCCTCCGGTTTCATAACTGTCCTGAACCGCAACTTTTAATGTTTTACGATCGTCAGCAGGAATTCGCTCCAGGATCATTCCAAGATAGGCATCGAAATGACTGGCTACATGTTCTTTGCTCATTTTATCCACCTCGAGTCCTGTGCCTTCCGGAGAAGCCGGGCTGTTTGTGACGCCTGTCGGTGTCATTCCCGTACGCATAATAATCCATTCTCCTTCGGGAACATCCCAGGTTAACAGTCCCTGGTCATCCATATAGCCAGAGATGTCCAGGATTTCATTCGGTTGTGCCATTTTGTAACTGGTAACATCGGGTTGTTCATCCCATAAATAATCATGCCAATAGGGGAGTGGTGTCTGATGCATTTTTGCCAATGATTTTTCTGCAAACCTTTCCATTACAGGTGAAGGAGATAACAGGATACGCTTGATACCGCTTCCCGGATTGGCTTCCATCACAAGACGGAGTTTCTGATCTTTTACTTCCGGTAAGCTGATAGCGACGGGAGCATAAGGTTCGAAACCAACATTCAATGCGGGGTTAGTGCGATTTAAGGTGAACTGTTTAATGTTTTTGAAGGAATCTCCCTCTTGAACCTGCAGTTCAATTTTCGCTCTTATCGGTCGTTCTGCCGGATAGAGAACAAGGCTTCGCGCTGTAGCCTCTTTCGGTAAGGTAATATCGATAGTAATTTCTTTATCATTGAAGGTCAACTCTTTCCCAGTGTTCAGATCCGCTTTTATATTTGAAGGTGAAATGGTATAAGTACCTTTCTCCAACAAATTAATTAAGTAGTCTTTATTTACGGGCATGGCAATTACCTTAACATCCTGGAAATCCTTTGTCGGCTCTGCCAGATGTTGTTGTAATTTTTTGGGGCCTTTTACTTTGACTTCCGAACAGGTAAGATATCGCATCGCTTGTTCAGGTTTGATCCATGGACCTCCTGACTGGCTCCATCCGGGACTGTTGAAAAGTCCTATTTCAATGTTTAATTCCGTAGCGGTTTTCAGTGCAGTATGCATAATATCCCACCACTCATCGGTAAAGATCTTGACTTTTCCGTAGGGGGCTTCTTGTGGAGATAGTCCGATATTACCGATAAAAGCCCGGTTGATACCGACCTCTTTCATCGAGTGCAGGTCTTTTATTACAGCCTCTTGGGATATATTATCGTTGATCCAGTACCAGTATATGGAGGTCTGTATATCAGCGGGGATATCCTTGAAGTTTTTCTCAACTTCTGTGAAGTCCACGGTATTCTTCTGTTGTTTTGTACAGCAACAGAGAAGGCAACAGACTATCAGTGGTGTAAAATAGGTATAAATTATTTTTTTCATTGCTTAAAAACTTGTTATGTTATACTTAACAGGCCCAAGAAGTCCTGAATCCCTTAAAGGGGCATCTTTTGAAGGGCCGTTTATAGTCCATGTTTTACGCATCTCTTCCGGTTGTCCGGCATCATAGACAAGACGATTGAACCAGGTACTTGTTATTTCTACAGTCAGTGTATTTTTTCCGGTTTTCACAGCTTCTGTTATATCCAGACTATATGGTGGAGCCCATAATGTACGGAGAGGTTTTCCGTTGACTGATACGGAAGCTATCATTTCTACTTTTCCCAGATCCAAAGAAACAGTCATCCCTTTTTCAATTTTATCTATATTGAAAGATGTTTTGTAAATAGCAGTCCCCGAAAAGGCTTTACCTTCGGTCGGAAGGTCCATATCTTTCCACGGTTTTAAATCTGTAAGTTCCAATGAAGGCGGTGTTCCCCATCCAGAAGGGAAAGTCAGAGTCCATGGATTGGAAAGTAATACAGATGTAACTTTTTTATTCTGTTTCTCTATTTCATATTGGGATTTATTATTTTTTGAGTGATGGAATACGACGAAACAAGAGCCTGCGACAGGTAGAGCCAACTTAACAGATGTACGGTTGCCGTTACCGGAACTTTCGACCGGTTTTGAAGTTCCCGTTACCGGGTCCCAAAGTTCGACCTCTCCTTCACAACGGAAATCGAGAATGCCGTTGAAATCTTCCCCCTTTTGCGGACATACAAAATACCAGTCGGCATCTTCAACCTGTCGATGTGACCATAATACTTTCCCTCCTGTTACATCCGGAGTTATTTTTAATTCTTTTAAAGCCGTGTCGAGTGGAGTATTTGAAATTATGCATCCTTTACCGACTTTTCTGATACCTTTCTGACTCGCATTTCCCCAGATGTTTTTAATAGCTTTGTCAAAATGCTGTTGAGCCGTATTTCCTCCTGTAAGAGTTACAAGCTTCTCGGGTGCATTCCCTATTACAGTAGCTCCGGCCCGAAGCAGTTCATATATTTTTTCTAAAGTCTCCGGTAGCATTCTCGGAGTATCAGGAAGCCATAATACACGATAACTGATTCCTTCAGGAGTCACTATCTTACCCTCTTTAACGGAAAGCCGGTTCAATAAAATATCAGGATTGCAATAATCATATTTGAAACCTTCCGGGAACGGTGCATTTTGATTTGGCTTATGATTTATTTCATCTCCTAAATACCAGAGCACATCTGAAACCGGTTTTCCACGCTCAAGCATATAACTACAACGTGAAAGGTAGGTCGTTAATTCAGGCATATATTTCCACCAGGTCTGTCCTCGTAAGAATGGGCTGCCTATGCCTGAACCGAAGGATGTTCCCGGAGCAAAGAACGGATTCTGGGGGTTGTGTGTATAGGTGTGAAAAACAAGATGAGTAACCCCATCTGCATAATTCACGTTTGCCACTTCTTTGAACATGCTCATGTGTTCATCCCATGTCAGGTCGAAAGAGGTAAAGGCTTCTGCTGCCAGGCGTGGCTTACCATACAGCCGTGCAGCAGATGCTGCCGGTTTGATAGGTTTGAAATTTGAAGAACCGACAAAATTCTCCGTCATCGGTTGCCAGAATTCGCACATGGGTATATCGGCAAATTTGAAATACTCAAGTATATCGGCGGGGAATACATCTCCGGCAGCTGTTTCATAGGTCATGTACAGGCCGTTTTCATGTGCCAGTTCTGTCATTCTTCCATAAAAATTGTGAGTGAACAGATCGTTTGTAGTAGCACGCCAGTCGTGTAAGAAACGTGTAGTCGTTTCGTGGTCTTTAATAACATAACCGAATACAGCAGGTAACCATTTACGGAGTTGATAATTTGCTACACGTTTAAATTCATTTTCCATATTATCGGTCCATGTCTGTGTATAGCATTCCCAGCTATCTATCAACATACCATTCAGTAATCCGTCTGCCAGTACTCCGTTGTTTTTGATGAGGCGTCCTATATAACCGTCGAATTGGGCCTCTGCTCCTGATGGGGCAAATTTATTACATTCCCATCCGGTTCCTTCGGGAGGGGCAGGACTGTTCTTTTGTCCCGTATTTACGTGCCCGATTCGTAATATGGTCCATTTACCGGCAGGTACGGCCCAGTTCAGATTTCCGTCTTTATCCATAAAAGATGAAATATCCTGAATTTGATCAATATCGATGAAGGCTTTTTTGTCTTGCGTAGGAAAAGCCCCGTTGCGTTCGATGCTTCGCAAAGTCCATCCGGCTTCTGACTCCCAGTTGTTTTTGCGGGCGGCAGAGTATAAGAGGAGCGAAGATAGAGACATGTTGTGTTTATTGACAATAGATATCCGGTATTTACTTACTCCATAAACATCGGAGCAGGCCAGGGTAAAAGGTTTGTTGTCTTGAGAATTGGCTTGAGGTATATCTGTTTTTATTATGTCTTTCACGGAACCATCTGGTAAAACAGCTTGTATATTTACTGTTACTCCCGGCTCATAGCATTGAGGATGATTGAACCAATTGATACTGGGAAATTCCACAGATCGAAGGGGCGTTGCCTCTGGAAATGTAACCTCAAACCAATGCGGAGCATCTTCTGTGGTTGGTTGGAGTTTTACAGGCTGTTTCATCTTTCCCTGAAAAAAATCATTCCAGTCCATTTCATGGTTACTTCTTATTTCCATGGGGATGAGAGGGCTATTTGTATCATCCAGAGGAGTCGGGAATGCCAGTACTGCGATGTCTTTGTAATCACGCCAGGTTTCTTCACTTGGTTGTGGGACGGATAATCTTTTGTTTATATGTACTCCTCCATCAATATCAGTCCGGCTCCATACCAGATGGCGCATGGCATTCGAAGCCTCAATCCATGGCCCTCCCGCTGTTGCCCATCCGGAACAGTTCAGCATCGTGAAACGTAATCCCAAACGTTTACATTCTTCTGCGGTATGGCGTACAGCATCATCCCAATGAGGGCTCAAACTTTTTATTTGAGGTTCTACTCCGGGCCACGGCCCTCCAAACTGTCCGTGAAATAATTGAATTCCGGAAATTCCGGCCTTTGCTATTGCTTCCAGATCTTTGGTAATCCCTTCTTTTGAAACGTTTCCTCCAATATAATGAAACCAGGTTTCCGGATAATAGACTTTAGATGGCATATTGAAAGTTTCCCGGTCGTGTTTGCTGAATGGACGAGTAACATTCTCTTCTGATGGTAGATAGGGTACCTGTGCTATCGAAGAGATAGAGTTGAGGAGGGAAAAAAGCCCTCCCAGAAAAAGTACATACAAGTTTTTGTTTTTCATGTATTTATATTTTACTGCTTGGGTCTTCTCTGTATTTTCCTTGATTTAGTAAAAGTACCCTAAACATAATGAAAATTAATATGGTAAGAAATCCTAAGGACTGTAGTTATAGTACAGCCCTTAGAATATTAATTGGGAATTATCAGATTCTATTTCAGTTCATAACCCGGATTTTGAGTGAGACTATTGTTACTTTTTTGGATCTCAGAGAAGTTTATAGGTAATCTGTAAAATGCATCTTTCCAATCTGTTTTACGTGAATCAGGTGTTAATTTATACCTTTCATAACTGAATGTACCATCGTCTTCTTTCGTTATTTTGGATCCCATAATATGACATATTTCTGTTTTTTCTGCGATTTTCCAACGTCGTACATCAAAGAAACGATGTCCTTCGAAAGCCAGTTCGATAAATCGTTCATGATATATTTTATCCAATAAGTCTTGACCTGAATCAGTGATATGAGGCATTTTTACTCCTTCACGATCTCTGACTTTATTAATATATTCACGGGCTAAAGCTTCATTTCCTAGATGGTATTGAGCTTCTGCATAATTGAGATACATCTCTGTCAAACGAAATAGAGGGAACGGAGTGGTATAATTTTTATCTTCGATAACTCCGATTTCTTCTTCGATGAATTTTCTTAGATAAAAACCAGTCATTGTTGCATCTTGACTTATCATATCATAACCTCCGGTATAAGTTTCGATTTGGCGATCTCTGAAAGTCGAACCATTATGATAAACAGAAGCATAGAACCGGGGATCTCTATTGGCATAAGGATCTGCTGGATTGTACATGGATTTAGGGTTTATAGTTCCTAACTCACTATTTGTCACAGGTATTTCTCCATCCAACGTTTCGTATGCATCAACGATATTAAGTGAAGGTGCAACCCATGCACGTCCGTTATCTCCGGCAGGGCCCAACCATAAAGTCATTCTACTAGGATATGTTTCGCTGAATTCTTTTGCTAGGATAAACTCACTACAATTTACATCTAAAAACATTTTCCTATAATCTGTTGCAAGTGCGTAGCCCTTATCAAAAAGATCTTTAGCCGCATCTGCTGCTCTTTGCCATTTTTGCTTGTCATTGTCCGGATTGTTCAATGGGCTTGCGTCATACAGTAAGACACGGGATTTTAGAGCACGGGCTGCATTGGCACTAGCTCTATTTCTTACATCAGGATTATTGGGTAGTGCAGCGATCGCATCTTCAATATCTTTTAAAATATATGTTACACATTCATCCCAAGAATTTCTTTTTACTTGAGACCAATCGCTGTTGGTAGTATAAACTTCATCAATAATCGGCACACCTCCGTATGACCAAATCAATTTTGCATAGATATAAGCACGGATGAATTTCATTTCACCTATTAGGTTCTTTTTCGTTGCTACATCTAAAGGAGAACTTTCAATATTTTGAAAGAAGACATTGATACTCTGGATAAACTTGTACGAATTATCCCATGTGTTTAAAATATTGGATATATTGCCAACATTATCAGCTGTTAGAATATTGTCTCTGGTGATATTTACTCCTCCTCTGTTATATTTACAGAAATTATCATCAGAGAAATACATTATCTCATAGTAATTATCTATATTACATATTCCATTATATTGTTCATTTACATACATCTTCAGTAAATTCTCATCTTGCCATACCAAGGGATCAGGGTATTTATCGGTAGGTGTTATATCGAGAACATCACTACATGAAGATAAAAGCATTATGTATAGTAGACTTGCTAAATAAGTTATCTTTCTCATTGTTTATATATTTAGAATGAAACATTTACACCAAAATTCACTAAACGCATTGGGTTCAAATCCCATCCACCGTTAGCGGCTTCCGGATCGACCCCAAGTTTCCCAAGACTATCGAACGAGAATAAATTGGTTCCACTTACATATATTCTAGCTCTTTCCAAACCTATCTTCGTTAAGATCGGTTCTGGCAGATTGTAACCTAACTCAGCATTTTTAAGTTTGAAGAATGCTGCACTTAGTTGAGTAAAAGTTGTGCCACCTATACCCAAAGAGGTCCCTAATCTTGGTTTTGAACCGTTTGGGTTGGCAGGAGTCATTGTATCTTCTGTCCACCATTGTAATATATTACCGCCACCGGCAGCAGTAGAAGGATTTACCCAGTCTGTGCGAAGATTATAAAGAACACGTGCTTGTCCCTGGAAACCTAGTATTAGGTTGAATCGTTTCCAGCTAAGATTGATATTAAGACCATATGTGATTTCCGGAACATTTGTCAGATCTTGTCTTATACGGTCAAGAGAGTTGATTTCTCCGTCTCCATTGGCATCTAATACTTTTATATCACCAGCTACGGCTCCTGGTCTTTTGGGTACGTTCGGATCTGCGATATCTGCTTCGGAATAGAGACCAATGGCCTTGTATACTAATGAACTTCCGATAGGACGTCCTTCTTGTTTTTGATATTCTTCAGCTAAAGGTGCCTCATCCATATAAATTACTTTATTACGAGCGTAGGTGAAGTTTCCAGACACTGAATAACTGAAGTCTTTATTAATGTTGTCACGATAACCAAGCATTAATTCCAGACCTTTGTTTTCGGATTTTCCAATATTCTCATCAGGAAGAGTCAATCCCGTAAATTTAGGAACTGAAGCATTTCTTGCGGCTAATATATTACTTCTGTTTGTTTTAAATAAATCAAATTCAAAAGTTAATCGGTCTTTTAAGAATCTACTTTCCAACCCCAGGTCAATACTTTCGGCTGTTTCCCAGGTTATATTAGGATTCGGGAATGTAGCCTGAGAGATACCTTGGTTTTGTACTCCATTAAATACGAGTCCTCCTGAGAGTGTGTACATTGTCATGTATTGATATGCGTTAACTGCATCGTACCCCATTTTTCCCCATGAACCACGCAGCTTTAGATTGTTCAACCAATCGATATTCTGCATAACGCTTTCTCTTGAGATTGTCCATCCGGCTGAAACTCCAGGGAAAAAACCAAAACGATTTCCTTTAGGGAAATTCTGAGATCCATCATATCTAAACTGGAACTGTAACATATATTTATTATCGTAATCATATAGTACACGTCCAAAATAATTTTGTCTTGCGCTTTTACTCGATCCACCATTATTTTCCATTGTATTACGGTCTCCAGCATCTAGTTCTTCCAGTGCTCCGGTTGGGAAGTTAGTACGTTTACCGCTTAACACAGAATATTTTGATTCATTTTGTTCAAATCCTATAAATGCATCAATAGTATGTACATCAGCAAATGTGTTCAAATAATTGATACGTACATTACCTGTTATGTTTTCAGTTCGTTTTTCTTCTATGAACAAAGAAGGTGCACTTATGGAAGATTTATACTTTTCATAAGTATTTGTCGCTTCGTCGTAGTTGTAAACATAATTTACATTTTGGAACTGTTTCCACTGCTGAGTGAAATAATCATATGCGAAACTACCCTTTACAGACAGGCCTTTGACCCATGGTAATTTTATATCAATTGTTGCTTGTCCATTGAAAACCCATGTTGGAGAATTAATATAGCCAGCCTCACCGGAAGTATATGTAAGCACATTATCGTTACCCCATCCCGGTGCTGGATAATTTGTTCCAGGCCAATAAGCATGTTTTGTAGGAGCACTCAATCCGATATGTGAGTATATACCTAAGCCGTTAGCAGAGCCGTTACGTGGTAAAATTCTCTTGGTGTGTTTACCAAACAGGTCGAATGTAACTTTTATGTTTTCATTTATTTTTGCATCAATGTTTGATCTCACATTGTACATGCTGTTTTTCATTGCACCATTATTATAAGGGGTTCCTTGGTTTAGCATACCTGCAGATACAAGGTACTGTACATTTTGAGATCCTCCTGAAATTTGCAGGTTCGCTTTATCCTGATGTGACCAATCTTTTTGTGCTGCTTTATACCAATTGGTGTTTGGATAATGTATGGGGTCAGAACCGTCGGTAAACTTCTGAATTTCTTCGTCGGTCCATACAGTAGGTAATCCTCTAACTTCATTTGCTAAATTTTGGGCGGTAGCATACGAATATGAATCAGCCATTTTAACTACACGTGTAGGTTGTGAAAATGAATGACTGTAAGTAAACGTTATTGTTGGTTTTTTATCGATCTTACCACGTTTGGTTGTTACTAGAATTACACCATTAGCAGCACGTGCTCCATATATGGCAGCTGAAGCATCTTTAAGTACTGTGATAGATTCAATATCTTCGGGGTCAAGGCGTGATAATATTCCTCCTTCTTCCGAACGAGCGATACCATCGACAACATATAAAGGTTCATTGTTGTTTACCTGGAATGAACTTCGTCCTCTGATTAAAATAGATGTACTTTCATTTCCTGCTTCTCCTGAGCGTGTATTTATTACTACTCCTGAAAGACGTCCTGCGAGTCCTGCTGCCATATTACCAGAGGGACTCAATGCAATTTCTTCAGACTTGATAGTTGTAATAGCAGCTGTTACTACTTCCTTTTTTTGGGTTCCATATCCTACTACTACTACTTCTTCCAATGCCTGTAGGTCTTCTCTCAAAACAATGTTCAATGAGGTCTTGTTTTGAACGGGATATTCTTGTGTAACATAGCCTATATAAGAAACTTGTATTACAGAAGAAGGAGAAACATTCATTACATAATTACCATCCATATCTGTAGTGGTTCCATTTGTTGTCCCTTTTTCTACAATATTCGCTCCGATGATGGCTTCACCTTTTGCATCAGTTACTTTTCCTGTAATTCTTTTGCCATTTTGTTGTTTCTCTTGTGTAGTGTTTTTCATTAACAAGATATTGTTTCCCTCTACAGCATATACCACATCAGAATTCCTGAATATAATTTTTAGTGCTTCTGCAACAGAGATATTCGGTGCATTCAAGGATATTTTACGAGATAAATCTACATTTTCGTAATTGTAGACAAATAGATAATCGGTTTGCGCTTCGATTTGACTGATAATATCCTTCATATGCATATTTTCAGCCTGGATACTCACTTTAGTTGTCTGAGAATTGGCTTTATTTGCCCAAACACCTGAAATACATAACAGAAATAATAAAAAGGTTAACTTCATAACTCTGAATATGTGTTTAAAATTTGATAATAATAGGGCATACTTTTCCCCTATAGGTTTTTTTTTCATAACTTTGAAATTTCTAGAAAGTTGGTACTAAAATCAATTTGCTATTGTGTCAGAGTACTGACTGCCATAACCGGATTATGTTGGAGCATGATCCGGTTAAATTTTTTTTACTTTGATCGTTCTATATCATAGGCATTTTTATTTAATGGTTATTAGATTCAAATCGTTATTCTTTGTATAGGTAAATTTATGTTCTATCTGTAATACTCTCAATACTTGTTCTATGCCGTCTTTGGTTCTGAATTTGCCGGTATATCGGCTGTTTATAAATTTCTGATTATAAACTTCAATGTCAATGTCATAATATAGCTTGAGTTTTTCTATGATTGTAGCGACTGATTCGTTGTTAAAACAAATAAGGCCTTCTTTCCATCTGAAATAATCATAATCAGAAATGTCTTTGGATATCAGTTTGTTATTTTGTAATCTGATATGTTCTTTCTCTTTCATTCTATAATTGGAAGATAAGCGGGGAGAGGATAATTCTATACAACCTCTTAATAATGCTACTTCAAAATCAGAGGAACTGGAATATGCTGTCACATTAAACTCTGTCCCTAATACTTGTATATCCATTTGAGGAGTTTTTACAACAAAAGGTTGTTTTTCATTATGGATAACATCGAAATAAGCCTCTCCGTTCAGTTCTACCTGACGGATATCTTTCCCGAAACTGATGGGATATACGAGTTTGCTACGTGCATTGAGCCAGACATGTGTGCTGTCCGGTAAAATTAATTCGGCACGTTGTCCGGCAGGTACGTATAATGTTTGATAAGCGATAACATTTTCTTTTACTGAAGTTGTTTCATATAATTTTGTTCCTCCCCAGAAGAGGATGAGTATAGCTGCAATTTTGGCAAGTTCGTAGCCTATTTGACGGAAAGTAATTGTTTTCTTTTTCTTTTGGACATCGACTTTGCTGTCCGGTTGATTCAATAAGGATATATCATTCAATTTGTGTAACGCCATAAATTCCCGGACATGACTTTCATCTGCATCCAGCCAGTCGACGACGGTAATGATCTCTTCCGGACTGACATTTCCTTCTACATATCTTTGTAATATATCTTTATCCATTATAGGCTAACTTATGTTGTTTTTATTGTCTTGTATAGAAAAGACAACACAAGTTCAGAAATCCCTAGTAGGAAAATGAAATATTTTAAACAAAAAGAGCATCCCGTGAATCAGAGATGCTCTTTTTTATTTTACTGTTCCTTCTTTACCGGCGGATAATCCAACGTATAATGCAATCCACGGCTCTCTTTTCGTTCGATGGCCTGGCGCATGATTAAATAACCTACATTAATCATATTACGCAGTTCGCAGATATCTTTCGAAGCGACCGAGCGTTTGAACAGGCTCTCCGTTTCTTCATAGATGATGTCCAGACGGTCCCAGGCACGTTTCAGGCGCAGGTCGGAGCGGACGATGCCGACGTATGTACTCATGATTTGTCCCACTTCTTTCACACTTTGGGTGATAAGGACCATTTCTTCCAGAGAGGTCGTGCCCTCGTCGTTCCATTCCGGGATGTTTTCCTGATACTTCAATGAATCAATGATTCCCAAACTGTGCTTGGCTGCTGCATCGGCATAGACAACAGCTTCGATCAGTGAGTTGGAGGCCAGACGGTTGCCGCCATGCAGACCGGTGCAGGAACATTCGCCTACCGCATAGAGACGGTCGATAGAAGAACGTGCATCCAGATCGACCTTGATACCTCCGCACAAGTAATGGGCGGCAGGAGCTACCGGGATATAATCCTTGGTAATGTCGATGCCCAGACTCAGGCATTTCTTGTAGATATTCGGGAAATGTTTCTTTGTCTCTTCCGGGTCTTTGTGTGTAACGTCCAGATATACATGGTCATCTCCACGGGTATCCATCTCGTTTTTAATGGCGCGTGCCACAATATCGCGGGGAGCCAGTGAAAGACGTTTATCATACTTCTGCATGAACTCTTTTCCGTCCAGCGTACGCAAAACACCGCCGTAACCACGCATCGCTTCCGTAATCAGGAAGGAAGGGCGGTCGCCCGGATGGTACAAAGCCGTTGGATGGAACTGTACAAACTCCATGTCCTTAACGGTCCCTTTTGCACGGTAAACCATCGCTATGCCGTCGCCTGTGGCTACCAACGGATTGGTCGTTGTCTGATAAACGGCACCTACACCGCCGGTTGCAATCAGCGTTACCTTGGAAAGGAAGGTGTCGATTCGTCCGTTCGGGTCCATGATATAGGCTCCGTAGCATTCTATATCCGGTGTCTGACGGGTGACGGTGACACCCAGATGGTGCTGCGTCAGTATTTCGATTGCGAAATGATTCTCAAATACGGTGATGTTGGGGTGCTTCTGGATGGCCTGAATCAGGCTATCCTGTATTTCGGCTCCTGTATTGTCTTTATGGTGCAGGATGCGGAATTCGGAATGTCCCCCTTCACGGTGCAGGTCGAAGTTGCCTTTCTCGTCTTTGTCGAAGTCTACACCCCAACTGATTAGCTCTTTGATTTGCTGAGGGGCGTTGCGCACGACCTTTTCCACGGCATCGCGGTCGCTGAGCCAGTCGCCGGCTATCATTGTATCTTCAATATGTTTGTCGAAATTATCAACAATCAGGTTCGTTACCGAGGCGATGCCTCCCTGAGCGAAATATGTGTTAGCTTCTTCCAGATTAGTTTTGCATACCAGGGCTACTTTTCCCTTACTGGCAACTTTAAGTGCGAAACTCATTCCTGCAATACCGGAACCTATCACTAAGAAATCGAATCTTTGTACCATAAGACATTACTGTTTAGATCGCCAAAGTTAGGAATTAACTTTTATGGTTGTACCCTTCGATGCCCCCTTTCCTTATAAATAAGGGCGAAATAGGCATTCTTTTGCTATTTTTAAAAGAAAAGCCATAAACATTCGCAGGTTTCCCCTGTTTTAACTACGCATTGGATATCCGGCTTATTATTAATACTTAAACGTTTTGAAATATGAAATCTAAAGTTTTACTGGTAGCTTTGGCCGCTATGTTGGCAGGCGGGGCTATGGCACAAGATTGTACATTCTTTTTCCCTACGACAAAAGGTACAAAACTGGTGAAAAAGAGTTATGACGGCAAAGGAAACCTGTCAGGTGTGATGACTTATGTAGTGGATGAGGTGGAAAGTAAACAATCCGGCCTGGAAGTCGAAGCCGATTATGTGTTCGTCAATAATAACGGGACAGTTATCGATAAAGGCGAACTGGAGGCTTTTTGTCAGGATGGCGAATTCTTTATGGATATGAAAGAGGTGCTGTCCAATCCATCTTTTGTTACTACAACGAATACCGCAGTGGCGGCTACAGATGCCGTAATCAATTATCCGAGCGTAGCGCAGGGAGCATCTTCGGATGATGTCTATTTCGACGATGCAGTCATCAACATTTATTCAAAGAAGAATCGTAAAGACAGAAAGAACATTTCGATTTACGACCGCGAATATGTGAAAACCGAAGAGATCACCACTCCGGCAGGAACATTCGATTGTACGAAAGTAAAATTTAAAATCAAATCACGTTCCCCGAAAGAAACGATCGAAGGTTACGGATACGAATGGTATGCTCCCAATATCGGGGTAGTCCGTACGGAGCAATACAATAATAATAATGTATTACAATCTTATTCCGTACTCGAAGAAGTGAAATAAGTAAAATATATTCCTTTTTGGAATTGTTTGACCGGTTTAAGTGGATACGCTGTTGCTGTGAAGCGGCGGCGTATTTTCTTTTCCCCTGTCAGCTCTCTTTCCTTCTGTTTTCTTCTTTAAATTGGGTTGGAGTCATTCCTTTGACTTGTTTAAATATGGTACTGAAATACCGTTGATAAGTGAAACCTACTTCATAAGATATTTCCGATATGGTCAAATCCGTTTGTATAAGCATCAGAGAGGCTTTCTCTATACGGATTTTATTGATGTAATCGTTAACGCCCATACCGGTCAGAGCCTTTACCTTATTATATAAGGAAGCACGGCTCATGGTCATCTTTTTCATCAGATAGCTTACATCGAGGTCCGGGTTGGCCAGGTTGTTATCTATCAGTTCATTCATCTTTGACATGAAGTGTTCATCCGTATTGCTGATCGTGACTTCCTGTGGCAGGAGCAGGGTAGAAGATTCCTTATATTTTTGTTTGACGGCTTCCCGGCTTTTCAGCAAATTAAGAATGATAGTCAGCAGGAAGTCTAACTCAAACGGTTTCGGGATATAAAAATCCGCACCGAGCTTATATCCTTGTGCAGTGCTTTCCTGATCGCATTTGGCTGTCAGCAGGATGATGGGGATATGGCTGATTTCAATATCGTTTTTTATATTCTTACAGAGTTCATAGCCGTCCATTTGGGGCATCATGACGTCGCTGACGATGATATCCGGTTGTTTGGCTTTGGTTATTTCCAGGGCGGCAAGACCATTTTCTGCGGTATAAACCTGCTTGAATATATCTTTGAACGAATCTTTCAGGAAAAGGCGGAGTTCATCTTTATCTTCTACGATGAGTAAAGAATATCCCGCGCAGGAAATTCCGGTCGCGGACAAGTCTAACGGTATAGATAGATTTTCGCTAATCTCTGTTTCCTGTACCTCTTGCTGTCCGGAGTTGATGCTATCGGTCAATGCGGGTAACTCATAATAGAATGTAGCTCCTCTGTCCGGATTGTTATAGGCGCCTATCCGCCCTCCATGCATTTCAATCAATACTTTGGCATAAGATAAACCGATTCCGCTACCGCTCTTATTATGTTCACCTTGGTAGAAACGGTTGAAAAGCTTTTTCGGGTCCACATTTTGCAGACCGATACCCTGGTCTGCGACGGCGACTCTGACATAGTTATCTATTAGTTGGGTCGATATTGTTATTTGTGTCTCCGGTTCACTGAATTTGAAGGCGTTCATCAGTATGTTGGAAAAAATGGTCTGGCATTTCCATTCATCGAACCAGATTGAATCAATCTGAGTATCCAGCTGATATATCAGCTGGATACTCTTTTCCTTTAATTCAGTATTGAAATCTTCGGAGACAGATACTATCCATTTATTTAATGGATGAGGCTGTTTCTGTAAAGACTTCTGCTCCGTTTTGATACGGTTCAGGTCGAGAACCATGTTAATCAGGTTTTTCATTTTTCTCGACTGTTTGTAAATAGTATTTAACTGTCCGTGAATAACTTCGGGAGTCAGATTCTCATGGCTGGTGTCGATAAGTCTTTTCAGCGGAGCGTAAATGAGTGTAAGGGGAGTCCTGAGTTCATGGCTTATATTGACCAGGAACTGTATCTTTTCTTCGTTCATGGCCTGTTCATGTTCTTTCATTTCCCATTTCAGTCGGTTTTCTTTTTTCTTCAGGATAATATATACCGTGGCGGTAATGATTCCTAAGATTAACAGAATTATGCTGAAAATAAAAAGATTACTTTTATACCAAGGGGGAGTGATATGGAGTGTGAGTATCTTTTTGGGTTGGCTCCATATCCCGCTTTTCGTATTGTAGGATGCAATAATCGAATAACTTCCCGGGAGTAATACCGGTAGGTTTAGTTTGTTATTATAAGATTCGATGTATTGCTCGTTTGCCCCTTCTATTTTGTATCGGAACATTGTTTTTCTGAATATATCTTTCTGATTTATATTGAATACGACCGATAGAGATGTATAATTCCAGGGAATTGCAACCGACCGGTGAGTCGTGTTGAATTGTTTCAGATAGGTACTCCCGTTGAATAGAATATCGGATAAATCAATTTCCGGTTGAAGATCGTCATTATAGGAAATATTCTTATCTATTTTTACCAGTCCGTCGGTTCCTGCCAGGTAGATGTTATTTGTTTTGGACTGTTCCTGATACATAAACAGGATTTCATTCGGCGAAAATCCATCGGATTCGCTCCAGATAATAAATCTCCCTTCATCGATAACATACGAAAAGAGCATATTCTGTGCACCTATCCAGAGACGCCCTTTATCGTCGAAGAAAAGATAAGACACGTTATTGAAAAGCCGGGTATTGATTCGGTGTAATACTTTCTCGTTCAGATTGTAATAACTGAGTCCCTGGTCGCTTCCTATCCAGACGGTCCCTTTTTTGTCATAACACAGGGTATGGATCGTTTCGCTTGGTTCAGTGGTGAATAGAAGGGACAGGCTGTCGTTCTTTTGTAATGTCTGTAAGACATAATTCTCTTTTATCATGAAAATAAGCGAATCGTCCGCATAGGTCAGATTCAACGCTTCCAGGGAGAAATCGGTTTCTTTTGTTTTTAGGGTAGAGAAGGTCTTTGTTTCAGGATAGTAGATACGTGCACTGAGCGACAGAATATATATTTTGTCGTTGCTGACTTTATGCGCCAGGGGCATAAAGCCGTAATAACATTCTTCTGTATTGATCTGGTCGTTGACAATGGTAAATGGGGTGTATTTTCCCGTTTGCTTGTTGAAGACAACTATTCCCTGGTTAAATAACGAGACCAAAAGCTCCGTGTCGGATAAGCCGGTGATGGAAGTCACCTTATCGCCGTAGGTGGAGGTGAATTGTTTGAATGTATCGGTAAATGGGTTGTATACATTGATTCCTCCGCCGTCTGTCCCGATCCATAAAAGACTGTCATTGTCTTCGTACAGGCTGGTAATGGCTTTTTCGCTTAATCCGTTGGTGTTGTTTAAGGCTACGTCTTTGAATGTCTTGATATAAGTTTCTTTAATTCCGAATATACCGCCTCTCACACTACCGGCCCAGAGGTTATTTTCATTATCCATATAGAGAACAGTGATGGAATTGACGGGAAGTGAATTCACATCTCCCGGAATGTGTTGTAAGACGGTAAAATCTTTTGTGTCGGGATGATAAATATTGATTCCTCCTCCGTCTGTCCCTATCCATATGTTTCCGTCTTTTTCCAGAATACTGAGAATGATATTGTTACTGAGTTTAGAGTTTTCACTTTTATAGTGGGCGATCAATTTTCCTTTCGGATCGTAGCAGAAAAGTCCCTGTCTGTATGGTGACAGGTAAATATATCCTTTTTCATTGATAAAAATGGCGGATACGGTATTGGTAAACGGCAACGAGTTATCTTTATAAATTTCGTTTGTCGTATAATTATAGGTGAGCAGCCCATGTTTTTTTGTATTCAGTAATACTTTATTTCCTTCTATCTTTAATATGTTGAGAATGGAGTATTCTCCGGTTTCCCGTAGGTGATTTTCCGTATGGAGAAGGATACGTTCGGTATTTTTGTTTTTGTAGTCGAATCGGTAGAGTGTTTTTTCTCCTCCGAAAAGAATCCCTCCGGGTATACAGAGATAAGAAAATATCTTTTCTTTTATGATCGGGTCGAAGTGGTTATAGTCCGGATTATATTTAACCAATCCCTTATTAGTAGAAACCCAAAGATTATTGAGTGAATCTTCCGCAACAAACTGTATGTGGTTACCGGGAAGCGAATATTTATTGTCTTTTTCGTTGAAGAAGCTTTTTAGCTCATGTTGGTCGTAGCAGTTTAATCCGGATTTTGTTCCTATCCATAATATTCCTTTATGATCACATAGAATAGAGTTGATGCTCGATTGTGATAATCCCTGCTCGATTGCTATTTGTTTGAAGTAATAGCTGGCGTTGTTACTCCGTCCGATACCAGGTAAAAGACAGAGTAGAATAATATATGCTATGTGTGAAAAAAATTTCATAATTCAGTTTTACTTTTTTTACAAATATACGGCTAAACAATGAATTTCCCAACAAGGATAATAGCCTGAAGAGTGAATTTGTACTCAAAACCATTGATTGTTATTTGCTGATTAATAAATGATTATACGATAGAGGAATACTTTTAGACAGGATTTGACGCCCTTTTTGAAAGCAGACTATACATTTGTCGGTATATCTTAAATTTGAAATCAGATGAAAAAAAATGTAATTATTATGCAGAAAGGACCACCTCCGTCTAATCGACGGACTCTTAGAAAAATGATTGGTGAATTTGACTTTAAACTAAAAATACGATTAAACTTATGAATCAAGTACAGGCTAAGTATAAGCTGGTAGGTAGTCCCCTTCAAAAGGTCGGCGTACTGTTGCTGCTTATTTTGTTTATACGACCAGATGTACAGGCTGAAGCTAACAATCCAGCCTTTGCTTCCGGTCCGGATAGTAATGTCCCGTCTATAACCCAGCAAAAAGGACAAAAGAAGCTGGTAAAGGGAACGGTCAGCGACGATGCTGGCGAATTAATGATAGGAGCCACGATTTCTATCAAAGGAACGACCCAGGGAGTTCTTTCTGATATGAATGGAAATTATGAAATTGAATGTACGGATAATGATATTCTTCAGGTTTCTTATCTGGGTTATACGCCTCAGGATATAAAGGTTGGTAACCGAACAGTCATAGATGTTATTTTGACTTCCGATAATGTATTGCTGGAAGAGGTGCAAATTATCGCTTATGGAACCCAGAAGAAACTGACTGTGACCGGCTCTGTTTCTTCGATAGACACAAAAGATTTGTTGAAATCGCCCACGTCCAGTATCGGTAATATGCTGGCCGGTTCTGTTTCGGGTATTTCAACCGTTCAGTATAGCGGACAGCCCGGAGCTGAAGACCCGGAAATATTTGTCAGAGGTATTGCTTCTTTGGATGGCGCCCGCTCACAACCATTGATTCTGGTGGATGGGGTGGAACGTTCTTTCTTCCGCATGGACCCTAATGAAATAGAGAATATTACTGTTTTGAAGGATGCTTCGGCAACGGCCGTATTCGGTGTACGGGGTGCGAATGGAGTTATCCTGGTAACGACACGCAGAGGAAAAGAAGGACGTACGGAAATATCGCTGTCTTCTTCAGTCGGTATCAGTGAAGCGATGCGTGTTCCGGAAATGATGGGGAGTTATGACCATGCCAAATATTTCAATGAAATGCAATTGAGCGACAATCCCGATTTAGGTCCCAACGATTTGAGATTCTCGCCTTATGTATTGGATATGTTCCGGACGAATGCCGATCCGATCATGTTCCCGAATACGAACTGGGAAGATTTGATGTTTAAGAAAACATCTTTGCAAACCCAGCATAACCTGAATATCTCGGGAGGAACGAAGGATGTGAAGTTTTTTATTTCCTTGGGTTATCTGTATCAGGATGGTTTGCTGAAGAGATTTTATGAAAGTTATAATCCGAACTATAAAAACAATCGTTATAACTACCGGGCGAATCTCGACATTAACGTAACTAAGAGCACTACTTTGAAATTGGGGTTGGGTGGCCGTCTGGAAACAAAGAAGGATCCTAAATTCGGCGAACAAAACAATTTATGGATGGAGATTCTCCGTGTACAACCATTCTCCAGCCCGGGCTTTGTAGATGGAAATCTGGTTCAGATTAAAAACCGTTATATCCCGATGACAATGCGTAACCTGTTCTCCATGTATTATGGAAAGGGATATACAGAGGCTTCGCAAAATACGATGAATCTGGATATGGATTTAACACAGAAACTGGATTTCATCACCAAAGGTCTTTCTTTTAATATTAAAGGAGCTTACAATACCTCTTATACGGGAAGTAAATCATGGAACGGCTCGATGGAATCGTATACTCCGGTTTATAAATCCAGTCTGACCGATCCGGGATTGGCTATTGATGATCCTAATTTTGATCATACGATTGTGTATCAGCTTGAAGGTACAGCGAGTGCTTTGTCTGCGTCGGAGGACTGGAGTACCAAAACGCGTGACTGGTATGTAGAGGCCAGCTTACGTTACGACCGTACTTTCGGGGATCATAAAGTCGGCGGCTTGCTCTTGTATAATATGACCAAACAGTATTATCCCAAGGCTAATACGGATATCCCGAAAGGATATTTGGGATTGGTTGGGCGCGTCACCTATGCTTATAAAGACCGCTATCTGGTCGATTTCAATGCCGGTTATAATGGTTCGGAAAACTTTGCTCCGGGTAAACGGTACGGATTTTTTCCGGCTGCCTCACTCGGTTGGGTGATATCGGAAGAGAAGTTTATGAAGCAGGTAGATTTTATCAGCTTCCTTAAATTAAGAGCTTCTTACGGTCTGGTAGGTAACGACATATTGAATGAATATAAACGTTTCTTGTATTTGCCGGACTCATATTCAGCCAGTTCGGGCGGATATTATTGGGGAGTGAATACTCCGCAGGCTTATCCGGGCGCATCGGAACTGATTTTGGGAAATCCGGATGTTACCTGGGAGAAGGCTGCCAAACAAAACTACGGTTTGGATATGAATCTGCTGGATCAGCGTTTGAGTTTCTCTCTGGATGTATTTTTTGAGAAACGTAAAGATATTCTTATTCAGCAAAATACAGTTCCGGGATTCGTTGCAGCCGACCTGCCTGCTGTCAATTTGGGTAAAGTGAACAATAAAGGATATGAAATCTCTTTGGGATGGAACGATAAAATTGGCAGCAAGTTCCGCTACTGGCTGAAAGGAAATGTCTCTTTTTCCAGAAATGAGATTGTTTATAAAGATGAAATTCCACAGAATGAACCTTATATGTATGAAACAGGACGTTCTATTGGTTTGAATTACGGATATGTTTTCGATCGTTTCTTCGAGGCAAAAGACTTTAATGAGGATGGTTCGACAATCACGGGAATCCCTACGCAGTCGGGAACATTTAAACCGGGTGATATTCTGTTCAAAGACCTGAATAATGACGGAGTAATCGATGGAGATGATAAAACTTATTTCGGTTATGGAGAAAATCCCGAATATATTTTCGGTCTGAATGCCGGATTTGAATATAAAGGTTTTGACTTCTCGATGAATTGGACAGGGGCAACTAACGTTTCCAGACGTTTGGAAGAAGACTTTACCCGTCCGTTCAATACCGGTGACGCTCCCCTGATGAAATGGATGGTCGAGGAACGTTGGACAGAAGAGAAAGGACAATCGGCCCAATTCCCGCGTTTTACTCAAACCAACAGAATGCATAATTCGCAAATGTCGGATTTCTGGGTGAGAGATGCCTCTTATCTGCGTCTGAAGAACCTGGAGATAGGATATACGCTGAATACGGATGTGTTGAAGAAAGTCGGTATCCAGAAACTCAGGGTGTTTGCCAACGGATATAACCTGCTGACATTTGACCATCTGGGATTTATCGACCCGGAATCAAAAATCAGTAATAAGAACAAGTATCCCAATACGCGTATTTACAATTTTGGAGTGAATGTAAATTTCTAATGATACAATAGTATGAAAAGATTATTAATACCAATATCTATAATAGCCGCCTCTTTCTATTTCGGTTCATGTAACGACTTGAAGATAGGCGATGATTTTCTGGAAAAGGCTCCGGGAGCTGATGTTACCCTGGATACGATTTTTGCCTCCAAGCAGTATGCCGAACGTGCGCTGGCTGCGGCTTACAGACATTTACCTTATGGGGTTATGTACAGTTGGGACCCTGCCGAAGACAAACTGGGAGTGGATCTGCTTGAATCGACAACCGACCTTTGCCAGTCTTATCTGGGATGGGGATGTGGTGCGGAACGCCATTATTATAACGGACAATATAATGCTTCGGTTGCCGACACCTATGATGTAATGTATGCTTACACAAAAGAACGCAGTTGGGAAGCCATCCGTAAAGCGTATATTTTCCTGGAAAACGTAGACAGGGTACCGGATATGACAGCAGAAGAAAAGGCTATCCGTAAGGGTGAAGCCAAGATGGTGATAGCAGTACAGTACACTCAAATGATGCGTCATTTCGGCGGCTTGCCTTTGATTGATAAAGCGATTTATCCGGGCGATGACTATAATTATCCGCGTGAAACCATTGAAAAGACGGTCAATTTTATCGTCAATTTGTGTAATGAAGCCGCATCCGTACTTCCCTGGCAGGTATCGGTGGAAGAAGACGGGCGCTTCACCAAGGCTGCTGCACTCGGATTGAAGGTGCGTGTGCTATTATTTGCGGCTAGTCCTTTGTTTAATGACAACCAGCCTTATCTGGATGGCGAAGCCAGTACGAACCTGATGGTTTGGTATGGAAATAAATCCGATCAACGCTGGCAGGATGTTGTGGATGCCTGTAAAGAATTCGAACAGGCGAACAACTCGGGTTCTTATAACTACCAGTTGGTTGAGACAGGGGATTACCGGCAGGATTTTCAGGATGCATGGTATAAAAGAAGAAACGGTGAAGTGCTGATATCTACGCGTGTAGCTTATACTTGCCCGGATATTTGGGATGGAAACTTTTATTTTATGCAGTCGGCCGGCTGGTATGGTTGTAGCTGTCCAACATTGAATTATATGGATATGTTCGGTAATGCCGACGGAACGTCTTTTAATATAGACTGGGATAATATACCGCAGGGCGTCAATCCGTTCGATGGCAGAGATCCCCGGTTGTATGAAACTCTTGTTATTAATGGCGACAAATGGCAGGGACGTACGGCTGAAACCTATATCGGCGGACAAGAACAGAATACTGAAAATTCGACGCGTTGCCGTACCGGTTCCGTTATGCGTAAGTTCCTTCGTGAACATGATTATGCCACTCTGACCGGTTCGGTTATTCACTGGCCTTACTTGCGTCTGGCTGAGATTTACCTGAGTTATGCGGAGGCTTTGAATGAACTCGGACGTACGGGCGAAGCTTATGAGTGGGTAGACAAAGTCCGCGGACGGGTCGGTTTACCGAAGTTGCAGCGTAATCTGTCACAGGAGCAATTCCGTGAAATGGTACTGAATGAACGTGCCGTGGAATTTGGTTTTGAAGAGATCAGATGGTTTGACCTGGTCCGCTGGAAACGTGCGGAAGATTTTACCAAACCTCTGTACGGTGTAAAAATCTGGCGTCAGGCAGACGGTTCTTATAAATATGAAAAATGGCAGTTGGCCGAACGTTACTGGAAGAAGAACTGGTCGCCCAAATGGTATTTGTGTGCATTCCCGCCTGAAGAGATTAATAAAGGTTATGGATTGGTCCAGAATCCGGGATGGTAATTCATTTGATAAATCATAAAAGCAGGTTATGAAAATAATAAAAGAAATATATGTAGCTGCATTTTTGTCTGTGTCTGTTTTCTCCTATGCACAGGATACAAAAATGATAAACCGTGGATTCAATTTATCCGGGCGTAGCGAAGAAAGTACGGCGGCAGTTTCCACGATATATATGGATGATTCTAAAACGTCTGATATTAATCCGGCTAATTCCCTGTATGGAAAACTTCCCGGATTGTTCAGTCTGCAAGGCTCGACTGTAGCATGGGATAATGATCCGACAATGTATGTGAGAGGTCTTGCCACGATGGGGGCAGGAACTCCTTTGGTTCTAATCGACGGTTTTGAACGCCCCCTCAGTTCCTTGTCACAGGATGAGATAGAGAGTGTTACGGTTCTGAAAGATGCTGCATCGCAGGCCTTGTATGGTGTACGGGGTGCAAACGGTGTCATTCTGGTGACTACCAAACGCGGTATTTTGGAAGGAATGAAAGTGCATGCAAGCTATCAGTTCGGGATAAATACTCCATTTCGTCTCCCCGATATGGCGGACGGATATACGTATGCATTGGCAATGAACGAAGCTTTACGGATGGACGGACTGTCTGCTTTGTATAGCAATTCTGATCTGGAAGCTTTTCGTACGGGTTCTAACCCGGAGCTTTTCCCGAATGTGAACTGGAAGGATGAAGTATTGAAAAATAAAGGAACGACTCATCAGTTTAATGCTTCTTTTACGGGGGGAGGAAAGAATGTGAGTTATTTTGCTGCAATCAATTACATCGGCGATAACGGTTTTATGAATGAGAACTATTTCAGCCCGGATTATTCCAGTCAGATGTCGTGGGATAAACTGAGTGCCAGGGCGAACCTCGATATTAATGCGACAAAACTCACGCTGGTAAAATTGAATTTGTTGGGTGAATTGTCGCAACATAATCGTCCGGCAACGGAGTATTCGACTTTGTTCCCGATGATCTATGATGTTCCGGCAGCGGCTTTCCCGGTAAAGACGAGTACTGGTGTATGGGGCGGTGATAATGTACGCAAAAATCCTGTTGCAGAATCGGTGGCTAAAGGTTTTTCCGTTGGAAATGACCGGGCTTTATATGCCGACTTACGGATTATCCAGGACCTGTCGGTTCTTACTTCCGGTCTGAGTGCAGAGCTTGCTATTGCTTATGATAACCGGGCCAGCTATTGGGATAATAAAACAAAGAATTATCTGTATGAAAGTTTGCAGCCGGTCAGGGATAACGGAGGTACTATTACCGACATAACCCGTACACGTTACGGACAGGAAACGGATTTGTCTTTCAGTTCCAGCCTCGGATATCAGAACCGTGTAACAACGTTTGAGGCAAAAGTCAATTACGAAAAAAACTGGCAGGATATGCATCAACTGAATGCTGCGGTCATTTATCATCAGGAAGAAAATTCCCTGAAAGGAATTAATAATACGTATAGACGGCAGAGTTATATAGGAAATGCAAGCTATGCTTATAAAAGCAAGTATCTGGCTGATTTGGTGTTGACTTATTCCGGGTCAAGTGTGTTGGGAAGTTCTGATAAGTATGCATTTTTTCCTGCCGTTTCTGCCGGTTGGGTCATTTCTTCCGAAGACTTTATGAAAGAAGTTACAGCGATAGATTATCTGAAAGCGAGGGCTTCATGGGGTATTACCGGAAGTGACCGGTTTGCTTATGATTATGATAAATATTATTTCAAAACGGGCATCAGCTCCTATTTTTTCGGAGATAATAATAACTCTGTATCCGGTAATGGCGAGTTCCGTTTACCTAATTTGAAGTTGAAGCCGGAAACAGCCTATAAGTTTAACTTCGGTATCGATATGGAAGTATTCAAACGGTTGTCTTTATCAGCGGATGCCTTTTATGAAAAGCGGACGAATATTCTGGTGAACTCCTCTGCTATTTACTCTTCCGTGTTGGGAGTCAGCACACCGATTTTGAATGATGGCGAAGTTAAGAACTATGGATTTGAAGCCGGTCTTTCCTGGCGTGACCGTATCGGAGATTTCACCTATATGCTGGCTGGTAATTTCACTTTTGCCCGTAATGAGATTGTAAATATGGACGAAGGATATAAACCGTATGATTACCTGAAAAATACAGGAAACCGGATCGGGCAGTATTATGGTTTGGAGGCTATCGGTTTCTTTCAGGATGAGGCAGATATAGCGGGCAGTCCTGCACAGTCTTTCTCCAATGTGGTTCCGGGCGATGTAAAATATAAAGACCAGAATGGTGATAAGGTGATCGATGATTATGATAAGGTGGCTATCGGTTACAGTACTGTTTTGCCGGAAATTATGTACGGGTTTTCTATTGGATTGGGATATAAGAATGTAAGCCTGAAAGCAGATTTCCAGGGAGTAGCCAACTATACGTTAGTTAGAAATATGTCAAGTATGTACCGTCCTTTGGTTGGTAATAAGAACGTCTCTCAACATTATCTGGAAAATCGCTGGACACCGGAGAATACTAATGCCCGGTATCCGCGTCTGACAACTAAACAGAATGATAATAATTTCAGGGAAAGTTCTATCTGGGCTGAAAACGGCAATTTCCTGAAACTGAGAAATGTGGAGTTGGCCTATACTTTACCTAAATCATGGGTAAACAAGATCAGACTCAGCAATATCAACCTGTTTGCCAGAGGTATGAATCTGTTTTCATTTGACCATGTGAAAGATATGGACCCGGAGCAAATGTATGCTACTTATCCATCTTTCAGATCATATAACATTGGATTAACTCTTGATTTTTAAAAATAGACATTATGAATAAGAAAATATTATCTGCCATATTTGCTTTTGCAGTGTGTATGTCTTCCTGCAATTATCTGGATTATAATGAATCGTCCGGATTTGACAAAGAAGATATGTTCACCTATTTTGAAAGAGCAAAAGGTATGCTTACCACTGTATATTCATATCTACCCGCCGATTTCGGTAATTTTGACGGAGCGACCCGGGCAGCGGCGACCGATGAAGCGGAATATGCCTGGAATACATCGGGCATCATCCGGTATAATAACGGTTCGTGGAGTCCGATCCTGACAATCGATAATGTGTGGGGCACTTACTATACCGCAATCCGCTCTGCTAATATGTTTCTGAATAATTATCAGGAAGACTTTACCAATATTGAATGGAATGATAATTATGAGACTTTGATGCAGCAATATCAGTACTATCCGTATGAAGCTCGTTTTTTACGTGCCTTCTACTATTTCGAGTTGGCCAAACGGTATAAGAACGTCCCGCTGATTACGGAATGCTTGGAACTCGATGAGGCGAATAGCGTGACTCCTTCTGATTTTGATAAAGTGATTGATTTTATTGTCAGTGAATGCGATGAGATCATGGATAAGCTACCTGTATCCTATAAAGATGTGCCGGGATATGAAACGGGCCGTATCACCCAGGGAGCCGTGATGGCCTTGAAATCAAGAACGTTGCTGTATGCAGCCAGCCCTTTATATGCCGGGACGGCTGGTCAGGAAAAATGGATTGCAGCGGCTAAAGCGGCCAAACAACTGATCGATAAGGTTGAATCGGACGGGCGGTATCAACTGGTAGATGAACAAATATGGAATAATCTGGCTTCCAAAGAACTGATTCTGGAAACGCGCAGAGGTAATTCAAATGATTTCGAAAAACTGAATTTCCCTATCGGTTATGAGGGAGGAAACTCCGGAACCTGTCCTACACAAAATTTAGTGGATGCTTTTGAAATGAAGGATGGAAGCCGGTTCGACTGGGGAAACCAGGAACATATCGATAATATGTACAATCCGGAAAAGAGGGATCCCCGCTTGTTTAAGACTGTTCTGACGAATGGCTCTACTTTCAAGAATGCGGCTGTTGAGACTTTTATAGGCGGTAAAAACGGAGCGCCTTTGGATGGTGCGACACCGACAGGCTATTATTTGAAGAAATATGTTGTCGAAACAATCAGTTTGAATCCGAACAATACGACTACCGAGCGTCATGTCTGGATACTTTTCAGGTACGCAGAGGTATTGTTGAACTATGCGGAAGCTCTTTATGAGGCCTACGGCAATCCGGACTATACGGATAATACGTTTACGTTATCCCCACGGGCAGCCATCGACAAAGTCAGGGCGCGTGCCGGAATGCCGGGAGTTGCTTCGGATGATTTTCTTGAACGGATCAGGAATGAGCGCCGGGTAGAACTTGCTTTTGAAGACCATCGGTTCTGGGATGTCAGAAGATGGAAAATCGCTCCTCAGACAATGGATATTTATGGGGTGAAGATTGAGAAACAAGACGACGGGTTGATTTATACACGTCAGCTTGTTGACAAGCGTACATGGAATGACAAGATGTATCTGTATCCTGTATCCAATGAAGAATTGTTTAAAAATCCACTTTTGAAACAAAATCCTGATTGGTAAGAATAAAATGAGCAGAGAAGCCACTCTAAACCTGTTTGCGGTGGCTTCTCTTTATAATACCTCGATTTAGAAACAATAGAACTTTAGAAAATGAAAATGTACACTTTCGTACTGGCATTGTTATTATGTGCCTGTACCTCAACACAGCGAACCTTTTATGTGGATAGCATAACCGGAGATGACACGAATAAAGGATCTTCACCGACAGAAGCCTGGAAGAGTCTCGATAAATTGAACAAACAAGTCTTTGAACCGGGTGATAAGATTTTATTTAAATCGGGGACTGAATATGTCGGTCAGTTTGAACCGAAAGGTAGCGGGAGCGAAGGAAAACCGGTGATGGTCGATAAATATGGAGACGGAGGGAAGCCTATCTTGCATGGAGACGGTCAGAAACAACATACGATACTGCTGGAAGGACTTGAGTATTGGGAACTGAATAATCTGGAGGTTACCAATAAAGGGGAAAAACCGGATCCCGGTAGAAATGGTATTATTATTTATGCTTGGGATAAAGGCGATGTGCATCATATCCATTTGAAGAATCTGACTGTCAGGGATGTGAACGGGAGCTGTATAAAGAATGAAGGAGCCGGAAACGGAATTTACTGGCATAACGGGGGAGATGAAGTGCCGACCCGTTTTGTTGATTTACTGATAGAGAACTGCCATATTTACCGTTGCCAACGGAATGGAATAACCGGTAATGGTAATAGTGACCGTGATAAATGGTTTCCCAGTCTGAATGTCGTTATCAGGGGGAACCTGATCGAGCAGGTTCCGGGAGACGGGATTGTTCCTATAGCCTGCGACGGTGCATTGGTAGAACATAATATAGTAAGGGATAGTCCGGATCTTCTGCGGATAGAAGATGCCGCTGCCGGTATCTGGCCCTGGGGTTGTGATAACACGATTATCCAGTTTAATGAGGTAAGCGGACAGAATGCCAAATGGGACGGGCAGGCTTTCGATTCGGATTACAATTGCCGTAATACCGTTATCCAATACAATTTCAGCCATGATAATGCCGGAGGTTTTGTGATGGTGTGTAACGAGGGTAATACTTTGGGTAAACCTTATAATATAGGAACGGAAAATACGATAATCCGTCATAATGTAAGTATCAACGACGGTTTGCGTGCTTATCCGACACGTCCCGGCTGGTTCTCTCCGGTTATACATATTTCCGGACCGGCTAAACAGACCGCTATTGAAGAAAATGTGATTGTTATTATGAAAAAGCCTTCACCGGAGATAGACCGTTCGGTACTTATCATGGATAACTGGGGAGGGCCCTGGCCGGAAAATACGGTGTTCAATAAAAATATTTTTTATGTAATAAACGATGATCTGGAATATAAGTTCATAACAGGTGGTAGTAAAGCCACTCAGTTTGATGGAAATGTCTTTTACGGTAATTTTATAAATAAACCGGATGATCGGAATGCTATCGAAAAAGAACCGGATTTTACTTCCGGATTTCCTTTTCATGAGAATTTCCCCGACTACCTGAGGGAAAAGGTGATTAAAAGGCTAAAACAACAATAGGGAGTGTTGTTTAAAAGAGAGTGAATTCCTTGAAGGATATTAGAATTCACTCTCTTTTTTTATTCTATTCCGATAACGTTTCCAATATCTGTCTTCTTGTTTCCCGAGATATTCGCCTTTTGTCGTGATCAGGATCACACCGAAGTTTGTCTGTTTTATTCTTAATGAGATTTTATCAAAATGTTATTTTACCCTGGCTGTGGTTCGCATATTTAAGTGTGGAGTCTGAACGTTTGATTTTAATGCGTTTCTCGGAGAGATAGGAAATATCGTAAAGATGCATATTTGACGTAATGGTTGCTTTATGTTGCTGTTTTGTTGCTGATTGTATTGCTATTTTGTCTTAATAATATTTTTGTAGACATATTGTTAGTTGGAGTTTAACAGGATGTAATGTTGTTGTAGAGTGTAAAAACTGCTATATAGCAGTTTTTTTCTACTCTAAATGAACGTTTTTTTCCCTTTAAACGAAATAATATCTCGTTTAAAATGAATATTATTTCGTTTTAAATGGATTTATATTTTGCTTTAGACGAATTTTGGAGTTTGTTTGGGAGTAGGAAAAAAGAGAAAAAGCAGGATTTGGTGTTAATATATGTTTATTTTTGAATGCTGGAACGACTCTTTTTTTATTAATTGAAGTTACTGAAATAGTGCTTATTTTCTATTTTTGTTAGAATATCGTATTGTTTGATGTTATTTTGTATTATTTGTTTTTCTGCATGATAATATTTTAGTCCGGTAAACATTTTTAATGTGAGCAAAAATTCGTAATATTGCTTATTACTAACTTTAATACATAAGGTTATGGAAAAGAAGACGTTTGGAAAGAGAATAGTGACCCCGAAGCATGTTGCGATAGCGGTCAGCATAGTAATCCTGTTTGGATTGTTCTATTTGAACCAGATACAGTTGATTGCTTATATTTTGATCCTGATTTTCATTATACCGGTATTTTATCCTTATAAGATCGATAAAGGTTATCTGACGCAAGGTAATTTTGTGGCGATCCCTATCAAGGATATAGAGAAGTTATTTGTAAAAGAGTCTGGTAGTGTCGTGATTTATTACACTAAACCTTATAAAGACAAGGAGTACACCAACACGGTCTATCCGGTCGATACCGAAGGATTTGTGGCTGCTTTACAACAAGTAAATGAAGAAATGACTATCTTGCGCGAAAATTCGTAAAATGGATAGAGTCTTTAAATCTAAGATCGGCTGGTGGTATCATTTATTGATCATTGTGCTGGCAGTATTATGTGTAATATCTGTGTTACATCAGCATGTAGCGGCTATTGTTACATCGTTGGTTGCCAGCGCATTGACGTTGCATGTATTTTTTAATACCTATTATGTGATTACGGCAGACGGAATGTTGCTGCTCCGTTGCGGCTTCTTTCCTAAAAAAGAGATTGCCATTGCTGATATAGAGGCGTTACAACCTTCCATTCTGCCTGTATTTAGTTATTCCTTATCGTTGGACAGGATCGTTATCTGGAAAGAAGGAAAAATGTGGATGTTGATATCTCCGCAAAACGAGAAAGAGTTTGTAAAGCTGTTGAAGAAAATTAATCCGGATATACTGATCAAGAGTAATACTGATATATTATGAAAGCGAAATTTAAAAAAGATTTCAGTTATCCGTCGGTTTGGGGACCAGTTGTCGCCTTTTTGATCTTTTTGGTTGCGTATGTGATTTTAGGTCATGCAGAACTGTGGAATATGCTTGCCTTTATGGGAGTAGTCTATGTTCTGATTGCCAATTTTTATCCTTATCAATTGATGGATAATAATATGCTTCAGGGTAACGGCGTAATAGATGTATTACTGATTCGTCATTTGGAGAAGTTGGATAAAGGCGTTAAAGTTTATTATGCTTGGGCTGTCGATGGTAAAGAAAGGTCTCGTTTCTTTGCGGTTAAAGATAAAGATTATTTTATATCAACTTTATTAGAAATAAATCCAAATATAAAACTTAATTAAATCTGAAAACATGAAATACGACGTTGCTATAATCGGGGGAGGACCTGCCGGTTATACGGCTGCTGAGAGAGCGGCTGCCAGTGGACTATCCACTGTGTTGTTTGAAAAAAATGCCTTGGGAGGTGTCTGCCTCAATGAAGGCTGTGTTCCTACAAAAACATTGCTTTATTCGGCTAAAGTGTATGATACTATTAAACATGCACAGAAATATGCTGTTAAAGCGGAGAATCCTGCATTTGATTTTCCTAAAATTATTGCCCGTAAAAATAAGGTGGTGAAAAAACTGACTGCCGGTATCCGGATGAAAATGACGGAACATGGGGTTGTTGTCGTTAGTGGAGAGGCTGAAATTAAAGGGCGTGCCGCCGACGGAACTATCACTGTCGCCTGTGGTGAAGAAACTTATAAGGCATCCAACCTGTTACTGTGTACCGGCTCTGAAACGGTGATCCCACCGATCCCCGGCCTGGCAGAAACTGAGTACTGGACGAGCCGTGAAGCATTGCAGACAAAAGAGCTTCCCGCATCCCTCGTTATTATCGGTGGCGGCGTGATTGGTATGGAGTTTGCCTCTTTCTTCAATAGCATGGGAACGGAGGTACATGTGGTAGAAATGCTGGACAAAATATTAGGTCCGATGGATAAGGAATTATCCGATATGCTTCAGGCTGAATATGCAAAAAGAGGCATCAAATTCTATCTGAGTCATAAAGTGACAGCTGTTCATAATGGCGAAGTCACCGTTGAGAAAGACGGGGAGAGCTTTGTCATCAACGGAGAAAAAGTATTGTTAAGCGTTGGCCGCCGTCCGGTAACCAAAGGTTTCGGACTGGAAACGTTGGGTGTCGAGCCTTTCCGGAACGGTATAAAAGTGAATCAATATATGCAGACTTCTTTGCCGAACGTATATGCTTGTGGTGATATCACCGCCTTCTCTTTGCTTGCCCATACCGCTGTAAGTGAGGCGGAAGTCGCCGTGAAACATATTCAGGGAAAAGCCGGTGGCGGAATGAGCTATAAAGCAATACCGGGTGTGGTCTATACAAATCCCGAGATAGCCGGTGTAGGTAAAACTGAAGAAGAATTGCAGGCGGAAGGAATTCCTTATACGGTAAAGAAGTTGCCGATGGCTTTTTCCGGTCGTTTCGTGGCAGAAAACGAGCAAGGAAACGGTGTATGCAAGCTGATCCTGGCCGAAGATGAAACAGTGATCGGTGCCCATCTGCTGGGCAATCCGGCTTCTGAACTGATCGTTATCGCAGGTCTTGCCATCGAGAAAGGCATGAAAGCCGAAGAACTTAAATCAATCGTATTCCCGCATCCTACTGTCGGAGAGATAATCAAAGAAGCACTTTATTGATTTAAATCTCTATCTTTGCAACGAACAAACTACTGCTTATGTTAGTTACATTTGATAAAGAATATCTCAAGGAACTCTATGTGTCCGGTAAATGTAGTGATAAGAAACATCGTTTTCAGCCGGATGTGATAAAACGATATAAAAGGTGTATTGATACACTGATTGCATCGAAGAATGCTGAATCCTTATATAAGCACAACTCTTTGAATTATGAGATTTTGGTGGGAGACAAGGAAGGGCTTTCTTCAATACGGGTAACTTCAAAATACCGCATAGAGTTTACTGTGAGAGTTGTAGCAGATGCTGAAACGATCATAAGTATATGTAATGTTATAGAATTGTCTAACCATTATAAATAAGTAGAGTATGACTATGCTTGCAAATGAACTCACTCCGTTTTGCCCTACGCATCCCGGTGAAATATTAAAAGACGAAGTTGAATACCGGAAGATTTCTCAACGCGCCTTGGCACGCCAGATGGGAATTTCGTATTCACAATTGAATGAGGTGCTGAACGGTAAGCGCCCGGTTAATACGGAACTTGCTTTGCTTTTTGAAGCAGCTTTGGGGCTTGATCCTGAAATGTTGCTCAATATGCAGACGCGATATAATATGCAGGTGGCGCGTGCCGATCAGCGCACGCAAGAACGCTGGAATGAAGTACGTAAGTTGTGTGCATCGTTCCTTTGATGCACACAACTGTATTATCTGTTATCAGAAGATTTATTCCACATATAGCACCAACCCTTTCAGGTATTCTCCTTCGGGGTGGTAAATACTTACCGGATGGTCAGCCGGTTGTGTCAGTTGGTGCAGAATACGCACACTGCGACCTGACATTGCGGCAGCCGTAAAGACCGCCGTGCGGAAGTTTTCTTTGCTGACAGCTTGTGAGCAGGAGAAGGTGAATAGAATGCCGCCCGGTTTGATCTTTTCGAAAGCTTTCACATTCAGCTTGCGGTAACCTTGCAGCGCATTGCGCAGGGCATCGCGATGTTTGGCAAATGCGGGTGGATCCAGAACTATCAGGTCGTACTGGTCGCCCATACGATCCAGGTATTTGAAAGCATCTTCGGCAAAAGCGGCATGGCGGGTGTCACCGGGGAAATTCAGTTCTACATTCTTGTTCGTGAGGTCAATAGCCTTGGCGGAACTGTCTACAGAATGTACCAGTTCGGCATTACCACGCATACCATAAACAGAGAAGCCACCGGTATAACAGAACATATTCAGCACAGAACGTCCGTTAGCATAGCGTTCCAGCAGTGCGCGGTTCTCGCGTTGATCCACGAAGAAGCCCGTCTTTTGTCCTTTCAGCCAGTCGATATGGAATTTTAAGCCATATTCCATTGCCACATTATCTGTGCTGCCACCTTTCAGGAAGCCATTCTCAGGGTAGAGGTCGGCTTTGAAGGGGAGAGTCGTTTCTGATTTATAATAGATATTCTCTATTTTATCACCCATCACTTCACTCAGGGCATTGGCTATTTCCATGCGGTCGAGGTGCATACCGGCAGAGTGTGCTTGCATTACGGCCGTGCGGGCATAAATATCAATGATCAAGCCGGGAAGGTTATCTCCCTCGCCATGTACCAGTCTGTAAGTGTTGTTAGTCGGATTTTCAGCAATACCAATGCTGCGACGCATCTCATAGGCAATACTGAGTTTGCGTTTCCAAAAATCAGAATCAATAGCTTCATCCTGATGAAAAGAAAGCACGCGCACGGCGATGCTGCCTATTTGGAAATGTCCCTTGGCTATGAATTCCTTCTTGGAAGTGTAGATTTCAACTACTTCACCTTCTTCGGGTTCACCGTCGAAATGAGCGATGGCACCTGAAAATACCCAGGGATGGAAACGTTTTAATGACTCTTCTTTGCCGGATTTGAGATATACTTTGTACATGCGATTAGTGATTAGCGATTATGGGTTAGTGATTAATGATTCTTGGTTGGTAAGCGGTTCATCCGGTTCCAATTCATAGTCACCGGTAACTTTTAATTCCTGCAATCGGTTGTATATGTTGAGGCATGCCCATGCATCGGTGGCTGCATACTGCTTTTGAGGTTCGGTCAGATGCTCAGCTTCCCAGTTGGAGAGACGTTGTGATTTGGATATTTTCTCACCGAACAGGATACCATAGATTTTTTGCAGACTCTTGTCCTGTATGCCGAACATACGGACATATTCTTGCAACTCGATGCAGGAATGTTGTTCAAAAGGAGCGCGCTTGTGCAGCATCATAAAGTCGTCACGCAGCGAAAGGCCGACTTTGGTAACTGACGGACTTTCCAGCAATGAAATAATCGGAAGCGTCAGGCCGGTAAGGTTCAGGCGGAAAAGGAAGCAGTCTTCTTCAGAGGATACTTGCAGTAAGGCTACCTTATGTGATTGCCCTTTGGTGAATGACGGGCGGGTTTCGCTGTCAATTCCCAACAGAGAATACTTCTTAAGATAAGTCACTGCTTTTTCCGCTTCCCAGGGGGTTTGTACAAGATGTATTCGTCCCGGAAAGAGTACTTTGGGCATCTCTTTGATATCTTCCTTTTTAATCGTTTTTTTAATAACCATAATTTAAGTCTTTAGTCGTGATGGTGATGTCCATGACAGTGGCAATCATCATCATCGCAGTCATCTTCTTCCGGTTCGTCTTCTTCAGACTGGCGGTATTTTACGTCGTGCAATGCGCGAAGTGTGTTTACAAGGGTTTGCCCCCAGTATTCTTTAAATTGTTCCTGACAGATAGCCAGGGAGTCGTTCATTGTTTCGTTCAATCCCAACTGGAAGACGAAAATGAAATCTTTGATGGCCTGGTAAATATCTGCCAGGTCTTCGGAAATATTCTTCTTGATGGGCTGGTCGCTATAAACCATATCTTGTATGAACACGTCCAGATAGTCATCTTTTTCGGCAAGAATCCCGGCAAGGTTGATGCGGAGCACTTCATACGTTTCTTCCGTTACGTAGCTTTCAGGAGCGTCGTCGCCTATTATTTCTGTTTCGGGCAACATGGCCGCCTTGAGGTAGAGCAACGGAAGTATCTTTAATGAGGTATCGACAAATGTGTCACGTTTCATCGTTTCCGCCTGCTCCAGGAATTTGCAGAATTCAGCAGCTACGGTGACGAATTCCACTACATTACGGTCGAATATCACTTGGCTTTCTTTTTTCATATATACTCGGTTTGAAACGCAAAGATAGTGTAAACCGAGTGCAGTAGCAAATTTATTTGCATTTTACTGAAATGCCGTTTCATTTATTATTACGTGATATTCCGTTCCCCGGTTTCTTCTCCGGCTACTGATTCCAAGTTTGCGAAGTGCACGCCCGAAGTACGCGACTTTGCTGATGGCTAATCGGTCTTTGGTCTTTTTCTGGAGAAAAGAAAGTATTTCCATCGGTGTCATCCACGTTCCTTCGTCTTCTGTTTGTGCCGCCTGGAAGTGGCATAGGAAGAGTTGTTCCAATGGAGTAGGTTGTTCAAACTCTTGATTGCTCTGCTTCAGAATGGCTTCGTCGGTGTCGTCCAGCCAGTAGCGTTCACCTTGCGAAATGGCAGTCATGGCTTGGGCATAGAGTTGGCGGTAGTTGATGGTGACGTTGGTGTTGATGGGACCGGTTACTTCGATACAGATGAAGCGGCGACTGCCGCTGGGATCGGTCAGCAAGTCTTTTTGATTGCTGGTGCCTATGAAGGAGGCGTAGCGGCGTATCTCCTGAATGGCGGTTCCATAAGGTTTTCGCAGGTTGGCTACGGGTTTTTGCAACAGATGTTTCAGGAAACCTTGCTGGCTGACGCTGATCTGGTCGAACTCGTCGATGTTGATCAGAAAGAAACGTCCCAGGCTTCGTTCGGCATCCTGTTTGCTTTTGAAGTCGATGCTGTCTGTGTAGCCGAAACGCAGTTCCGGTGGTAAAAGAATGCGGCAAAACGTGGATTTTCGATACCCTTGGGCGCCTACCAGTAGGGGCGATGTACTGTTGCCATGCTGCCGGTCAAGTCCACGCCAATGAGCCGTCATACTGAGAAACCAGCGGTAGAATAATTCCCGCCAATGCGGATTTTCGCAGGGAACGAGGTCGGCCAGGGCACGGATGCGGTCTTTTCCGTCCCAGCGCCCGGTGTCGTTGAGGTATTCTTCTACCGGATTATGGAGGGGGATATAGTCGGAAGTAAGGTAGCGTGCTATGTCGCGGTCCCATACCCGGATACCTTCTTTTAGGGCATTGAGCGCTATGCTGCTTCGTATCCGTTGGTCGGCGGGGCGGAATTGGAAGTGTATGGAGTCGCGCTGGCGGTATTCGAGCTCGCCCAACACGGTGTTGTAGCGGAATTCGTAGCGGCGGTTCATGAACTCTTCCAGGCGGAAGGCTGTGTCCTGTTCGGCGGTCATGCTGTTGCGGGTGCCGAAACCTTTACATTCACGGTAAATATTATGTATGGCGGCACGTATTACGGGCTCGTCCGCTTCGCGATAATAATGCATCAGGGTTTGCCGGACTACCTCTTCCTCGGGGATGCCTGCTTTGTAACAGTGCTCGGCAAGTCGTGTCAGTAACGGGCGTAGGTCGTCACCCCGCTTCCAGTTTGTCAGTCCGTCGAATGAACGGTTTAGTGCCGCTTCAAAGAGCATGGAAAAGGTGTCCGATGAACTATAACCGGGCTGCATACGCAATAGGGGATTAGTTTCCGCTTGCTTTTGTTCTTTGAAGGTGGTTTCGCCGGGTATGGCAAAGGGCTGTTCCAGGCAGAAGGTGGTGGCGGCAGGGTTGTAGTAAGGTTGCTCGTCCAGTGTCATGCGGCAACTTTGGTTGAGCGACGGTTCCTTCAGGGTGATGGAGTAGGGCAACAGAGGTTGGTAACAGTTCACTGCGAGGCGGTAGGCGTGGGCATGAAACAGGGCCATTTCACTTTCGCGCTTGGGCAGTGAGCCGTCGGGCAGGGCGAAGAGTACCCATATTTTGACGCTACGTCCGCTGCTTCCGCAGAAGGCGGCAAAAGTCTGGGGTAATAGGGAGACTTGCTGTTTTATTTGTTCCACTTCGGTGCTACCTGTCAGGTGGTTGACTTCAATCTGCACCAGTCCGTTGTAAATCTTCACCCGATGTTCTCCGTCTTTGGTACGGGCATATTCCACGGCGGGGTAGATGCGAGGCAACTTGTCTATGTTCTGGTAGTGATTATTGGTTCCTTGCAGTATGGGGATGAGATGGCGCAGGGCTGATACATGCGCTGCTTTGTTCTCTTTCTTTATTTTTGCTATCAAGTTTTCAGTTTCAAGGGTACTGAAAGATTCTTTACCGGTTTCACGGTCGGTGCGTATAAGGGTTAGTTTCAACGTGACTATTTTTAGTTACTGTCTTCAAAAGGCGGTGCAAGTTACAGCAAAAAAGCCGGGAGGCAAAGTGTTTCTTTATTTTTTTGCATAGGGAAATGAAATGCCCCCTTACACTTTCTTAAGAGAAACATCGCCTTTTCCTTGCTTTTACATCCCTTTTCCTTTACCTTTGTATTCATTATTTTGGCTTGCCCACAACTGTGAAATACGTGCTTCATAATTGTGAAGCAGTAGATCCATAGCTG
>ERZ839767.1285-NODE-1285-length-38948-cov-5.907027_pt1 | contig 38948 bp, 33 predicted proteins | sample MGYA00519879_ERZ839767 | MGnify/ENA primary metagenome ERZ839767 (study PRJEB31850, sample SAMEA3708852) | human gut metagenome | biome: human gut; feature: human-associated habitat; material: faeces | place: China | collected 2014 ... | reverse complement strand
CAATCCTGCGGCCTAATAAAACGCTTTTAAGCGTTTTATTAAAAACTCGTATCAGACATACCCGTACATTCCCCGAACGCTGACCTCCCCGGCGTTGACGGCTTCCACGCGGGAGTCGGAGAACTGCACCACCAACGCACCCTCGTCGTCCACGTCCAGAGCACGCCCGTGGCGGATTTCTCCTGCGCCCACCACGGAAATTTCCTTCCCGAGGGTGACGCAGTTTTCCCGGTAGAACCGGAGCATGTCCTCCTTGCCGGTAAACAGGGAGGCGTCCATTTCCCACAGCGATTCCATCATGGCGGCGGCGACCCGGCAGCGGTCGATTTCCCGGCCGGCCGCCATGGCGAGGGAGCAGGCTCTGTCCCGGATTTCCGGGGGAAAATCATCCGCCCTCTGGCAGCAGTTGACGCCGATGCCCACGATCGCCCAGCCGACGTCCCCGGCGGGATTCAGCCCCATTTCCGTGAGGATTCCGGCGAGCTTCTGCTTTCCCCAAACCAGGTCGTTCGTCCACTTGATGCCGGGGCGAAGATGAACGGCGCGTTCCACCGCGTGGCACATGGCGGCCGCGACGGCGCAGGTCAGGTGCATCAGCTTCTGGGGGGCGCACTTTGGACGCAGAAGGATGCTCATATAAATCCCCACCCCCGGCGGGGAGAGGAACGACCGTCCCATCCGTCCCCGGCCGCCGGTCTGGCGGTCGGCGATCAGCACGGTGCCATGGGGAGCGCCCTGGGAAGCCAGGACTTTCAGGCGGTTGTTGGTGGAATCCAGCTCGGGAAATACGAAAAGGCGGTCTTTCCAGGGATATTCCCGGGGAAGAAAGGAGAGAATCTGCTCTTTCATGTCAGTCAATGTCGCTCAGCACTTCTTCGGGCGGATTGTCCAGAATTTCGGGATGGGCGAGAATGCGGCGATAATGCTTGAAGAAGGCGGCGTAGTAGAAGCCGTCCACGATCCGCTCGTCCAGGGTGAACTTGACGTCCACGTACTTCTTTTCCACCACGGTGCCGTCCTCCTGCACCTCCACCGCCCGGCGCTTCATGCCGAAGGAGCCGAATACCGGCAGGTTGCCAAAATCGTACAGGTGATGATAAATGGGCGGGATGCCCAGGCTTCCCATGGAGGTGAAGAACAGACTCCCGTGGAAGGGGCTGACCTCCAGCAGGAATTTGGGCAGCATCCCGAAATAATCCAGGGTTTTCAGCAGCCACACCGTGAACTTCAGGAATACGCCGGGAATCAGCGTAAGGGCACCCGCCGTGTTGTCAAAATTGGAATCCAGGGGCGTATTCTTCACATTTTCCACGGCGGATTGGAGCTTGCGGTAAACATCGTCGGCAGTGTCCCGGGGAATTAAGTGCACCTTGACGATGGTGTCCGGGGAGTCGGCGGTCATTTCCTTCTTGATGGTCATGCAGTACTGAATGTCGTCGCCCCGGGAATAGACCTTCTGTCCCGCGAGGAAGCGGTTCAGGCCGGGATAGCGGCACATGCCCCGGCAATAGGCCGCCAGCAGAACGTGGGTAATGCCGAAGCTGGTCAGACCCTCCCGGCGCTTGCGGCGGATGTAGCGGTCAATGTGGCTGATTTCCAGAGACTCCTCAAAGAGGTTCGCGGAGGTGTTCCGGGTGACCATGATGTAGGGGGAAACCTGCGCCATGGGGGGCAGGGTGCGCAGACGGCGTCCGTCGGTGCGGTCGCCCCAGGTGGGATGGTATTCGCCCACCGGATGCACCCGAATGCCGAAAAGAAGGATCAGCATTCCCAGAACCATGAGAAAGTCCGGCAGGCACTTACCGCCCGCAGTGAGGTCGCCCCGCAGGAGGAACGCCCGGTAGCAGTACAGCAGGAACAGCAGCGGACAGCACAGAATAGGGAACAGGAGCAGCACGGCGTGCCTGCGGCGTCCGGCGGTGATGTCCGTGTAGAGGAAGGCGAAGAAGATCACCGCGATCCAGAAAAGAAACGCCATCAACCGGCTGGAAACACCGCCGGAGAAGGTCAGGCCGGCGTACCAGGCCATAAGCCAGACGGGAATGGCGGTCTTATAGAACCGTTCTTCCCCGGACAGGAGGGCGATGAGCGCGTACAGCACGGCCGCCGCGATTGGCAGAACGATTTGGCTCCACACGAAATGCGCGTCTCCGGACCCTTTCAAACCGGAGAGCGCAATGCGGGCCACTGCCGAGCAGACCATGCACAGCGCCATCAGCCAGGTCAGCGCGTTTTTGCGGCTGACATAGAGATGAATTCTGTTTTTCATAACAACGTAATTATATCAAACATCACCTGACTTGGCAATAAGAAAAGCGGGCGAAACGCCCGCTTTTTGGAAAATCTTAAGCTTTTTCGACGAAGGGAAAAAAAGGAAGTGCCGGATTTACAGCGATTTGGCAAGAGCCGCAATGAACGCCGGGGTCGTGCCGCAGCAGCCGCCCAGCAAGGCGGCGCCGTTGTCCCGGCACTGAAGCATGATATCCGTAAATTCCTCCGGTGTCTGAGCGTACTCGGCGACGCCCTGGTCGTTGATGGTGGGGATGCCTGCGTTGGGCTTGCAGATCAGAGGAACCCTTACACTGCGGCGCAGCTTTGACACCAGATGGGGCGTCATCATGTCCGCCGCCACGCAGTTAAAGCCCACGGCGGCCGCGCCCGCCGCTTCCAGATCGTGCAGAACCTTCCCGCCGTCCGCGCCGGAGAGCAGCGCCCCGTCGGATTGCAGGGTGAAGGAGTACATGGCAGCCCCCGCGCCCTCCAGCTCGGCGGCGGTGAGAATGGCCTCCGCCTCCTGGGCATAAAGCAGGGTCTCGCCGATGAGCAGATCGGCCCCGCCGTCGATCAGACCGCGGATCTGACGGCGGTAATTCTCCACCAGCAGGTCGAAGCAGTCCGGGTTCCAGCTGTCGCAGTAAACGGCCAGGGTGGTCAGGTCGCCTGCGATGAGACACCCGGGGGCGGCGGAGCGGGACAGCGCCACCAGCGCTTCGTTGAGTTTCTCCGTCTGGGCGTCCATGCCCACGGTTTTCAGGGCGATGGGCTGCGCCTGGAAGGTGGGCGCGTAGATGATCTGACTGCCTGCGGCGGCGTAGGCGCGTTGGAGCGCTACTAGGGGTTCCGGATTTTCCAGCACCCACTGCTCGGTGCAGCAGCCCTTGGGCATTCCGGCGGCGCGGAGATTGGAGCCGGTGGCGCCGTCCAGAATGCGGACGCCCTCCTGAATCTTCTGCTGAAATTCTTCTCTTGTAAGCATAAGAATACCTCTCTCGATAATCGGCTCGCCGGGGAGCGTGTATCATGCGGCATATCCCGGCAAAAACTGACGGATGGATTGAGATAATTATAAACGATTTTTGAATGGATTGCAACAAGCATTGACCTTTTGAAGAAAATCTGCTACTATAGCAAAAGTCTGGCAAATCTCTGGAAACCAAAAAGTTTGGTATTCCCGGAGCTTTTAAGAAAAGGAGATACATTTTTATGAAAAAAACGGTATTAAGAGAATACGCCCGCCTGATTGTCCGCAGCGGCGTCAACGTCCGGAAGGGACAGGAGGTGCTGATTTACGCCGATCTTGACCAGCCGGAATTTGTGCAGATGGTTGTGGAGGAAGCCTACAAGGCCAAGGCGAAGAAGGTCAGCGTGGAGTGGAACTACCAGCCCCTCCAGAAGCTCCATGTCCGCCATCAGTCCGTCAAGACCATGGGCGAGGTTCCCGAGTGGCAGAAGGCCAGATTGCAGCACTATGTGGACGTGGTTCCCTGCCGCATCCACCTGATTTCCGAAGACCCGGACGGCCTGAAGGGCATCAATATGGCGAAGCTGTCCAAGGCCCGGCAGCTGCGCTACCCCATCGTGAAGCCCTACAACGACCAGCTGGAGAACAAGGAGCAGTGGTGCATCGCTGCCGTCCCCGGTGCGGCCTGGGCGAAGAAGGTGTTCCCCGGAATGCGCACCAGCACCGCCATGGAGAAGCTGTGGGAGGCCATCCTGTTCACCTCCCGTGTGACCGACGACCCCGTGAAGGCCTGGGAGGAGCACAACGCCGATCTGCATGACCGCTGCGCTTACCTCAACGGCCTGCACATCCGCAGCCTGCACTACACCGCGGAAAACGGCACCGACCTGACCGTGGGCATGATCCCCGAGGGCGAGTGGAAGGGCGGCGGAGACACCAGCCTGCAGGGCATCTTCTTCAACCCCAACATCCCCACGGAGGAGTGCTTCATCTCCCCCAAGCGGGGCGAGGCCGAGGGCATCGTCTATGCCAGCAAGCCTCTGAGCTATCAGGGGCAGCTGATTGAGAATTTCTCCGTCCGCTTTGAAAAGGGCAAGGCCGTGGAGGTCAAGGCGGAGAAGGGCGAGGAGCTGCTCAAGACCATGATCGCCATGGACGATGGTGCGTCTTATCTGGGCGAGTGCGCCCTGGTACCCCAGCACAGCCCCATTGCGGAGAGCGGCATCCTGTTCTATAACACTCTGTTCGACGAAAACGCCGCCTGCCATCTGGCGCTGGGCATGGGCTTTGCCGACACCATTCAGGACTTCCAGAATAAGACCCTGGAGGAGTGCCGCGCCCTGGGCGTCAACGATTCCATGATCCACGAGGATTTCATGATCGGCTGCGACAGCATGAACATCGACGGCATCTGCGAGGACGGCAAAGTTGTACCCATTTTCCGGAACGGCAACTGGGCATTCTGATTGGAAAAACTGCTGACGCACCACGATTTTTCGATTTTTTGAAAAAATCGAAAAAAGTGCTTGCATTCTCCGACAGTTTATGATATGATATCCGGGCGATTAAAGATTGCCCGGGGCTACTATGCCCTTTAACTGATAAGAAAGAGGTGAACGAAATGAAGGAAGGTATCCATCCCAAGTACGAACAGACCACCATCCGCTGCGCGTGCGGCAATGTCTTTACCACTGGTTCTACCAAGAAGGACATTCGTGTTGAGATCTGCTCCAAGTGCCACCCTTTCTATACCGGCAAGCAGAAGCTGGTTGACACCGGTGGACGTGTTGATCGGTTCAACAAGCGGTTTGGCCTGAAGTAAGACCCGCAAATCCCGCACTGCGCGATGCAGTGCGGGATTTTTGTATTTTTGTGGTTGTTCGCGGCGCGGATGTGTGGTATAATAAGAGAAATGGTAAGAGGGGAAGTGTTGCCCGGGCGGGGAACGCCTCCCATGAGAAAAGCGGAGGTAATATGGAAGAAAGATTTGATAAACAGACCCGGGAGCGTGCAGTCCTGGTGGGATTGAACGCGGACTGCTTTGCCGAGGAAGAGACTGCCACCGAAAGCACCCTGGACGAGCTGGAAGACCTTCTGGAGACCGCAGGAGGTTTCTGCACAGGCAAGGTGCTGCAAAACCGCCATACCCCCGATTCCCACAGCTTCATCGGCGAGGGAAAAGCCCAGGAGGTGCAGATGCTGGCGGAAGCGACCCAGGCTACCATGGTCATTTTCGACAACGAGCTTTCTCCCGGCAACATCCGGGCGCTGGAGGAGATCATCGGGCTTCCCGTTCTGGACAGGAGCGCCCTGATTCTGGACATTTTTGCCCAGCGGGCGAAAACGAAGGAAGGTCGGCTTCAGGTGGAGCTGGCGCAGTACAAATATCTGCTGCCCCGGCTGTCCGGCATGGGCACGAGCCTTTCCCGGCAGGGCGGCGGCATCGGCACCCGGGGCCCCGGCGAGACCAAGCTGGAATCCGACCGTCGGCACATCCGGGAGCGCATTAACCGTCTGGAAGAAGAGCTGGAACAGGTGCGCAAGGTACGCTCCGTCCAGCGGGAGCGGAGAATGAAAAATTCCGTCCCGGTGGTGGCTATTGTGGGCTACACCAACGCGGGAAAATCCACCCTGCTCAACCAGCTCACCGGCGCGGGGATTCCCGCCAACAACCGGCTGTTTGACACCCTGGACACCACCTCCCGGCTTCTGACGGTTTCGGACAATCTGGATGTGATTCTGTCCGACACCGTGGGATTTATTGCGAAGCTGCCCCATCATCTGGTGGACGCCTTCCGGGCGACGCTGGAGGAACTGGAATTCGCCGACCTGCTTCTGCATGTCATCGACGCTTCCGACCCCCATCTTGAGGAGCATATCGCCGTGGTGGACAGGCTGATCTCTCAGCTGGCCAAGCCGGAAACACCGGTGCTGAAATGCTACAACAAGGCCGATCTGGTGTATTCCGACGACATTCCCGTGGGGAAAAACATTGTTGCCATCTCCGCCAAACGGGGAATCAACATGGACGGGCTGCTGAAAGCCATCGAAAGCGCCCTGAACCATGCCCGGCACCATGTCGTGGTGCGTCTTCCCTACGCTATGGGCGGCATGGTGGAGACGCTGCATGACGGCGCCCAGGTCAAGAAAGTGGACTACACCCCGGAGGGCATTGAGATCGAGGCCGTGGTGGACGGAATTCTCTACGGAAGACTCCGGGAATATATCATCAGGGAGTGCTGAGAATTGGACGAGTATCTGGTACCCACCCAATTTGGCGAAGCGGAATTTGTGGAAAAAAAGTCCCGCTTCATCGGCCGCGTCTGGCCTGTGGACACCGAGGAAGAAGCCCTGGTGAAAATTCAGGAGATGAAAAAGAAGCACTACGACGCCACCCACAACTGCTGGGCGTACATCATCAAGGACGGCGCGGTGCGCTTCTCCGACGACGGCGAACCCGGCGGCACCGCGGGGATGCCCATGCTGCAAGTCTTGCAGCGGGAGGGGCTATATAACGTAGTTTGTGTGGTGACCCGGTACTTTGGCGGTATTCTTCTGGGCGCCGGGGGGCTGGTGCGGGCGTATACCAAGGGCGCGAAAATCGCCGTGGACGCTGCGGGCAAATCCATGAAGCGGGTCTGGACGGCGGTGTATGTGCCGTGTCCCTATCCCTTCTACGAGCGGGTCAGGCTGGAAGCCGCCGCCTTTGGGGGCATCCTCCGCAAGACGGATTTCGGCGCGGAGGTGGAGCTGGAGCTGCTGTTCCCGGAGGGGCAGGTCAGCGCCTTTCTGGAAAAACTCACCGACCTGTCCAGCGGAACCGTGGAGGGCATGGAGACCGGACAGGAATACCGGGCGTTCCCGGTAGACAGGGAGACTACATAATGGAAATTCGGAAAATTACCCGGGAAAACGCCGGAGACCTCCGGCTGAAAAATGAGCCGTTTGCCATGCCGGGGCGCTTTATCCCGGCACTGAAAGACGGCGTGTGGACGTACCGGACGGAAACAAGCCCGGAATGCCAGTGGATGACCTTCCCCGACGAGGAATACGACTTTGAAACGGTGAACCGGGAGGGCGCTGCCTTCGGCGCTTACGAGGACGGCGTCTGCATCGGGGTTGCCATTTATCAGGACTACTATTTTTCTTATATGTATCTGCTGGACCTGAAGGTCAGCTCTGCCGCCCGGGGAAAGGGCGTGGGCAAGGCGCTCATCGAAGCGGGAATGGCCGAAGCGAAGGCGCGGGGTTATCGCGGCCTGTACACCCAGGGGCAGGACGATAATCTGAACGCCTGCATGTTCTACTTAAAAGCGGGCTTTACCATCGGCGGCTTCGACAACCGGGTGTACCGGGGGACGAAGCAGGAAAATAAGGCGGACGTCATCTTCTACAAGGAGTGAGGGAATTATCATGACTGTGCGGGAAGAACTGGAATGGCAGGAGCATAAGCGCTTGAATCCTCTGGCGGCCTTCGCCGACCAGAGCAAGGGACGTCCGAGGCAGGAAGAGCCCCGGGCGGAGGACGTGCGCACTTGTTATCAGAGGGACATTGACCGCATTGTTCATTCCAAGTCCTTCCGCCGGCTGATGCACAAGACCCAGGTGTTTTTGCAGCCCGAGGGCGACCACTACCGCACCCGGATGACCCACACCCTGGAGGTCAGCCGCATTGCCGGAACCATCACCCGGGCGCTGGGGCTGAATGAAGACCTGGCGGAGGCCATCGCCATGGGACATGACTTGGGACACACCCCCTTCGGCCACGCCGGGGAGGACGCCCTGAGCCAGTGCCTGGGCAAGCCCTTCCGCCACAATGAGCAGAGTCTCCGGGTGGTGGATATCCTGGAAAAGGACGGACAGGGACTGAACCTGACCTACGAGGTTCGCATGGGCATTCTGGGTCACACCGGGGATTACTGGCCGGAGACGTTGGAGGGGCAGGCCGTGCGCCGCTCCGACCAGATTGCCTACGTCAACCACGACATTGACGACGCCATCCGGGCGGGCATCCTCACCGACGACGACATTCCCATCGAAATCACTGACGTGCTGGGGCACAGCCATCGGGACAGGATCAACACCCTGGTCTGCGACGCCATCCGCACCTCCCGGGAATTTGGGAAGGTCTGCCTGTCTCCCGACGTGGACAGGGCGCTCAAAGAGCTGCGCTCGTTCATGTTTACCAATGTCTACCGCAATCCGGTGGCCAAGGGCGAGGAAAGCAAGGCCAAGGATATGCTCAAGCGGCTGTTTGAATACTACATTTCCCATCCCGAAGCACTGCCGGAGGATTTTCAGCCCCAGCTGAGCTTTGACGGCATGGAGCGCACGGTGTGCGACTACATCGCGGGAATGACGGACAACTACGCCGTCGAAAAATTCCGGGAAATCTTCATCCCCATGGGATGGCAGGTTCACGGTTAGCAATTGAGAAAAAAGTTTGACGAAAGGAGGGGAGACTATGCCATTTCCACCGGCATTTATTGACGAAGTGATCGCGCGGAATCCGATCGAGGACGTGGTGGGGCAGTACGTGACGCTGAAACGTTCCGGCTCCAACCTGTTTGGCCTGTGTCCCTTCCACGGTGAAAAAACCCCCTCCTTCTCCGTCGCGCCGGACAAGGGCATGTTCTACTGCTTCGGCTGTCACAAGGGCGGCGGCGTCATCAATTTCGAGATGGAAATTGAGGGGCTGAGCTACGGCGACGCCGTGCGGGCGCTGGCCAAGCGGGCGGGGCTGGAAGTCCCCGAGGACGAGCAGTACCAGTCCCGGTATCGTCAGCAGGAGCGGCTTTGGGCGCTGCACAAGGAAGCGGCGCGGTTTTTCCACAGCTGCCTGTACGCGCCCATGGGCGCATCGGCGCTGGAATACGCCCGGGGGCGGGGGATGTCCCAGACGACCCTGACCAAATTCGGCATCGGCTACGCCCCGGACAGCTGGGACGATCTGGTAAACGCCATGCGGAAAAAGGGCTACACCGATCAGGAGCTGCGGGATTCCGGTCTTGTGACGGTGTCCAAAAAGAACGGCAATCTTTTCGACCGGTTCCGGGATCGGCTGATGTTTCCCATCATCGACGTCCGGGGAAATGTCATCGGCTTCGGTGGACGCATTATGAATGACCGGGACAAAAACGCCGCAAAATACTTAAATTCCCCGGAAACCCTGATTTTCAACAAGCGAAAGAACCTGTTTGCCCTGAATTACGCCAAGAAAACCAAAATGGGCTATCTGATTCTGGTGGAGGGGTACATGGACGCCATTGCCCTGCATCAGTACGGTTTTGACTGCGCCGTGGCCTCCCTGGGAACTGCCCTGACGGACGACGGCGCAACGCTGCTGTCCCGGTATACCGACCAGGTGGTACTGATCTACGACGGCGATACCGCCGGACAGAACGCCACCCAGCGGGCGATCCCCATGCTGGAAAAGGCGGGTTTGCAGGTCAAGGTTCTGAAAATGCGGGACGCCAAGGATCCGGACGAATTTCTCAAAAAGTACGGCGCCGACCGTTTTAAGATTCTATTGGAGGAATCCTCCAATCGGGTGGAATACCAACTTGCCGCCATTTTGCGGAAGTATGACCTGCGGGACGACGACCAGAAGGTGCGCTATTTGCAGGAATCCGCCGACCTGATTGGCTCCCTGCCCAGCGCCGTCCAGCGGGACGTCTACGGCGGGCGGGTGGCGGAGGCCGCGAAAATCAGCGCCGATGCCATGCAGATGGAAATCCAGCGGGCGTGGAAGCGGCGAGCCTATCAGGAGAAGAAAAAGCAGGAGAAGATTGACCTGTCTCCCGCCCGGAATTTACAGCCCAAAAGCCGGGACATCCGCTATACCAATATGAAATCCGCCATGGCGGAGGAAATGCTCCTGTCGCTGATCCTGCGGGAAAGCGCTCTGCTGGACGGCACCGGCGGCCTGGAAGCGGAGATGTTCTCCTCAGAGCTGCTGGGACGGGTTTACGCTCAGTTAAAGCAGCGACATGAGCAGGGACTGGAAGTCTCCCTTGGGGGACTGACGGACTTGACGACGGAGGAAATGTCCCACATTGCGGGTATCCTGCACAGACAGCAGGGGCCTGTGAACGAGCAGGCGCTGACGGACTGCATCCGCACCATCCAGAGCGAATACCAGGCGTCCCAGGTGACGACGGAGGACGATTTGCTGGCGGTGCGGGAACGATTAAAGGAAAGAAAAGGAATCAAAGCATGACAGAGCTGTTAGAGAATTCTCCGGTGAGTGCCGGCGAGGACGATGTGCGCCAATACTTAAATGAGATCCGGCGGTACCCCCGTCTGACGCCGGAGGAGGAGCGGGAGCTTGCCATGCGCTGCGCCCAGGGAGACGAGAGCGCCATTCGCCAGATGGTCAATTCCAATCTGCGGCTGGTGGTGTCCATCGCGAGAGAGTACGCCGGACGTGGCGTTGCGCTGATGGATTTGATTCAGGAGGGCAGTATCGGCCTTCTGGTTGCGGCGCGAAAATTTGACTATACCAAGGATTACCGGTTTTCCACCTATGCCACCAAGTGGATTCGACAGGGGGTGACCCGGTGCCTGATGAACCACGGCAGCGCCATCCGGGTGCCGCTGCATACGGCGGAGCGGATGCGGAAGATCGAAGCGGTGCGTACCGCCCTGCGTCAGGAGCTGGGGGAGGAGCCCACCGCCGCCCAGATCGCGGAAAAGTGCGGCCTGCCGGAGGAAAAGGTGGCGGAGCTAACCCAGCTGACGCCGGACATCTGCTCCCTGGACGTCCCCACGGGGGACGACGACGGCACCGCCCTGCAATCCCTGCTGGAAGACGCCCAGGCGCCTCAGCCCTATGAGGAAGTGGTGCGCGGGGAACTGGATAAGACGATGGATGAGCTTCTGGGGACGCTGAACGAGCGCCAGCAGCAGATTCTGCGGCTGCACTTCGGCATGGAGGACGGCAATTGCTACTCCTTGGAGGAAATCGGCAAGAAGCTGGGGATTTCCAAGGAGCGGGTGCGTCAGGTCGAACGTCAGGCTATGGACAAGCTGCAAAAGATGGGCACCAGTCTGGGATTGGAGGATTTCTTGAATGAATGATCTGGATGTTTCCTTTGAGGACAGCCCCTGGGAAGCGTTTCTGCGAACCAAACGGGCGGGGGATACGGTTTCGGCCGCGAACCTTCTGACCATGCTGGAGGAAGAAAACGAGCAGGTCGTGGAGGACGCCCTACAGGCATTGGAGGACGGCGGCCTGAACCTGAACGTCTTTGACCTGCCCAAAGCATCGGGCGGCGGAGAAGCGGCTCTGCGGCTGCGCCAGGAAGCGCAGCTGGTGGAAAAGGGCTTGAACCCCAAGGAATTGGAACCCAATGACCCGCTGCGGCTGTACTTAGAAGAGGTTGCGCAGCTTTCCGCTTCCGGGGACGAGCAGGCGTTGGCGGCAAGGTGTGCGGCGGCGGATGAACGGGCCATGGAGGCGCTGACCAATCTGGGGCTGCACCGGGTTCTGGAACTTGCCAAAGATCACGTGGGCTGTGGGGTGCTTCTGCTGGACCTGATTCAGGAGGGAAGCCTGGGACTGTGGCAGGCCATTCAGGGCTACCGGGAGGGAAATTATGCCGCCTACCGGGACTACTGGATTCGGCTTTACATGGCAAAGGCGGTCTTTTTGCAGGCCAGAGCCAACGGCGTGGGGCAGAAGCTCCGGGGTGCGCTGGAGGACTACCGCGCCGTGGACGAGCGGCTGCTGTCTGAGCTGGGGAGAAATCCTACCTTGGAGGAAATTGCCGAGGCCATGCACATAAGCCCGGAGGAAGCCTCCGTGGTGAAAAAGATGCTGGACGACGCCCGTCTTCTGGCGCAGGCGAAGAAGCAGCCGGAGCCGGAGGAAGAAAAGGAAGCCGAAGAGCAGGCCGTGGAGGACACCGCCTATTTCCAGATGCGCCAGCGCATTATGGAGCTGATGTCGGCGCTCGACGAGACCGACGCGAAGCTGATCTCCCTGCGGTTCGGCCTGGAGGGCGGAATGCCCCTGAGTCCCGAGGAAACGGGAAAGCGCCTGAACCTGACCCCCGACGAGGTGGTCGCAAGAGAAGCAAACGCCCTGAGCAAGCTGCGCTCAGAGAGATAGAAGGAAGGAAATCTATATGGCAAAACCAATTTCCATCGCCATTGACGGCCCCGCCGGGGCGGGAAAGTCCACCATTGCCCGAAGACTTGCCAAAGAGTTGGGCTTTTACTACGTGGACACCGGGGCGATTTACCGCACCGTGGCCTATTTCTTTGACCTTTGGGGCGTCAGCCCCAAGGACATCGACGGCATCACCCGCTACATCGACGAGCTGACCATCGGCATCGAGTACGACGACGAGGGCGTCCAGCACATGATTATGAACGGCATGGACGTGACCGGCGACATCCGCACCCCCGAGCTTTCCCAGAAGGCCAGTCTGGTCTCCGCCCACGCCATCGTCCGGGACTTACTTCTGGACATGCAGCGGGAAATGGCGGAGAAGCACAACGTCATCATGGACGGCAGGGACATCGGCACCGTGGTGCTGCCCAAGGCCACGGTGAAGATTTTTCTCACGGCCACCCCGGAGGTGCGGGCAAAGCGCCGCACCGACGAGCTGATCGCGAAGGGGCAGAAGGCGGACTACAATAAAATCCTCAAGGACATCCAGCAGCGGGACTATCAGGACACCCACCGGGAAATTGCCCCCCTGAAAATGGCCCGGGACAGCATCAAGCTGGACACCTCCGAGCTGGATATCGACGGCGTTATTGCGGCGATGAAAGAAATTATTGCCCGGAAGGTGACGCTATGAGCGTCCGGGTCGCGGAAAGCGCCGGATTCTGCTTCGGCGTCAGCCGGGCGGTGGAGCTGGTGGAGCAGGCGGCCAAGGGGGGCAAAACCGTGGTCACCCTGGGGCCGATTATCCACAATCATCACGTGGTGGATAAATTCCGCGCCCTTGGGGTCGAGGTGATCGACACCCCGGAGCAGGCTAGCCCCGGCCAGACGGTGATCATCCGCTCCCACGGTGTCAGCCGGGCGGTGTACGAGAAATTGCAGCGCAGGGGCGTGGAGATCATCGACGCCACCTGCCCCTTCGTCAAGCGCATCCACGGAATTGTCAGCCGCGCCGAGGAGGAAGGGCAGCTGCCCGTCATTATCGGAACGCCCACCCACCCGGAGGTGGAGGGCATTGCCGGATGGTGCCGGGACTGCCGGGTTTTTGAGACCCTGGACGGCCTGAAAAACTGGGCTTATTCCAAAGAAGATCTTAAGAATTCGCCAATTTGCATGGTTTCGCAAACGACTTTAACGGAATCTTTGTGGAAAATGTGCGGTGAATTTGCAAAAAAACAGTTTACTAACCTGAAAATTTTTGATACAATATGTAGAGCAACTGAGTATAGGCAAAGCGAAGCAGCTGGGTTGAGTGAAATCTGTCAGGCTATGGTCGTTGTGGGTGACCCCAAAAGTTCCAACACAGGCCGTCTTGCTATGATTTGCCGAGAACACTGCGACCGGGTATTCCTGGTGGACAATGCTTCCGAGCTGCGGCCGGAGGATTTTCGCGGTGTCAGCGATGTTGGAATCACTGCCGGTGCGTCGACGCCGGCGTGGATTATAAAGGAGGTCAACAAGACTATGAGCGAAATCACGAATGTTGAGACTGTACAGGAGGAGAACTTCGCGGAGCTTCTCGAGCAGTCCATCAAGACTTTAAATACAGGAGATAAGGTTATCGGCACCGTGACCGGAATCGGCAACACCGAAGTCCAGGTCGACCTCGGCACCAAGCATGCCGGCTACATCCCTTATGACGAAGTCAGCACCGATCCTTCCGTGAAGCCGGAAGACATCCTGAAAGTCGGCGACGAGATTGAGGTCTTCGTCGTTCGCGTCAACGACCAGGAAGGCACCGTGCAGCTTTCCAAGAAGAAGCTGGACGGCCTGAAGGTCTGGGACGACATGGCTGCTTGGGCAGAGGACAAGACCACTGTGGAAGGCACCATCACCGAGGAAAACAAGGGCGGCCTGGTCGCCAACGTCAAGGGCATCCGGGTGTTCATCCCCGCTTCCCAGTCCGGCATCGCCAAGGGCGGTGACATGGCCGGTATGGTCGGCAAGACCGTGCAGCTGAAGATCACCGAGGTCAACCGCGCCCGCCGCCGTGTTATCGGCTCCATCCGCGCCGTCAACTCCGAGGCTCGCAAGGCTGCGCAGGAGAAGATCTGGTCCGAGATCGAAGTGGGCAAGAAGTACCACGGCACCGTCAAGTCCCTGACTTCCTACGGTGCGTTCGTGGACATTGGCGGTGTGGACGGCATGGTTCACGTTTCCGAGCTGAGCTGGAACCGCATCAAGACGCCCGCTGACGTTGTGAAGGTCGGCGACGAGATCGACGTTTACGTCATTTCCTTCGACCCTGAGAAGCACAAGATTTCTCTGGGCTACAAGACCGCCGAGATGAATCCCTGGAATCAGTTCATGACCAAGTATTCCGTGGGCGACGTTGTGGACGCCAAGATCGTCAAGCTGATGACCTTTGGTGCCTTCGCCGAGATTCTCCCCGGCGTGGACGGCCTGATCCACATTTCCCAGATCGCTGACCGCCGCATCGGCAAGCCCGAGGATGTTCTGTCCGAGGGTCAGGATGTGAAGGTCAAGATCACCGATGTGGACGCCGAGAACAAGCGTATCTCCCTGTCTATCCGCGCTCTGCTGGAACAGCCTGAAGAGGACGCCGAGTAATTTTTGATGCAACACCGGGGCTGCGCAGGTAGCCCCGGTGTTTTGCTGAATGAGAGACACTTTGTGTTTATAAGGAGGAAAACTATGGTAAAGCATATCGTACTGTACACCCTGAAAGAGGGCGTTGACAAGACCGAGGCCGTGAAGCTGATCGCCTCCGTTCTGGAGCCGCTGGTGGGGAAGATTCCGGGTCTGCTGCATCTGGAGATCCGTCAGGCCTTCAACGGCATGGATTACGCCCTGTATTCCGAGTTTGAAAGCCGGGAAGCGCTGGAAAACTACGCCGTGCATCCCCTGCATCAGGAGGCCAAGACCCACTTCTTCCACCTGCTGGACAGCCGGGTGGCAGCAGATTACGAGGTATAACTTATCCACAAGTGACAGTCCGGCGGACGGGCGAAGGCCGCAGTCCCGGACGGAAGGAGAAATAGATGAAAGCAATTGTAACCGTAGTCGGAAAAGACCGGGTGGGCATCATCGCGGGTGTCTGCACCGCTCTGGCGGATTTCAACGTCAACGTTCTGGACATCAGCCAGACCGTCATGCAGGGCTATTTCACCATGATGATGGCGACGGAGGTCTCCGCGTGCAACGTGCCGCTGGGAGAGCTTGTTACCCGGATGGACGAGATCGGCAAGGAAATGGGACTGTCCATCCGCGTGCAGCGCGAGGACATCTTTGAAGCCATGCACCGGATTTGAGGGACAGGCCATGCTGAATCAGAAGGACATCCTGCAAACCCAGGATATGATCGACAAGCGGCACCTGGACATCCGAACCATCACCATGGGCATCAGTCTGCTGGACTGCTGCGACCCGGATATGAAGACCTGCTGCGATAAGATTTATCGGAAGATTACCCGCTGCGCCAAGGACTTGGTGAAGGTCGGCGAGGACATCGAGAAGGAATTTGGCATTCCCATCGTCAACAAGCGGATTTCCGTCACGCCCATCTCCATCGTGGCCGGTTCCTGCGAGACGGATTCCTATGTGGAAATCGCCAAAACCCTTGACGCAGCGGCGATCACCTGCGGCGTCAACTTTATCGGCGGCTTTTCCGCTCTGGTGCAGAAGGGCTGCACCACGGGAGACTGGAAGCTGATCCGCTCCATCCCCGAGGCCATGGCGGCCACCGAGCGGGTGTGCGCCAGCGTGAATGTTGGCTCTACCAAAGCGGGCATCAACATGGATGCCGTTGCGGAAATAGGTCGCATCATCAAGAAAACCGCCGAGCTGACTGCGGATAACGACGGCCTGGGCTGCGCCAAGGTGGTGGTGTTCGCCAACGCCGTGGAGGATAACCCCTTCATGGCCGGTGCGTTCCACGGCGTGGGCGAGCCGGAGTGCGTGCTGAATGTGGGCGTTTCCGGCCCCGGCGTGGTGTACCATGCCTTGCAGAACGTGAAGGGGCAGCCCTTTGACGTGGTGGCCGAGACCATCAAGAAGACCGCCTTCCAGATTACCCGTATGGGTCAGCTGGTGGGCAAGGAAGCGTCCCGCCGTCTGGGCGTACCCTTCGGAATCGTGGATCTGAGCCTTGCGCCCACCCCCGCCGTGGGGGACAGCGTTGCCCGGATTCTGGAGGAAATGGGGCTGGAGGTCTGCGGCACCCACGGCACCACGGCTGCCCTTGCCATGCTGAACGACGCGGTGAAAAAGGGCGGCGTGATGGCATCCAACCATGTGGGCGGCCTGTCCGGCGCGTTCATCCCCGTATCCGAGGACGAGGGCATGATCGCCGCCGCCGAGGGCGGCACGCTGTGCTTAGACAAGCTGGAGGCCATGACCTGCGTCTGCTCTGTGGGACTGGACATGATCGCGGTTCCCGGCGACACCTCCGCGGCGACCATTTCCGCCATCATTGCGGACGAAGCGGCCATCGGCATGGTGAACACCAAGACCACCGCCGTGCGTATCATCCCCGCCCCCGGTAAGACGGTGGGCGACCGGGTGGAAATGGGCGGCTTACTTGGCAGTGCCCCGGTGATGCCGGTGCATGACAAATCCAGCGAGGACTTTATCGCCCGGGGCGGCAGAATTCCCGCGCCGCTGCAAAGCCTCAAGAACTGACAGTTTGACAGTTGGAGTGGCGAAATAACCTGTTCGACCAAACAAAAGGAGATTCTCGCTTTTTCCAGAACTATTTACCGTAAGGGATAAGGAATGCGCCTGCCATTTTGAAATGGCAGGCGCATAAATTTTTACCTTGCCGACAGGTCAACGCTTCTCCTGAGCATACTCATAGGCGGCACGGTCTTCGGCAGTTGGATGGTGAATTTCATCTGGGGGGTTCGCGGTTCTTCCAGCGGGTTGCCGTCGGAATCGGCCATGATGGGAGCGGTGATGGGGAAGGGGCGCACATCGGGGCCGACAACTTCCAGCGCGTCTCCCGCGCGGAATTTGTTGTTCAGGCGACACACCGCCAGCCCGTTTTCGTTGCAGGATTCCACCTTTGCCACAATCTGCCACTCCCGAATGTACCGGGAGGAAGCTACGTACTGCCCCGGTTCGCCGTAATAGAAGCCGGTGGAGTAGATGCGGTGGGAAATGTGATCCACCTCATCCCGCCAGACGGGGTCAAGCACCCTGCCAGCGGCGGCGTCGTCGATGCAGTGGCGGTAGGCTCCCGTGACGATGGCGGCATAGTAGGCGGATTTCGCACGGCCTTCGATCTTGATGCAGTCCACGCCCGCGTCCATCAGGTCGCTTAAGTGGTCGATCATGCACATATCCCGGGAATTTAAGATGTAAGTACCCTTTTCGTCCTCAAAAACCGGGAAATACTCCCCGGGGCGCTTTTCCTCCATCAGGGCGTACTGATACCGGCAGGGCTGGGCGCAGGCGCCGCGGTTGCTGTCGCGCCCCGTCATGTAGTTGCTCAGCAGGCAACGGCCGGAGTAGCTGACGCACATGGCGCCGTGGCCAAAGGTCTCGATTTCCAGCGTGGGATCGACCTTCCGACGGATGGCGCGGATTTCTTCCAGACTGCACTCCCGCGCCAGAACCACCCGCTTTGCGCCCAGGTCAAACCACGCCTGGGCGCAGACGTAGTTGGCGATGGACTGCTGAGTGGAAATGTGCTTTTCGCAGTGAGGGGCATATTTCCCGGCCAGGGTGAATGCGCCCAGGTCGGCCACGATCAGGGCGTCCACCCCGGCGTCGTCCAGCTGCTCCAGATATTCCGGCAGCCGGGCGATTTCGTCATTTCTTGGCATGGTGTTCACGGTGACGTGACACTTGACGCCGTGGTCATGGGCGTACCGCACTGCCTTGGGCAGCTCCTCGGGGGAGAAATTCCCCGCGAAGGAGCGCATTCCAAAGCTTGTTCCGGCGAAATACACCGCGTCTGCGCCGTAGGCTACGGCCATTTCCAGCCGCTCCATGTCCCCGGCGGGGCTGAGCAATTCCAGCTTTCTCATTCGTCCTCCGATTGCGTGGAAGCGGCAGCGGCGGCAGCAGCAAACTGCGCACGGTACTGCTCGTGCTCTTCCTGGGTGGTGGAGAACTGGTGCATACCGGTGGCGGGATTCAGAACGTAGTAATAGTAGTTGTGGGACTCGGGATTCAGCGCTGCTTGCAGGCTGGCAAGACCCGGGTTGGCAATGGGCGTAGGCGTCAGACCCGTGTGGAGGTAGGTGTTGTAGGGGCTGTCCAGACTGGTGTCGATGTGGTCGGACACGCCGTCCTGGGCGTAGATGATGGCGGCGTCGATGTTCAGCAGGGCGGGGTAGTCCCAGTGGAACAGACGGTTGTAGATAACACCGGCGATCCGGGGGCTTTCTGACGGGGCGGCGCTTTCCTTCTCGATGAGGGATGCGACGATGGTCACTTCCCGGACGGTGAAGCTTCCGTCGGTGACGGTGGCGTTCAGGGTGTCGATCTGGGCGCGCATTTCCTCGCTGAACCGGTAACCGAAGTTGTCCAGCATCTTTTCCAGAACCTCACGGGGGGAGGAATTCTTATAGAAATCGTAGGTATCCGGGAAAAGGAAGCCCTCCAGGCAGTATTTTTCTCCCCGGGTCACATTTTCCAGGAACCAGTAGTCCTTCAGCGCACCGTTGGCGGCGTAGGCGCTGAGATCCTGGGCGGTGCAAATGCGGTTTTCTTCCAGCAGAGCGAAAATCTGACGGCAGGTGTAGCCCTCGGGGATCAGCAGATTCTCCACGACCTCCCGGGTGGAGCTGGCGGACATCATATTGACCAGCGCGTGATAGTCGTACCGGGTATTCAGGTCGTAGATGCCGGGGTCGATTTTCTTCTCGGCGTGGGAGATGTCGGCGTAGAAGTGAAACAGGCTCTTGTAGCGGATCAGACCGGCGTCATAGAGCTTGTCGGTGATGCTGTCCATGGTGTCGGACTCGTAAACGGTGATGGTGACAGGCTTGTTTTCCCGCCCGAAGGCCAGCACGTCGGCGGCGCAGACCCAGATCATCCGCCCCATAGTCACGCCGATGACTACGATCAGCGCCAGCCATACGATGGTGACCAGAATGTGGGGGATACCCAGCAGACCCTCTCCACGGGTTTTCTTGGGGCGTCCTTTTTTGACGGGACGCTGACGGGCAGGCGTTTTCCGTTCCGGAGCGGGAGCATCCGCCGCGGCGTCAAAACTGCCGTCGTTATCCCGGTATTCCTGTTCCGCAATCTCGTCCTTCGGCGGTTCTGGCTCCGAAATATCTTCGGGCAGCTCCTGCAAATCCGGGTCGTCCAGAATGCTGGGGTCGAAGGGCGGCTCCTCCTCACCGTGTTCCAGCATGCCGTGGGATTCCATGGCGCTGTCGTCGGGGATGATCTCGCTGCCGATCTCCGGCTCGGCGAGCCGGCTGTCATAGGATTCCTCCATGCCGTCGTCCACATCCGGGATACGATCCATAAAGGAGCGGCCGCGCTCGGCGTCGTCGGCCGGGGGCGCAGGGGTTTCGTCCGGGGCGGGGGCGTCCGCAATGGGGGGGACGTCCTCATAAACGGGAGCTGCTTCCTGGACGGAATCGTCCTCAAATGCGGGAACGTCTTCCTGAGAGGGAATATCCTCCACGGCGGGTTCTTCTGCTTCCGCAGGAGCTTCCTCGGGCTGAGAATCGGGTTCCTCCCCAGTCATTTCTTCGGAGACGGGGGTATCCCCGGTTTCCTCCGATTCCTCGTCGGCGGGAAAGAAGGTCAGCTCTTCGGGAATGATTTCCTCCTCGTCCCGTTCGGGAAACTGTCTGTTATCCATATTGTGTTCCTCCAGGTCAGCGAATGACGATCTGTTCTGCGATGGCCTGCGCGGCGGCCTGACCCTTCAGGGCGGCGATCAGTGCCAGACCAAAGGGAACGGCGCAGCCTGCGGACGTGCCGGTGATGAGCTTCCCGTCGGTGACGGCGGGGGCGCAGACCATGTGGGCGCTGCCCATCTGATCTTCACAGCCGGGGTAGCAGGTGGCGCGCTTGCCGTCGGTGATGCCGAGCATGGCAAGAATGGTGGGGGCGGCGCAGATGGCGGCGACAAACCGGCCGTTTTCCCAGGCGAACCGCACGGCCTCCAGCGCCTCCGGGCAGCCCTTGATGGAGGCGACGCCCTTCATTCCGCCGGGGAGGACAATCATGTCCAGCTGGGTCAAGTCCATCTGCCCCAGCTCCATATCGGCGGTCACGGGAATGCCGTGGCTTCCGGTGACGACCTTTCCGCCGATGCCCACGGTGGCGACGGACACGCCCGCCCGACGCAGCAGATCAATAGGGGTGACGGCTTCCGTTTCCTCAAAGCCGGTTCCAAGCAACATGTAAACCATATTCAGTCCTCCAGACATGCCGCCACATGGCGGTAGATTTCTTCGTGAATGTCCTCAATACTCCGCATTTTCCCGTTTTCCGTGCAGGAAATGATCGTCCATCCGTAATATTCGGCGGCGGCGCGTCCGGCGCGGCGGCAAGAAGCGAGATAGGCGCTGTTCCGCTCGTGGATGTCCGCGGTGGTGTGGGTATCCTGTTCCCGGTGGCGCAGCAGCTGCTCCGTAAAATCCGTGGGGACGTCCAGATACAGCGTCAGATCGGGGCGGGGGAGCCCCAGCCGGTCGTATTCGAATTCGTACAGCCACCTGAGAAATTCCTGACGCTTGTCCTCCGGCTCCTTGGACGCCTGATGGACGGCGTTGGAGGTGGTGTAGCGGTCGCAGACCACCAGACCGCCCTGCTCGTACCACTGTCCCCAGGCCTTTTTATAGGAGGCGTAGCGGTCGACGGCGTAGAAGGAGGAAGCGGCGTAGGCGTTGACATCCGACGGATTCGTGCCGAACTCACCCCCAAGGTACATCCGAATCAGCGCGGAGCTGGGTTCGGAATATTGGGGAAAGACAATTTTCTGAAAGGCAATGTTTTCGTTTTCCAGACGCTGGGTCAGCAGACGAAATTGGGTGGACTTGCCGGAGCCGTCCGTGCCCTCAATGACGATTAGTTTGCCCATTAGAATTCTCCTTATATCACGGACATATTATCATAGCCTACAATATAGCATATTTTTCCCAATTTGTCCACCATTGCGTGGGGCCGAAACGGAGTTTTCTCGAATCAACCGCCGAAAAACAAAAAAAGTTGCAAACATGGGGGAAAAGTGATACAATAAAGAAAATTTCGATGAAAAAGGGAAAGAGAACCATGGAAGTTACATTTGAAAGTCTCGGCCTGAGCCAGGCCATGCTGAAAGCCCTGGAGGAAAAGGGCTACGGCTACCCCACCACCATTCAGGCGGAGGCCATCCCGTATTTTCTGCAATGGCGGGACGTCATCGCCAAGGCGCCCACCGGCACCGGAAAGACCTTTGCCTTCGGCATCCCCATGATCGAGCATATCGACCCGTCCAAGGAGGGCGTTCAGGGGCTGATTCTTGCCCCTACCCGGGAGCTTGCCATCCAGATCGGCGACGAGCTGCGGGGGCTGCTGACCTATTTCCAGGGCATTCGGGTGGCGGTGCTGTACGGCGGCGCGGGCATCGGCGGCCAGATCAAGCAGCTGGAGCGCAAGCCCCAGATCGTGGTGGCGACGCCGGGACGGCTGATGGATCACTACAACCGTAAGACCATCCGCCTGGACAAAATCCAGACCGTTGTGCTGGACGAGGCCGACCGGATGCTGGATATGGGCTTTTTCAAGGACGTGACCCGGATCATCGATAAGGTGAAGAACCGGAAGAATCTGGGGCTGTTTTCCGCCACCATCTCCCAGGAGGTCATGACGGTGTCCTGGATGTACCAGCGGGACGAGGTGGAAATCACCGTGGAACCCAAGCAGGAAGACCGCCCGGACATTGACCAGTTCAGCATTACCTGCACCCCGCTGGAAAAGGCGGAGACGTCCCTGCGCCTGATCCGCAGTCAGGGCTATGAGCGGGTGATGATCTTCTGCAACACCAAGCACATGTGCCAGCGTCTCTGCGACGAATTCCAGCGGGCGGGCTTGGACTGCGACTGCATCCACGGCGACATCCGCCAGAGCCAGCGGGAAAAGACCATGCAGCGCTATCGGGACGGAAAGCTGGCCGTGCTGATCGCAACGGACGTGGCCTCCCGGGGCATCGACGTGGACGATGTGGACTGCGTCATCAACTACGACGTGCCGGAGGAGAACGAATACTACGTCCACCGCATCGGCCGTACCGGCCGGGCGAAGAAAAAGGGCGTGGCATGGAGCATCGTCAGCAATTTCCCGGAGAAGGCCAGACTGGATGACATCTGCAAATACTGCAATTTCACCATTCAGCCCATGGTGATGGACAAGGACGGAAATCTGACGCCCGAGGAAGTCAAAGCCCCCGTGACGCCCAAAAGGAGATTCCGTTGAATCCCCGGGAAAGGGGCTTTCTGCTGCTGACGAGCCGTCTTGGAAACCCTGACCGTCAGGTTCTTTCTACCGCTCAGCTGCGCATGTTGGCGCTGCGGATGCGGGGCAGGGAATGCGCCCAGCCGGAGCGGGAAATGACGCGGCAGGATTTCATTGCGCTTGGCTACGACCGGGAGACGGCGGAGCGGTACTGCGCTCTGCTTTCAGATACGGAGCAACTGGACTACTATCTGAGCCGCGGAAGGAAAATGGACTGCACTCCCATCACCCGGGTCAGCGAGGATTACCCCGGAATTCTGCGGCAGCGTCTGGGGATGGACAGCCCCGGATGCCTGTGGGCGAAGGGGGATTTGGCCATCTTAAACACCCCTGCGGTGTCTCTGGTAGGAAGCCGGGAGCTGCGGGAGGAGAACCGGAAATTTGCCGCGGCGGTGGGATATCGCGCGGCGGAGGAAGGACTGACGCTGGTTTCCGGCAATGCCCGGGGCGCTGACCGCACGGCGCAGGAAGCTTGCCTTGCCGCCGGTGGACGGGTCATCAGCATTGTTGCCGATGAGCTGAGCAAGCAGGCCAGACGGCGGAATGTGCTGTACGTAAGCGAGGACGATTTTGACGGCGCGTTTTCCACCCAGCGTGCGCTGAGCCGCAATCGCTGCATCCACGCACTGGGGCGAATGGTATTTGTTGCCCAGGCCGACTTTGGACACGGCGGCACCTGGGACGGCACGGTGAAAAATCTGCGCTTCGGATGGAGTCCCGTAGCCTGCTTCCGGGACGGCAGCCAGGCCGCCCGTCAGCTGGAACAGATGGGAGCGTACCTGATCGGCACAGACGATTTGCTGGATTTCGGCGGCCTGATGGAAGAAGAAAAAACGCTTTTTTAGCCCATGGCGCACCCGCCGTGGGCTTTTCGCCGTGACTGCACATGTAATGAGGAAACTTATCCGTCCCTCAAATAGCGGTTTACATTTCTGACAAAACATGCTAAAATAAACCCGATATAGGGGAACACCCCAGGGAAAGGAATCGGCATATGAAAGGTATCATTTTAGCCGGTGGATCCGGCACACGGCTTTATCCTCTGACAAAGGTCACCTCCAAACAGCTGCTTCCCGTTTATGACAAGCCCATGATCTATTATCCGCTGTCCACCCTGATGCTTGCCGGAATTCGGGATATTCTGATCATTTCTACCCCGTCGGATACCCCACGGTTTCAGGATCTGCTGGGGGACGGCAGCCATTTTGGCATCCGTCTGCAATATGCCGTTCAGCCTTCGCCCGACGGGCTGGCGCAGGCGTTTCTGATTGGCAAGGAATTTATCGGGGACGATTCCTGCGCCATGGTATTGGGCGACAATATCTTCTACGGCAACGGTTTTTCCGACATCCTCGCCAGCGCGAGGGACACCGCCGAAAACGGAAGAGCTACTGTGTTCGGCTACTATGTGTCCGACCCCCAGCGTTTCGGCGTGGTGGAGTTTGACGAAAACGACCGGGTCATCTCCGTGGAGGAGAAGCCCGCCAATCCCAAGAGCAATTACGCCATTACCGGCCTGTACTTTTACCCCAAGGGCGTGGCGGAAAAGGCCGGGCAGGTGAAGCCCTCCGTTCGTGGTGAGCTGGAAATCACCACCCTGAATGAAATGTATCTGAAAGAGGGGCGGCTGGACGTGGAGCTTATGGGTCGCGGCTTTGCCTGGCTGGACACCGGCACCATTGAGAGCCTGCTGGAAGCGGCGGAATTTGTCCACATGGTGGAAAAGCGGCAGGGCGTCAAAATTTCCGCACCGGAAGAAATTGCCTACCGTTTCGGCTGGATTTCCGGCGATGAACTGCTGAAAGCCGCCGAGATTTACGGAAAATCTCCCTACGGCCGCCATCTGCGGCAGGTCGCGGAGGATCGTTTCAAGAGCTTTATGAAGAAAAAGGAAAGCGGGGGAGAGCAGTGACCATCATCGTGACCGGCGGCGCCGGATTTATCGGCTCCAATTTCATTTTCCATATGCTCCGCAAATACCCGGACTACCGGATCGTCTGCCTGGACAAGCTGACCTATGCCGGCAATCTGTCCACGCTGGCTCCTGTCATGGATAACCCCAACTTCCGCTTTGTGAAGCTGGACATCTGCGACCGGGAGGGCGTGTACCGGCTTTTTGAGGAGGAGCATCCCGACATGGTGGTGAACTTCGCCGCCGAAAGTCATGTGGATCGCTCCATTGAAAATCCCGAGGTGTTCCTGCAAACCAACATTCTGGGTACGCAGGTGCTGATGGATGCGTGCAGAAAATACGGTATCCGCCGCTACCATCAGGTTTCCACCGACGAGGTCTACGGCGACCTGCCCCTTGACCGGCCTGACCTGTTTTTCACCGAAGAAACACCCATCCACACCAGCTCTCCCTATTCCGCGTCCAAGGCAAGTGCCGACCTGCTGGTGCTGGCGTATCACCGCACCTACGGCTTGCCGGTGACGATTTCCCGGTGCTCCAACAACTACGGCCCGTATCACTTCCCGGAGAAGCTGATTCCGCTGATGATCGCCAACGCCCTGAACGACAAGCCGCTGCCCGTCTACGGGACAGGTGAGAACGTCCGGGACTGGCTGTATGTGGAAGACCACTGCAAGGCCATCGACATGATTCTCCACAACGGCCGGGTGGGAGAGGTCTACAACATCGGCGGGCATAATGAAATGCGCAACATCGACATTGTGAAGATCATCTGCAAGGCGCTGGGCAAGCCCGAGAGCCTGATTACATACGTCACTGACCGCAAGGGGCATGATATGCGTTATGCCATCGATCCCACAAAGATTCACAGAGAGCTGGGCTGGCTTCCGGAGACGAAGTTTGCCGACGGGATTCAGAAGACCATCCGGTGGTATCTGGACAACCGGGCGTGGTGGGAGACGATCATCAGCGGCGAGTACCGGGATTACTATGAAAAAATGTATGGGAACCGGTGACAGAGTATCCGACTGGAGATGAGAAAATGTATCATGTCGATTACAGATATCTTCGCCCGAAAAAGGCGGCGTGGCTGAAGAGAATGTACGATACACCCCTGGAGCGGAAAGAAACTTTGTCTGTATGGCATGGACGGAATGCGACGATTCTGCCTCTGTGTGCACGGGGGGACAATTTGCTTTTTGGACGAGGCGGCGTAGTGGACGAGAACGGACAATATGTAGAGCTGTCCGGCATCCCCACTCGCATATGGGGTTCCTACGTCTTTCCCAAGGCAGAGCATCGGAATGAAACAGTAGTCTATTGCGGGTTCCTGGTAAATCATTGGGGACACTTTCTGGTAGAAGCGGTTACACGGCTTTGGTATGCACTGGAGAATGACACTGGTGTGGACAAGTATGTTTTCTTCCTAAATGAAAATGAACAAAGGGAACTCAAAGGCAATTACCGGGAATTCTTCCGACTGCTTGGAATCCTGGACAAAATTGAAATAATCAATCAGCCGACTACTTATCGGGAGGTAATTGTCCCGGAAATTGCTTTTCGCTGCATGGAATTCTACAGTCCCAGATTTCTTGCCGTCTTTGATGCCATTGCTGACAGGATTGCTCCGTCTCCTGAATGGGTGCCGGAAAAGAAAATCTTCTTTACGCGTACCGGCTTCTCAAAGGGAAATAATCTTGAGTTTGGCGGAGAGTGCCTTGACAACTTTTTTCTGCGGAATGGGTTTACGGTTCTCCATGCCGAAGAAATTGCCACCATTTCCGGCTCCGCCCACCATAATATGCTTTTTGCCCAGAATGGGCAGAGGCTTCTTATTCTGGAACGTCTTGTCATTAATGTGGATTACCAGGTGAGCATAAATCGGATGCGCGGGCTTGGGGTGACGCCTATCGATGCCAATTTTCATCTGTATACCGTGGACACTGCGGGACCGCTGATGCTTGGCTATAACCATATTCTGGAACGATATATTTCCGACAATGGGCTTGTACCGCCCGATAAAGTTTATTGCAGCAAAAAATATCGTGACAGCTGCTTTAAGGCTTATATGGCTTCCTATCAGGATAACTACCGTTACCGCTGGCATATGGAACCCTGGTATCCGGAAATTGCCGATTCTCTTTACGAGGCCTATGAGGACAACTACCCCTATTTCAAGGAATATCTGGACGGAAACCGGCCATTCCTGAAAGAGCATTATTTTCAGATTCACTACTGGAAGCAGCTCCTGAAACGGCTGATTCACTATCATTCCTAAGCTGAGAGGAGATATCGCCATGTATCAACTTGATTGTAGCTATCTGCGTCCCAGGAAAGGCGAAAAGCTGAAAAAAATGTACCAAGCTTCCTTTGTGGAAAAACAGGAGCTTCAGGTTTGGCAAGGAAATAACGCCACCATTCTTCCTCTCCGTAAAACCGCGGAAGACGGGATTCTCTTTGGTCGGGGCGGTGTCGTAGACCAGAATGGAGAATATGTGGAATTGTCCGGCATACCGGATCGCGTTGGAAAGCCCTATCCCTTTGAAAATCCTGAATATCGGGATGAATCGGTCGTGTACTGTGGCTATTTGATCAACCATTGGGGACATTTCCTCATGGAAGCCGTCACACGTCTATGGTATTTTCTGGAGGATAGTATCCCCCCCCGTGGACAAATTCGTGTTTTTTGTCCGTGAGAATGAAACTCCCACGATAAAAGGGAATTTCTTAGAATTTCTGAAGTTGCTGGGCATTTGGGATAAGCTTGAAATCATCAGCGTGCCTACCACCTATCGCAGCGTCATTGTCCCGGAGATCGCCCTCCAGTGCTCCACCTTCTATTCCCCAAAGCTCTTGAAAGTATTCGATACCGTTGCGCGGAATGTTTCCGTCGATCCACAGTGGGAGGTCGCCGATAAAATCTTTTTTACCCGCAGCCGCTACGGAAAGGCCGCGACAGCTGAGTTTGGCGGGGAATGCCTGGATGATTTTTTCCGGCGCAACGGTTTTCTGGTGGTCGCCCCGGAAACCATTTCCCTGTCCCAACTGATTTTCTACATGCGGAATGCTATGGAAGTTGCGACCTATTCCGGCTCGGTTCATCACAATCTTTTATTTGCAAATCAGGGTCAGCAGGTGACGATTCTGGAACGTTTTATCTGGAACGTAGATTATCAGGTCGACATCAATCGCATGCGGGAATTCAGGGTCACGCCAATTGACGTGAATTTTCCCATTTACAGTGTAGATTTGCTTGGCCCTGTGATTCTTGGCTACAATCACATTTTGGAACGTTATATTTCTGATAGGGGACTTCTTCCACCAAGCATCGTTTATTGTACCAAAGAATACCGGGACAAATGCTTTAGACATTATATGTCCTGCTATCAGGACAACTATCGTTTTCGCTGGCATATGGAGTTTTACTACCCAGAAATTCCAGAGGCCGCATATGAAGCTTATCTGGATAGCTACCCCTATTTCAAGGAATATCTGGATGGGAACCGGCCATTCCTGAAAGAGCATTATTTTCAGATTCACTACTGGAAGCAGCTCCTGAAACGGCTGATTCACTATCATCCATAAAAACGGAGGCGCAGGAAATGGGTCAGATCAAGGTGACAAAAGCACCCATCGAAGGCTTGTATATCATCGAACTGACGGTTCACGGCGACAACCGGGGTTACTTCATGGAGACCTACAATCAGAAGGACATGGAGGAAGCCGGGCTGAATATGGTGTTCGTGCAGGATAACCAGAGTATGTCCACAAAAGGCGTCCTCCGGGGACTGCACACCCAGAAGAAGTATCCCCAGGGGAAGCTGGTGCGGGTGATCCGGGGGCGCGTTTTTGACGTGGCCGTCGATGTGCGCCCCGGCTCCGAAACCTATGGGAAATGGTACGGCGTGGAGCTGACGGAGGAAAATAAGAAGCAGTTCTATATTTCCGAGGGCTTTGCCCACGGCTTCCTGGTACTCAGCGACGTTGCCGAATTCTGCTACAAGGTGACGGATTTTTACCATCCGGAGGACGAGATGGGCATTGCCTGGAACGACCCCGACATTGCCGTGGCCTGGCCGGAGGTAGTGGGCAGCTATTCCGGCTCTGCGTCCGGGGAGGGCTATACCCTGGCAGACGGCACGCCTTTGCGGCTGAGTGCCAAAGACCGGATTCTGCCCACCCTGAAGCAGCGGAGGGACTGAAAAAATGTACAGTATCGATTACCAATACCTGCGCCCCAAAAAGGCAGAGGCGCTGAAAGCGTGGTACGACGAGCCCTTGGCGGTTACGGAGAACCCTGCCGTGTGGCGCGGGAAAAACGCCACCATTCTTCCCCTGCGCCGTCAGGCGGAGGACAATCTGCTGTTTGGCAGAGGCGGCGTCGTGGACGAAAATGGGGAATACGTGCCGCTTTCCGGTATCGAAGGCCGGGTGCAGTTTGCCTATCCCGCGGAAAAGAAGGAATACCGGGACGAAACGGTGGTTTACTGCGGCTATCTGGTGAACCACTGGGGGCATTTTCTCATTGAGGGCGTGACCCGTCTCTGGTATTTTCTGGAAAATGACCCGGGTGTGGACAAGTACGTTTTCTTCCTGGATGAAAACGAGGAACGGGAGATCAGGGCGAATTACCGGGAATTCCTGGAGCTGCTGGGCATTTGGGAGCATCTGGAGATCATCAACACCCCCACGACTTACCGGGAGGTCATCGTCCCGGAGCTGGGTCTGTACTGCCGCAGACGTTATACCCCCAAGCTGCTGAAGGTCTATGACACGGTGGCGAACAACGCGGTGCCAGACCCCAATTGGGAGCGCCCGACAAAAATCTACTACAGCCGCAGCCAATTCAAGAAGGGAATGCCCTTTGAATCCGGCTTTGACACGCTGGACGATTTTTTCCGGAGAAACGGCTACACCATTCTCTATCCGGAAAAGGTGCCGCTCGGCCGGATGATCTCCTACATCCGCAACGCCGATGTGGTGGCGTCTCTCTCCGGTTCGCTGCCCCACAATATGCTTTTTGCCCGCCCCGGGCAGAAGCTGGAAATCGTGGAGCGGCTGACCATCAATGTGGATAACCAGGTCGGCATCAACCGGATTATGGGGCTGGACGTGACCTATATCGATGCACACATTCCCATCTATCCCGTGGATTTTGCCGGGCCTATTATTATGGGTTATACGGATTGCTTGCAGCGTTTTGCCGCCGACCGGGGCTATCAGCCGCCGGACGGTCGTTTCCTGACGGAAAAGCATTATCGCAAGTGCTTTATCAAATATATGAAGGCTTATGAAGATCTGTACAACTATAATTGGTTCATGTTTGACTGGTATGCGCCTTTAACGGAATCTCTGATCGAAGGGTTCCGCGCCGGCCAGGCATACTTTGGGGATTATCTTAACCGAAGAAAGCCTTTTCGGTGGTATCATTACTTGGAGTTCCACTACTGGAAGCAGTTTATAAAACGCCTTATAAAGAGATAGGAAAATGAACGGCAAAAACAGACCTGGAGGTGCTGTGCGTGTACACGGTGGATTATCGGTACTTACGCCCTCAAAAAGCTGCGGCTCTGAAAAAACAGCATGAGGTGGCTTGCGAGAAGCGGGAAACTCCCTCCGTGTGGCAGGGAAAGAATGCCACTGTTCTACCTGTGCGGAAAACGGATCAATTCGGTTGGATTGGCTGCGGAGGTGTTGTGGATGAGGATGGGAACAGCGTTGGGATTTCTGCGGTGGAGTGCTGTGTCAAACCGTGCAATTTCTTTGAATCCGCGGAATACAGGGATAAAAAAGTTGTTTATTGCGGGTATCTGATTCACCATTGGGGACATTTTCTGGTGGAGGGAGTTGCCAGGCTTTGGTATTTTCTGGAAAATGATTCCTCCGTGGATAGCTATGTATTTGCTCTGGACGAGGGCGAAATAAGAGAAATCAAGGGAAATTACAAAGAGTTTCTCACGCTCTTGAATATCTGGGACAAGCTGGAATTTGTCAATAAGCCGACAACCTACCGGGAAGTGATTGTTCCAGATTTGGCTTTTCGCAGATGGGGATATTATTCTCCTAAATATTTGGATATTTTCAATGCGATAGCCGAAAACGTCCCGCCTGCGGTTCAGATGCCGCAGAAAATCTATATGAGTCGCAGCCTTTTGCCAAAGCATAGGGATTTGGAGTTCGGCCTTGAAGCGCTGGATGATTTCTTTAAAAAGAATGGCTACACGATCCTTTATCCGGAAGGAGTGTCCTTGTCTCAACTGATTCAGTATATCCGAAATGCTGAGGTTGTTGCGACTGTATCCGGAACATTGCCTCAGAACATGTTGTTCGGTAAACAGGGGCAAAGGCTGCTCATTATGGAGCGATGCGCATTCATTAACGATTGACAGCCGCCGGTTGACCGTATAAAGGAATTGCAGACGACTTACGTTGATGCCAACATTCCAATCTATACCGTACCAATGACCGGACCTTTTATCATGGGGTATAACGACATTGTACAGCGTTTTGCGGAAGATAATGGCCTCCTGCCACCGGATGCCAGATTTTATTCCGATAGGTATTTTCGGGCTTGTTTTATTGGATACATGAAGTCGTATCGGGATTTGTACCGGTACCAGTGGTTCATGGAGCCGTATCTGATCCCGGAAATGGATTATCATTTGGAAGCGTACGAATACGGTGCTCAGTTTTATAAAGAATATCTGAATGGGAGCCGTCCGTTCCTGTGGCATCATTATTTTGAGTTTCATTACTGGAAACAGCTTGTAAAGCGTTTGTTGAAGAATTTACAAAGCCGAGAATGCTGCAAACCAGAATGAAAGAGTTTCGGGAGAGATTGATATGAAGTTTTTCGTAACCGGCGTTGGCGGTCAACTGGGACACGATGTCATGAACGAGCTGCTGAAACGCGGCCATGAGGGTATAGGGTCTGATATGCAGGAAGCATGTGACATAGCCGCACCCTACATGTCATTGGATATCACCGACAGGAACGCCGTAGAAAAGGCAATTACGGATGTGAATCCGGATGCCGTGATCCACTGCGCAGCGTGGACGGCCGTGGACATGGCGGAGGATGATGAAAACGTGGCGAAAGTACGTGCTGTCAACGCTGGCGGCACGAAGAACATTGCGGATGTCTGCAAGAAGCTGAACTGTAAAATGACATATATCAGCACAGACTATGTGTTTGACGGTCAGGGAACAGAGCCATGGAAGCCGGACTGCAAGGACTATAAGCCCCTGAATGTGTATGGTCAGACGAAATTGGAAGGAGAGCTGGCGGTCAGCCGGGAACTTGAAAAGTACTTTATCGTCCGCATTGCCTGGGTCTTTGGACGAAACGGGAAGAATTTTGTCAAGACCATGCTGAACGTTGGTAAAACGCATGACACGGTTCGCGTCGTAAATGACCAGATCGGCACGCCAACCTATACGTACGATTTGGCACGGCTGCTGGTGGACATGAATGAGACCGAGAAATACGGATACTACCATGCAACCAATGAAGGCGGCTATATCAGCTGGTACGATTTTACCAAGGAAATCTACCGTCAGGCCGGCTATCAGACGAAGGTTCTGCCTGTGACAACGGAGGAGTACGGTTTGAATAAGGCGGCGCGTCCGTTCAACAGCCGTCTTGACAGGAGCAAGCTTATGGAAGCCGGCTTTACGCCTCTTCCGACTTGGCAGGACGCGCTGAGCCGCTATCTGAAGGAAATCGGATACTGAAAGAATATCGCGTTTCTCCACATTTAGTGCTATAACTTGTCAAATATATCCGCAGGGGACGATTGGTTCATCGTCCCCTGCGGTTTTGTCAATTTTTCCGCATGAAATGCTCTTTCAGAGCAACCTCATTTGCCGCTCTCCAGATCGGCGGCGATAATCCGCTTCATGGCTTCAATGCCCACCTTGACGGCGCCGGTGGTGTCCTCGGTCATGGGCATGGCTAGCCCTGCCTTTTCCCGCTCCTGATTCCACACGGCGTGGAAGCAGCTGCCGCAGCGCACGCCCAGAGCGGCAGCGACCACAAACAGGGCGGCGGACTCCATTTCGCTGGCCTTGACGCCCAGACGCTTCCAGCTTTCCCACTTTTGCAGCAGGTCGTAATATACAGGAGATTTTTCCGGGCTGTGCTGACCATAAAAAGAATCCTTGCATTGGACGACGCCGGTGTGGGTGCGGTAACCCAGACTCTCACTGGCAGCTTTCAGCGCGGCGCTGATGTCAAAGTCCGGCACGGCGGGAAACTCAATGGGGGCGTATTCCAGGGAGGTATGCTCATAACGGATTGCGCCAGTGGCCACCACCACGTCTCCGGGCAGAACGTCCATGGCGATGCCGCCGCAGGTGCCGACCCGAATGAAGGTATCCGCGCCGATGGCCGCCAATTCCTCCATGGCGATGGAGGCCGACGGGCCGCCGATGCCGGTGGAGCAGACGGAGACCTTCTGCCCCAGCATGGTGCCTGTGTAAATATTGTACTCCCGGTTCATGCCGATATGGACGGGGTTATCAAAGTAGCTGGCAATGGACTGGCAGCGCCCCGGGTCGCCGGGGAGGAAAACGTAACGTCCCACGTCCCCCTTGTTACAGTGAATGTGATACTGCATTCCGACATCCTGCATATAAAACACCTCGTAATTTGGATTTGTTTTTATATTATATTACAAAATTCTGAAATTTGCAAGCAGAAATCGGAGCGCTTTTGACGCTCCGATTTGCTGTTAGAAAAAGCTTACCTGACTGGTGTCGGGCAGGTCGCCGAAAGCGCCGGCTTCCTTGAGCATCTGAATGTGGGTCTTGGACACCTTGGGACAGGCGGCGGCGACTTCCTCCACGGACAGGAAGGTCTTGCCCTCCCGTCCACGCATCAAATCCCATGCCGCGTTTTCGCCAAGGCCGGAGATTGCGACAAATGGGGGCAGAAGCCTGCCGTCCTTAATGATGAATTTCGTGGCGTGGCTGTCGTAAATGCTGATGGGCAGAAATTCAAAGCCCCGGATGTAGTATTCGTAGGCCACCTCCAGCGTGGTCAGCAGGTCTTCGTCCTTGTCCGTGGCGTTTTCGTTGTTCTCGATGGCGTCGATGTTGGCGACCACCGCGTCCTTGCCGTGGGTCATCAGCACCGCGTCGAAGCCGCCCTTCTGACTGCGGCGGTAGAAATAGGCGGAATAGAAGGCCAGGGGATGGTGTACCTTGAACCATGCGATACGGAAAGCCATCATAACATAGGCCACGGCGTGAGCTTTGGGGAAGAGGTACTTGATCTTCTTACAGGAGCCGATGTACCATTCCGGCACGCCCGCGGCCTTCATTTCCTCCTCCGCGCCCTCAGGGAGACCTCTGCCTTTTCGCACGGCCTCCATGATTTTGAAGGAGCGCTTTTCCGGCATTCCGCAGGAGATCAGATAGAGCATGATGTCGTCACGGCAGCCGATGGCCTGGTCAACGGTGGCGGTTTTGGAGGTGATCAGATCCTTGGCGTTGCCCAGCCACACGTCGGTGCCGTGGGAGAAGCCGGACAGACGCAGCAGCGTATCAAACCGGGTGGGCATGGTGTCCATCAGCATTCCCCGGGTAAAACGGGTATTGAACTCCGGAATGGCGACGGCGCCGGTGGGGCCGAGAATTTTGTCATCCTCATAGCCCAGCACCTTGGAGGAGATGAAAATGGACATGGTGTCCTTATCGTCCAGGGGGATGGTCTTGGCGTCGATGCCGGTCATGTCCTCCATCATGCGGATCATGGTGGGGTCATCGTGACCCAGCATGTCCAGCTTCAGAAGGTTTTCCTCCATGGAGTGGTATTCAAAATGGGTGGTGATCTGGTCGGCCTGGGGGTCGTCCGCCGGGTGCTGCACCGGGCAGAAATCCCAGATTTCGTTTTCCTGGGGAATAACCACCAGACCGCCGGGATGCTGGCCGGTGGTGCGGCGAACGCCGACACACCCTGCCGCAAGACGGGCTTCCTCCGCCCGGGAGGCGGTCTTGCCCCGCTCGGACAGGTATTTTTTTACGTAGCCGAAGGCGGTTTTCTCCGCCACGGTGCCGATGGTACCTGCCCGGAAAACGTGGGATTTTCCGAACATTTCGATACAGTAAGCGTGGGCTTTCGCCTGATATTCGCCGGAAAAGTTCAGGTCGATATCGGGCACCTTGTCGCCGCCGAAGCCCAGGAACGTCTCAAAGGGAATGTTGAAGCCGTCCTTTTCAAACTTCGCGCCGCACTTGGGGCAGACGGCGTCCGGCAGGTCGGCGCCGCAGCCGTAGCCCTTGGGAACGTCGAAGGTGGTGTACTTGCACTCCGGGTTGGGGCAGCGGTAGTGGGGCGGGAAGGAGTTGACCTCGGTGATGCCGGACATGTAGGCCACGATTGACGAGCCGACGGAGCCACGGGAGCCGACCAGATAGCCATGCTCCAGAGAGTTCTGCACCAGCTTCTGGGCGGACATGTAGATCACGTCGTAGTGGCAGTTGATGATGTCGTGCAGCTCCGTTTCCACGCGTTTCACCATCAGCTCCGGGGGATTGTCCCCGTAAAGGCGGTGGAATTTGGTGTAGACCAGATTTTTCAGGTCTTCCACGGAGTTTTCAATTTTGGGCGCGAACAGGTTGTGGGGGACGGGACGCAGGGATTCGCACATGTCGGCGATGCGGTTTGGGTTGGTGACAACCACTTCGCAGGCCTTTTCCTCTCCCAGATAGGAAAATTCCCGGAGCATATCGTCCGTGGTGCGGAAGTACAGGGGCATGTCCTTGTCCGCGTCGTCAAAGCCCTTGGTGGCCAGCAGAATGTGACGGAAAACCTCGTCCTCGGGGTTCAGGAAGTGAACGTCTCCGGTGGCGACTACCGGCTTGCCCAACTCCTCGCCCAGCCGGACGATTTTCCGGTTGTACTCCCGGAGGTCTTCGTCGGTTTTGGCCTCGTATTTTTCGTTTGCCAGCATAAAGCGGTTGTTCGCCAGGGGCTGGATTTCCAGAAAATCGTAAAAAGACGCAATGCGCTTCAGCTCGTCGTCGCTTTTCCGGTCGAGGATGGCCTGGAACAGCTCGCCCGCTTCACAGGCAGAGCCGATGATCAGACCCTCCCGCAGCTTAAGAATGTCAGATTTGGGCATCCGGGGCACCCGGCGGAAATATTGCAGATTGGAGTCGGAGATCAGATGGTACAGGTTGCGCAGACCGATCTGATTCTTGGCAAAAATGATGATGTGCCGCGCCTGCCGGTCGGTGATCCGGCCGCCGGAACGCAGATTGGTCATGGCGGGGTTGATGGCCTGCAAATTGTGAATGTCATGCTCCTCTTCCAGCTTGACCATGAGCTTCGCCATGATGAGACCGCAGGTCATGGCATCGTCGGCTGCCCGGTGATGGTTGAAGTCGGGAAGGCTCAGGGCGTTGGAGACGATGTTCAGCTTGAATTTGTTCAGCTGGGGCAGCAGATTCTGGGACAGAATCAGGGTGTCCGCCGCGGTGTAATGGTAGCCGTAGCCGAGGCGCTGACACTCGGCGCGGATGAAGCCGGTGTCGAAGTCGGAATTGTGGGCGACCAGAACCCGGTCGCCGATGAAGTCCAGAAATTTGGGCAGCACCTCTTCGATTTTCGGCGCGCCGATCAGCATTTCGTCGGTGATGCCGGTCAGCTCCACGATTTTCCGCTCCAGCGGACGCTCCGGGTCAACGAAGGTCTGGAAACGGTCTACTTCCTGGCCGTTTTTCAGCACGACGGCACCGATCTCAATGATGCGGTCGCTGCGGGAGGACAGGCCGGTGGTTTCCAGGTCGAAGGCGACGAATTCCTGATCAAAGGTGATGTCCTGCTCTCCGTGGACTACAATGCGGTCGTCCACGTCATTTACATAATATCCTTCACAGCCGTAAAGAATTTTGATATTCTGGTCGGTTCCGGCCACCTTGGCCTTGGAGGCGGCCTTCATGGCGTCGGGGAAGGATTGGGCAACGCCGTGATCGGTGATGGCGATGGCCTTGTGACCCCAGGCAGCCGCCTGCTTTACGGCGGCGGCGGTGTCCGTCAGGGCGTCCATGTTGGACATGGTGGTGTGCAGATGCAGCTCCACCCGCTTTTCCCCCGGGGCGGTGTCCTGCCGCTTGGGCATGGAGCCGGGCTGCATGGCGTAGGGCTTGAGAACCATTTCGTTTTCAAACCGGTCTTCGATCAGCTTGCCCTGCACCCGCAGGACGGAACCAATCTGAACGTTTTCCAGAATGGGCTTGGCCTCTCCGGCCTCCATAAAGCGGCTGATACGGACGGAGTTGGTGTTGTCCGTCATGTCGAATTTCACCACGTAGGCGTTGCGCTTTTTCAGCTCCTTGTGGTCAACGGCGAAGACCTTGCCCTCCACGATGACGGTTCCCATGTCCAGACTGAGATCCTTCATGGGAACGGGTGTGCCCTTGAAGGGCTTGCCGTAGAAGCTTTCGCTGGGGGCGGCGGGCTTGTCCTCTTTCCGGGGCTGGGCGGAGGAAGCGGCGGGGAGCTTTTGAATTTCCGATTCCCGCATGGACTCCGTGGCGGCAAACAGCGCCTTTCCTTCCAGAGCGTTGCCCGCCTCCACGGTAATATGCACCGGGGCGGCGAACCGTTCCCGCAGCACCTGCTCCACCGCCGGAATGTGCTCCAAAAGGGTTTCTTTTCCGTTGGCGGCAAGCTTTACCGTGAGATTCTGTTCACTCCATTCCCACTTTGCCCCGGCGAGAGAACCCCGCGCCATGGAGTTGCGGCTGACAAACAGCCACATCAGCTCGTCAGGTTCGATCTTTTGCAGCTCCGATTCCGGGTGGGTCGCGGTCAGCTCCAACTTTTGCAGACCGTACAGGCTGCAGATGTCCTTGCGAACCTGCTCCAGCAGCCGCTGCGGGATGTAGCGCTCGGAATGCAGCGCCACGTGGACGCTTCGGGTCTCGGGGTCAATGTCCGCAGCGGCGATAGCCGCCTGAGAAAGGGCTGCATACAGCTCCTCAGGCGGCTCATAGTCCGGAAACATATTCAGAAAGCAGATTTGTTCTTCCATATTGTGTCTCTACAGTGCTTCAATTCGTTTCAGCAGGGCGGGGAGCAGCTCGTCATAGGGAAGCTTTTCCACCTGTACGCCCTTTTCAAAAATCATGCCCCAGCCGTCGCCCCCGGCAATGCCGATGTCCGCTTCCCGGGCCTCGCCGGGGCCGTTGACCACGCAGCCCATGACCGCTACGGTGATGGGCTTTTCGCAGTTTTTCAGCGCTTCGTCCACCCGGTTCACCAGACCGATCAGGTCGATGCGGGTTCGTCCGCAGGTGGGGCAGGAGACGATGTTCACGCCGTCCTTCCGAAGTCCCGCGGCCTTGAGAATGTCCCGGGCGGCGTAGACCTCCTGCACCGGGTCATCGGTGAGGCTGACCCGGATGGTATCGCCGATGCTGTCCAACAGCAGCGCGCCGATGCCCATGGCAGATTTGATCAGTCCCTGCCGGACGGGGCCGGTTTCGGTCACGCCGATATGAAGGGGATAGTCGCACTTGGCGCGGAACAGCCGCGCGGCGGCCACCATGGTGGGGACGGTGGAGGATTTCATGGAAACGCAGGTGTCGTAAAAGCCCTGTTTTTCCAGCACCTCCGTCAGCCCCTGCTTCATCTCCCCCGCCTTGCCGATATATGGGTTATCTGCAAAGATCCAGACAGGAAGATCGGGGCTCTGTTCCGCCGTAATCGCCTCGCCCAGCTTTCTCCCGGCTGCCGTCCAGTCCATATGAACCGCCCCCTTGACCTCCTCATCCGGTGATAATTCACCCAGCAGGATAATCGGCGTTCCATATGTATTTTCTTCCAGATATTGGCGGCATTCCAGCTCATCAACCGGCTCCAGTATCACTGCCCCGGCACCGTCTGCCGCTTCCCGGCGCACCAGCTCCATCTGCTGTGCCAGATTATCCTTTTCATACAGGGTAATAAAGCTGACATCTACATTATACTCAACCGCCGCCTGATCCACGCCCTTGCGGAAGTTGACGTAATCATCATCCGAAGTATCGCTGATAATCAGGGACACCGGGTAGACCTCCACCTCTTTTTCCTTGATGATCCAATCCGTGGAGGAAAGGAGATACAGCAAAATAAGTCCCACACACAGGATTCCCCAGAGCACCAGCTCCTTTTTTTTTCTCACTCCATATCGCATTGATCTGTCGCC
>ERZ839767.1276-NODE-1276-length-39094-cov-27.966802_pt1 | contig 39094 bp, 36 predicted proteins | sample MGYA00519879_ERZ839767 | MGnify/ENA primary metagenome ERZ839767 (study PRJEB31850, sample SAMEA3708852) | human gut metagenome | biome: human gut; feature: human-associated habitat; material: faeces | place: China | collected 2014 ... | reverse complement strand
TTGCTCAGGTACTTAAAAAAAATATTTTATAATAGTGTTGCGGAATTAAGGATTAAAAGAAAGAGTAAAAGCAAGGGAAGTTTTTCTCGCAAAGAAAAACGTTCAGCCACGATTTTTCCGTTATCTTTGTGTCATCAACAGAACCTGACAGGTAAACTTCCGTTCTTGTCTTTCATCGGTAAAAATACCGATTGGCAGAGTATTAATTACTGCCCTATACGGCAGAGATAAACCCCGAGAGACAAGACTAATGAAATATTTCGGAAAATTATACGCTTCGTGCGAGCCTACGAAGCAACAGATAGACGAGTGGCTCAAAGAGTTAAGAAAGTTCATCGATACACTGTACGCCCTGTCGCACGTATCGAAGTCGGAAATCCAGCGCATCACGGGCATCGGCACGCATACGTGTTTCGACACCGTCCGCAACTTCCGTTTCAAGACGCTGGCCACCTTCTTCAAGGCAGCCGAACAGGTGTGCGAGATAGATTTCGACGTAACTACCCTGAGGCTGATCATAGAGAGCTGCATCATGCACAAGACGAACCTGATAGTACGCGAGGCCGATCCCGACGAGGAGCCGGGAGAAAACGAGTTCAGGATTCTGAAGCAGCTTTCCGTAGGCACGGACTCCCGAAAAGGCAACCCGACGGGAAAAAAAGCTGAAAAGTTGAAGTAAACATCAGGAAGTTTACCCGGATATTCGTACAAAAGCTCCGGCTTTTCGTACGAATATTCAAAAAATCTCCGGACATCGTCTGCACATCGCATCCGTTTCCGAAATATCTTTACGCATCAGAATCAGACCGAAAGACCAACGGCAACACTCGTCCGGTCACCCAATCCGTACCAATCGACAAAATCCGGACAAATCGACAAATCGGGCGACCGTTTGCGCAAACATGCTGAAACGTCAATAACATATCACAAAAAAGCTCAACAAACGCAAGTTAAAGCCCTTCCGAGTGAACCTTTCTGCCCATTATTTGTTATCTTTGCAGCGAAGAACGACTTCCTATGCGGCTGTGGGAACGACTCCTAGACAGAAGCACGATGTGCGTCATCTTCCGTATTTGGAGATAACAAACTGATTCATAGTGTTTTTCAGACGCTAGGAAGGAGAGAGAGGTGCATCCGTACCTCAACAAACATTCAATCAAGAAAAAAGGGAACAAAAAAATCAGAAGGACAAACATCCACAGACATGGAAAAAGAACAGGTATGGCTGCCCCTGCAGACGGTGTACAACAAAGAGCTGCTTGTAGCCGACTATCTCAAAGAGCAGGGCATTGAGCATTACATCCCCATGACATACGAACTTCGCGACACCGGACACGAGGGTGAATGCACCCACATACTCGTACCCGCCATCCACAACCTGATTTTCATCCACCGTCCCTACGACGCCAACTGGTGCCGGCAGTTCGCCTCCGAAGCCCCGCTGCCCGTCTATTTCCTGAAGAAGGAACGCAACGGCAACGACTACTGCACGGTGAGCGAACGCGACATGCAGAACTTCATGCATGCCACCAACCCCGACATCCAGGGCACGCGGTTCATCGATTCCGAAAAGCTTCGCGGCAAGCGCAGCGTCCCCGTCCGGGTAGTACGCCGCGGTCCGCTCTACGGTGTGACCGGCAAGTTCCTCCGCTACGGAGGCCGCCACTACATCGCCATCGAAATGCCCCAAAGCACCGCCCTGCTCAAAGTGAGCTACACCTGGTGCGAAACCATCGAAGAGTAAATTCAGAAAAACAATATAAAATCACTAACAGACAAGCATGAAACTAAAAGCTTTATCACTTGTTATTTTTATGGCATGTTCGCCCCTGCTCATGGCGCAGTCGGGCATGACCGACCAGCAAGTGCTGGAATATGCTAAAGATGGAGTAAAACAAGGCAAAGACCAGCGTACCATAGCTACCGAGCTGGCACGCCGAGGCGTAACCCGCGAACAGGCGGAACGCGTGAAGAAAATGTACGAACAGCAGACAAACACCGGCTCGGAAGACCTGAGCGGAACTGCCAAGGCAGAAGCACGTCTGCGTCAGCAAGTGCAGGAAGACAACTCTACCCTGCTCGACGAACAGCCACAGGCACAGGAAGTGGCACAGCAGGATGCCGTATTCGGCCGCAACATCTTCAATACCCGCAACCTTACGTTCGAACCGAACGTCAACATAGCCACCCCGCCCAACTACCGTCTCGGTCCGGGCGATGAAGTAGTAATCGACATCTGGGGAGCCAGCCAGAACACCATCCGCCAGCAGATCTCGCCCGACGGAACCATCAACCTCGAACAGCTCGGCCCCGTATTCCTGAGCGGCATGAGCATCGAGCGCGCACAGCAGTACCTCACCGGCGAGCTCCGCAAGATCTATTCCGACCAGAGCAACCAGATACGCGTCACACTGGGCAACACCCGTACCATCCAAATCAACGTGATGGGCGAAGTAATACAGCCGGGAACCTATGCCCTCTCGGCCTTCTCTACCGTATTCCACGCCCTCTACCGTGCAGGCGGTGTGAGCGACATCGGTAGCCTCCGTAACGTGAAAGTATCGCGCGGCGGACAGACCGTAGCTACGGTAGACGTTTACCAGTTCATCATGCAGGGCAAGACCCGCGACGACATCCGCCTGGAAGAAGGCGACGTGATTATCGTTCCTGCCTACGAAGAACTGGTACAGATTACAGGCAACGTGAAACGCCCCATGCGCTACGAAATGAAGAAAGGCGAAACCCTTTCTACCCTGCTGAAATATGCCGGCGGATTTACCAGCGACGCCTATACCAAGAGTCTGCGCATCGTGCGCCAGAACGGTAAGGAATATCAGGTAAACACCGTGGATGACACCGACTACAGCGTATGCAAGCTGCACGACGGCGACGTAATCACCGCCGAAGCCATTCTGGACCGCTTCACCAACAAGCTGGAAGTGCGCGGCGCCGTATACCGTCCGGGCATCTACGAGCTGGGCGGCAAGCTGAACACCGTACGCGAACTGGTAGAGAAAGCCGACGGACTGATGGCCGACGCCTTTACCGGCCGTGCCGTACTGTACCGCGAGCGTGAAAACAAGACCCGCGAAGTGAAGCAGATAGACATCCGCGCCATCATGGACGGCAGCCAGCCCGACATCCCGCTGCAGAAAAACGATGTACTCTACATCCCCAGCATCCACGACCTGGAAGACCTGGGCAACGTACAGATATTCGGCGAAGTAGCTCATCCGGGCGACTATCCGTATGCCGACAACATGACCCTCGAAGACCTCGTAATCACCGCAGGCGGTCTGCGTGAATCAGCTTCCGTAGTACGTGTCGACGTGGCACGCCGCGTAAAAGATCCGAAGAGCACCGAAAGCCCCGCTACCATCGGACAGAACTTCTCTTTCGGCCTGAAAGACGGCTTTGTGGTAGACGGCGAACCGGGATTCACTCTCCAGCCTTACGACCAGGTATTCGTACGCCGCAGCCCGGGCTACAGCGCACAGCAGAACGTGGTAGTAGACGGTGAAGTACTTTACGGCGGAACCTACGCCCTAAGCAGCAAGAACGAACGTATCAGCAGCATCATCGCCAAGGCAGGAGGCGCCACTCAGTTTGCCTACGTAAAGGGAGCCAAGCTTACCCGTGTAGCAAACGACGAAGAGAAACGCCGCATGCAGGATGTAGTGGACATGATGCGCAAGGAAATGGGTAACGGAGCCATCGACTCACTCGGTCTGAAAGTACTCGACACCTTTACCGTAGGTATCAACCTGGAAGAAGCCCTTGCCAATCCGGGCAGCGATGCCGACATCGTATTGCGTGCAGGCGACGTGATCAGTGTGCCCGAATACGTGAACACCGTGAAAATCAGCGGTGCAGTGATGATGAGCAACACCGTATCCTACAAGCAGGGAGAAGGTGTGAAATATTACCTGAGCCAGGCAGGAGGCTACAGCCAGAACGCCAAGAAGAGCAAGAAGTTCATTGTCTACATGAACGGCCAGATAGCCGAAGTGAAAGGCAGCGGCAAGAAGCAGATCGAGCCGGGCTGCGAAATCATCGTGCCCAGCAAACGTCACAAGCCGAATCAGTTAGGCAGCATATTGGGCTACGCTACTTCGTTCGCTTCACTGGGAACCATGGCAGCATCCATTGCTAACTTGATAAAATAATATAGATTTCTCATAAGCCACAGGGAGCACGGTAAGGAACACTTTACTGCAACTTTTCTCACTTACCAAGCCGTGCCGACTGTGGTATTTTCCACATAAACATATATGACCGAAAACAAGAATTATCAGAACCCTGAAGTACAGGATCCGGAAAACGATGAACAAGAAATAGACTGGATGGATATTCTGCGCCGCATCTATGCCATCCGTAAGACCCTCTTTAAGGCAGCCGGTGTAGGCGTAGTGCTGGGCATTATCATTGCCCTGAGCATTCCCAAACAATATACCGTAACAGTCACTCTTTCTCCTGAAATGGGTGGAGATAAAGCAAGTGGACTTGCTAGTCTAGCTTCTTCTTTTTTAGGTGGAACGGCAACCAACAGTAATAATGATGCCCTAAATGTAACTCTAGCTCCGGATATTGTAGCCTCCACTCCGTTTGTTTTAGATTTATTCGACACTCATGTACAAACGCTCGATGGAAAGCTAGATACAACCTTAATTATCTATTTAAATGAACAGAAACAGCCTTGGTGGGGATATATTAAAGCAGCTCCAAGCTTAGCAATCGGGGCAATCAAATCTCTTCTTACCGAAGAAACAGATACAACGGCTGAATTAAATCCTTTCCAACTGACCGAAAAAGAATATCAAAAAGTAGAAGGATTAAGAAAAGCCATCACAGCAGAAGTAGATAAAAAAACAGCTATGACTACCGTTACGGTCACCTTACAGGACCCCAAAGTAACTGCCATTGTTGCAGATAGCGTAGTAGCTAAACTCCAGCAATATATCATTGATTATCGTATCAAGAAAGCTAAAGAAGATTGCGCCTACCTAGAAGAGCTGTATAAAGAGCGTCAACAAGAATATTATGAAGCACAAAGCAAGTATGCCCATTACTTCGACACCAACCGCAATATCGCATTTCAAAGCGTACGTGCCGAACAGGAACGCCTGCAAAACGATATGAACCTTGCCTACCAAGTATATAGTCAGGTAGCTCAGCAACTACAAGTAGCACGCGCCAAGATACAAGAAGAAAAACCAGTGTTTGCAGTAGTAGAGCCAGCAACTATACCATTATTACCTTCTGGAACCAGTAGAAAAACAATATTGTTAGGTATTGTTTTTTTAGCTATATGTGGCACAGGAATGTGGAAACTATTAGGATTGCATTATTGGCAAATGCTGAAAAGTCAAATGAAATAAGAACAAATTAAATATAAATATGAATGCTCCAAAAATTATCGCAGAAATAGGTTGCAATCACAAAGGTGATATGGCAATCGCAAAAGAAATGATTATGACAGCTGCCACATATTGTAAAGCAGATGTTGTCAAATTTCAAAAGAGATGTAACAAAGAATTGCTAACTCCAGAAGAATATAATGCTCCCCATCCAAATCCACAAAATTCTTACGGTGCAACATATGGTGAGCATAGAGAATTTCTTGAATTTAATTTAGATCAACATAGACAACTACAAGAATGGTGCAACGAATACGGTATAGAATATTCAACTTCTGTCTGGGACATTACTTCAGCAAAAGAAATCTGCACCCTAAAACCTAATCTGATAAAAGTGCCTTCTGCATGTAACTTAAACAAAGGCTTACTTACTTATCTATGTGACAACTTTGGTGGAGAAATTCATCTTTCTTTTGGTATGACAACTAGAGAAGAAGAAGAACAAATCATCAGTTTCTTTGAGGAAAAAGGTAGAAATAAAGATTTGGTAATCTACGACTGTACATCTGGTTATCCCGTACCTTTCGAAGACATTTGTTTATTAGAGATTACCCGCCTGCGAGAATTATACGCAGACAGAGTAAAAGCAATAGGTTTTTCCGGTCACCATCTAGGTATCGCTGTTGACTCAGCAGCTGTGGCTCTTGGTGCTGAATGGATAGAGCGCCATTATACACTTGACCGTACCTGGAAAGGAACCGATCATGCAGCATCACTAGAACCTGACGGTGTTCGTAAACTGGCACGTGACTGCCGTGCTGTAGCTAAAGCGTTGACATATAAAAAAGAAGATATCCTTGATATCGAAAAAGTACAACGAAACAAACTAAAAAAGAACCAAGTTAAATGGTAATTAATAAATGAAAACAATAGCATTTATACCAGTCAGAGGGGGAAGTAAATCTATTCCCCTCAAAAATATAAAGCCATTTTGTGGCAAACCTTTAGTCTGCTGGAATATTGAAGCTCTAGAAGGTTGTGATTTAATAGACGAAATCATAGTAGCTACAGATTCAGACAAAATAGAAGAAACCGTATTAGCGCAATCGTATAAGAAAACTAAAATATATCGACGTTCTGCTGAAAACGCCTGTGATACAGCTAGTACTGAAAGTGTAATGTTGGAATATATTAATTATGCCCACTTACCGCAAGAAGATATTTTCATGCTGGTTCAGGCTACCTCTCCTTTAACAGAAACCCAACACTTTACAGAAGCGTTAGGTATCTATCAAAAGGGGATATATGACTCTATGCTGACTTGTGTAAGAAACTACCGCTTCTTCTGGAACGAAGATGGAACTAGTAAAAACTATGATTACATGAATCGTCCACGACGCCAAAATTTTAAGGGCGAATTAATGGAAAACGGAGCTTTCTACATTAATACGGTTAGCAATATTTTAAAATCAGGCAACCGACTAAGCGGAAAAATTGGCATATATGAAATGCCTGAATATACCGCAACAGAGATAGACGAACCGGACGATTGGATTATACTTGAAAACTTGATGCGCAAGCATGTATTATCCAAACGTACCTCTCAACCTCAAATTAAGTTATTTCTGTCGGATGTGGATGGTACGTTAACGGATGGAGGAATGTATTATTCCGAAAAAGGTGACGAATTGAAGAAATTCAATACTCGTGATGGCATGGGTTTCCAACTACTTCGCGAAGCAGGAATCAAGACAGGTATCATAACTTCAGAAAATACCGAGATTGTTGCAAACAGAGCTAAAAAACTAAAAATCGATTTTCTAGTACAGGGAAAGCGAGATGGTGGTAAATTAGCTGCTGCTCAAGAAATATGTAGCCAATTAGGTATTACATTAAATGAAGTTGCCTATATTGGTGATGATATCAACTGCCGTGAACTTCTTGAAGCTGTAGGAGTTGCTGCATGTCCGGCTGATGCTAATATAATTATTAAAAACATTACTTCCATCAAGATAATGAGCCGTAATGGCGGAGAAGGATGTGTAAGAGAATTTATAGATAAATATTTGAATTAATTACAAAATAATTATGCAAATAATGCTATAGGATAAAAAATAATTCTATAGCATATCATGGCTAAGTTTTATTTTTCATATCAAGTTTACATTGAATAAAGTTCAAACTTAGACATTCCCAACAAGTTCTATCGTCTTATGTCACTTGCCAAAAATAGCTTTCTTTACTTAATTTCAACACTTTGTATAAAAGCGACATCATTTATATTATTACCCTTCTACTCCTATTTAATAACTCCAGAAGAATATGGATATGTATATGTAACTTCAGCATTTGTCACATTCATGTCACTTTTCATGATTATATCACTTAATGGAGCAATACAAAGATTCTATTTCGAATGTAAAAATGAGAAAGAAGTAAAAGCCTTATACTCAAATATATTATGTATTGTTGCCATATTTGTAATATGCATAGGAGGAATACTATTAATTAATAAAAGTAAAATAGCCAATTTAATAGGACTTCCCATAAACTATTTTGATTATGCTATATACATATCTATGATTTCTGCTTTTTATCCACTAATCTTGTCACTGTTATATGTTTCAGAAAAAGCCAAACAAGTATCATTAACTTCTATTTCTCTTGGCATCATAGGAATCATCATACAACTAACGATGGTTCTAAACAGTGAAGATAAAACCCTAGCATTAATACAGACAATGCTGTATAATGCAATACTGAGTTTTATTATTTTCTTAATTTATTCGAGAAAATACCTCACAATACCAAACTTCAATCTCAATAAAATTAACCGATATATTAAATATAGTATATCCCAATTTCCAAGTGATGTTTCAGTTTGGTTCATTTCATTTTCAGACAGGATTCTACTAAATAAAATGCAGGGATCGCATGATACAGGTATATATGGTATGGGAAGTACTATGGGACAAATTCCACAAATTCTTTTTCATTCAGTAAACAAAGCTTATGTCCCGTTCGTTTTTAAAAATTTCAAGAATCATGAGGAAGGAGAAACACAAGCTTTAAATAATGTCGTTAATGCAACCACCTATTTAATTTCTATTCTAGCCTGTGTTATAACGACTTTAATCATTTTTTCTAATAATATTATAGAATTATTTGCTCCGCAATTTAAAGCAAGTGCATATATCATGCCTCTCATTTTAACTGCAATATTCATAGATTGCAATCGCATAATATTTATGAATCCACTAAGTTACAATATAAAATATATCAAGATAAAATCTTTCATATGGATATTTGCTGCAATAAGTAATATAGGGCTTAATTTAATCTTAATACCAAAGTATTCAGCAATTGGAGCATGCGTATCCATCATCACATCATATAGTATAACTTTATTATTTATTCTTATATATTCACAAAAAGCTCTACCAGTTCCATACGAAAAAAAGAAGCTGATTAAAATAATTCTTTTTTCTTTCTTTTTTGGCATGTGCTATTTTATTGGAGATGGCATAAATGCTTTATTAATTAAGATTCCATTTTCAATACTATATTATTACTTTCTTTTAAAGGTAAATCACATTAAATTACAAAATATAAAAGAACTATGTCTAAATTCTTTATCACAAACAACAAAGAAATTTCAGAAAAAATAATTAAAGAAATAAATTCTTCTGAATTTAAATTATGCTTTAATACACAATGTGACAATATATTTGCTTTTGCAACTCAAAAGTTAAAAGTACCACATACTAATAGCCTTGAAATCAATAATGATTTTATTATAACTAATGGTACACTTATATATAAAGAAGGAAACAAAATAGAAAACTGGAAGCAATTATACAATGATTATAATAAAAACATAAAAGTAATCCGTCAATCTTCTATTGGGAATTATGCCATATGTATAAAAAAAGGAAATTCTATTGATATTTGGGGAGAAGAATCAGGGGCCTTTAATATCTTTTACTACAATGAAAAAGGAATCTTTCTCGTTAGTAATTCTCTTTACGATCTAGCAAAACTTATCAAAGAAAAAATATCTATCAATGAACTAAATGTAATAGAAGAAGCTGCACAATTTACAATACTTGGAGATGAAACTATATTTAACGAAATAAAAAGATTATCCGGTACACAGCATATCAATATTCAAAACAACTATTTTAATATCATTGAAGAAAAAATTTTATATCCAGTACTCAATATCGACACAAAAAAATGTGCATTCAATGTAGCAACCACACTAAAACAAAAAGCTAATTCAATTTACAACACTTTAGGAAATCCTGGAATAAATATGACAGGAGGTCTAGACGCAAGAATATCATTAGCAGCTTATCTCAGTGTTTCATCAAAACCTTTTTTAAATTACGGCATTGGAAATACAGGATTAACAAATACTAAAGATGAAGATTTACGAATAGATTTATTATTCCAAAAGAAATATGGACTTGATTTACGAATAGGAAGTTGGAAAACCCCTACACCTCTTAATCGAGATTGGGAATATTATATCTCCAAATATGGTTTTGGAGCCTACGTATATTCAGCTTCAGCTGATGTCATGAACTATTATGAAAATAGTCAAGGCAATATCATGACTTTTGGCTTTGGAGGGGAATTATATAGAAATCTACCTTGGATAGAAAATAGAACTAAATCTTATTTTAATGTAGATGAATTTATAGATGAATATTACATTACAGGTGATGCAAAACTTATGACACAAGATATACCCAATTATAGAGAACACATAAAAAAGAAAATAATCAAATTATGTGAGAGATATAATTTAAATCCTAGTCATATTGACAATGTAGATAATTTCTATTTACTTGTTGAATACAGAAAAACAGCAGATAGTAAAATACTTAACTTAGTTAATATGATGAAGTTCTCTAATCTGTTATTAATGGAAAGAGAATGCTTGGAAAATGCTAGAGTTAACATAGAAAACATGAAACAATCTAAATTCATGTTACAAATTATAAATAATTTGAGTAATGATATTTTAGATATTCCCATATTTAGTCATTGTCAATCAAGAATATATAATAAAGAAACAGAAACTTTATTATCAGAACGTAAGCCTCTAAAAACATCAATTAAACAAAAAATAAAAGACATCATTCCTGCAACAGTTTTAAACCGTCTTAAACAAGTTGCTAAAAGTGAACAGGCAAAAAAGCCAAATGAAATTTTAATTTTTTTAAAGCAATACTTAACCTCAAATCCATATAATATCTTATCAAGTGAATACTTAGAAAAAATAAGCTATTTACCTAAAATATCAAAATATGCTTTAAGTTTAGCAATCATAAAATCAATCTACAGCACTAAATAAAAAACAAATGATAGAATTTATGAACAAAAACAGCATTTTAGATAGATTTATAGCATTTGAGCAAAACTACAAGTTATTTAATAGATTTTACTATGATTTTAACTATTGGTGTTATATTCGCTTTGAAATTTACAATGAAATTTATAGAAATATAAATAAAACGTCACCTATCAGTTTGAATATAAAGAAAAAACCAATACTAAAAGTTATAGAGAAATTAAACAAAATCCGCTATATATCAGAAAGTTTTATTAAATATCCTCGAAAGAAAAAAGATATAATCATCATGCAGCATCCCAGAAAATTGCTAATAGATGGTTATTATCAAGATATATATACAAATTATTTAGCAGAAAAATATTGTGATAATAGCATTATTATAGATTGCCGTTTAACATCATCATATTATCATAAACAAAAATACAAATACTACAAAGATGATATAACAACCATATGGAGATATTATTATAAAATAATAACCCCAAATGATAAAAAGGAAGATTTATTTTTAAAGTCTCTGCAAATAAATATAGAAAAAGAATTTAAAATAAATCTTCCTCAAAATTATCTCTCTCAATTAATTTATGAGCGCTTTCTTATCTATAAATCTTATCATAAATATTACACCCAATTATTAAAAAGAACATCACCTAAATGCATTATAGAAGTAGTGTACTATGGTGCCAACAATATGGTCCTAAATGAAATTGCAAAAGAAATGCATATACCCACAATAGAATTACAACATGGAACAATGGGATATAATCATATAGCTTACAATCTACCACCCCAAATATACCTCAAGCAACTTCCATCTCACATGTTCCTTTTTTCTGACTATTGGCAAAAAACCTCAAGAATACCACAACAAACACATATAAAGATTACTGGTTATCCATATTTTGAAGAACAATATAATAAAACGTTTAATACATATCAGAAATCAGATGTTTCAAATAGAAAGAAAAATATTTTATTTATTTCACAAACAACAATAGGATTGGATCTTAGTAAATTTGCAAGTCAACTAGTAGAATTAATTGATTTAAACCAATACAATATACAATATAAATTCCACCCCGCAGAATATGACCAATGGAAAGAAAGAATGCCATGGTTATACGAAAAAAGACACTTGATCGAAATTATTGAAAATAAAAACAAAACACTCTATCAATTATTTGCTTCAAGTGACATTCAAATTGGAGTATATTCCACTGGTATATATGAAGGGCTTGGCTTCAATTTAAGAACTTACATTGTTGCACTTCCAGGTTGGGAAGGAATGGCTCCTTTAATAGAGAATAATTATGCTCAACTCATACAAAAACCTGAAGAACTTATTGAAGCAATAGAAAGTATGAATATCTCCCAAAATGAATCATCAAATCCAACTTTTTGGAAAATGAATTCTAAAAATAATATTTTTTCAGAAATCGAAACAATATTAAACTCTTATTCCCCCAAGGATCAATAATAAAACCCATAATAATATGATTGATTTCCCTTATATATTTCTAATTCTAGTATTATATATTGCTCTTTGGGTTTCCAATAAAACCTTATTATATAAAAAGCGTATATTTTATATTTCATGCATCATTGTTTATACTTTCATTGCATTCAGAGCTCAAACCGTTGGTGCTGATACTAATAATTATGTAAATTTTTTCATAGGAAAAACAAAAGAATATAATTCTGATCAGCGAGAATTAGAACCTTTATTACTACTTTATAATCATATTTTACAAATCATTTCCAATGGGGCTGTATTCTACCTGATGGCAAATACTTTTTTTTCTTTATATCCTATTTATTATTTAATAAAACACTATTCATATAACAAAGTATTATCGATAATTCTATTCTTTATTTTAGGATACTATATTACTTATTTCGTTGCTTTACGACAAATATTAAGTATAGCTTTAATTTTATATGGATTCATATTATATAAAGAGAATCAAAATAGAAAAATAAAATGGTCTTTATTTATTTCATTCTCTATTATTGCTTACTTCATGCATACATCAGCAATTATTGTTTCAACACTATTCATAATTACATTCCTTATAAAAAATATCAATAAAAAAATCTATGTTTTATTAATTATATCATCCTTCTTTATAGGATATGTATTTAGAGAGAATTTTTATATGACAATATTTGCTTATATATCTGGATTAAACAGTTCTGTTATCGAACGTATAAGCAACTATTTAAACGAAGATTTATCTTTTGAATCGATGTCTATTATAACGCTGTTATTACCTAATATCATAGCTCTTTCTTATATAAAACATATGGACTCTAATCAGTTAAATGATGAGATATCGAAATTATATCTTTTAGGTACCATATTAAATAATATTTTCATGTTTTTTATCTTTATCCAAAGATTAGTTATTCCTTTCCAAATCTTTTCAATTATAACATTAACATGGCCATTAGCTAGAAAAAAGAAATATAATTATAAATTAATACTTATTTTATTTACCCTTCTCTTTTCTATTAGATACATAAAAAGTAACATAAATCCTGATTTAAGTGATAAAGCAGATATGCATCCATATATTTTATTTTTTGAGAAATAAATTCTTACAATCCACTTAACATTATTATGCGAATTTTATATTTAATACATAGTACTATTGAAGGAGGAGCTACAATGTCATTTCTTACTTTAATTAAAGGAATGGTAGCACTTAATATAACTCCATACATCATTATACCAAAGAAGGAGCGCATTTCATCTCTTTTTTTAGACGAAATTAATCGCTTAGGTATTAATTATTATAAAGTATATCTTTGTCAATCAGTATTAGTTAGTCCTAAAAAGTTACAAGACTATCCTAAATATTGGTTAAAAAAGTATACTATGCCTATACGCCAATGGTATAGTCAAAAACATTTAATATTTTTAATAAAAAAAATAAAACCAGACATTATTCATACAAATACAGGTATATTACATGATGGATTTGAAGTATCAAAAAAATTAAACATTCCACACATATGGCATTTAAGAGAATATCAAGACTTAGATTTTAAACTTAATATTTATCCTTCATTTAATTCTTTTTGTCAAAAGCTAAAGCATTCTTACGTTATAGCCATCACAAAAGGAATTATGACGCATTTTAATCTACAAAATTACAATAAAGCATACACAATATATAATGGAGTTTTCTCACAAAAAGATAACTATTACAATCCTAACAAATCTAACTATTTTTTATGCGCAAGTCGTATCAGTCCTGAGAAAGGTATAGATCAAGTAATAAAAGCTTTTTCTATACTAAAGCAAAATGAGAATCATTATAAACTCTTAATAGCAGGATCTGGAGATGATAAATATATAAATGAATTAAAATTACTAACTCAACAACTAAAATGTGAAAAAGATATTATTTTTCTTGGATTCATTAAAGACATTAAATCATATATGCTCAAAGCAAAAGCATTAATAGTGGCATCACATAATGAAGGATTTGGAAGAATGACAGCAGAGGCATGTTTTTGTGGTTGCATTGTTATTGGAAGAAACACTGCTGGAACTCAAGAAATATTAAACGAGACAGGAGGATTTTTATTTAATAATATAAATGAATTAAGCAATGCAATGAACACTGTTATTCATCTTCCCATAAAAGAATACGAATTTATTGCACATTTAGCTCAAGATAAAGCTATAAAATTGTACTCTATAGAAAATTATATAGATCAAGTACACAATATATACAAACAAATAAAAAATCGTTCCTGACTTGCAAAACATTGAAATTATTTATTTTACTATAATAATATAACAAAAAATGAATAAGAACTGTATTTTTACAATTTGTGCTAAAAATTATATAGGTTTAGCTCAAACATTAGAAAAATCTGTAAAGAAATATAACAATAATGTCGATTTCTATATTATTGTCGCAGATGAGTTTAATAGAGAAGAAAAAACTATTCTTGGAAATAATATATTTATAGCAAAAGAAATCCTTAATATCGATGAGACATTATGGATCAATATGAGTTTTAAGTATAACTTAACAGAATTTTGCACATGCATTAAACCGTTTACTATTGAATATTTTTTCACACAAAAAGGTTATGAAACAGTTTGTTATTTAGATCCAGATATTTACTTATTCAATAGTTTTGACTACATCTACGAAAAACTAAATAAATTTTTAGTTATCACAGCCCCCCATATTACTATACCTGATTATCCATATTCAGGTGATACACCTGATAGAGGATTCTTATTTAATGGAATCAGTAATTTCGGATTTGTTGGATTTAAAAAATCTCCCAAAACCTTAAATGTTATAAAGTGGTGGGAAGATCGTTTAACAAAATTATGCTTCGGGGAAATGCTTTGGGCTGTTTGTACAGATCAAAAATGGTCTGATTTCTTTATGGCATTTTTTAACTATGACGAAATTTATTTTTCTAACAACCTTGGGCTTAATGTCGCTCCATGGAACTATTATGAGCGCAAAATAATAAAAGAAGATGAAACATTTTACGTTATAAGCCGCCGAGGAACAAGTGACAGAAAAGATAAATTAATATTTTGTCATTTTGCAGGATATAATTACAAACAATTATCAGAAGGAAAAATAGACAATAAAGCACGAATGAGAATTTCCAATCTCAAAAATTATGACGACATTGAAGTATTAGTCAAAGAATATGTAAAAGAAATCTACAATAATAGAAATCTATTTTCTAAATATCTTGATCTATCTTATTCTTATGCAACTTTTTCAAATGGAATGAAAATAGATGCTTTTCATCGTAGACTGTATAATGGAATCTGTGTGAATTTTGATTTTAAAGGCAACCCATTTGATGTTAACGAAAAAAATAGTTTTTTTTCCATGTTAAAGAAAAATAAGATATTATCTAAAAAACAAACTAGTAATATAGATAAATTAGCTCCCAATAATATAAATGGGTTTGATAAGAAGCTCCAATATATTTATAAAGCACTAAGAATATTCTATAAAATAATAGGATATAAAAATTATATACTTTTATTACAATTAGCGAGACGACTCTCTTTATATGATATCAACACATTTTTATTAGGAAAAGAATTTGAGAATAAAACTTTAAGAATGAAAGAATGAAAAATATATTTATTTTTATAGGACAATTATTACATTATATATTTCCTTATTTTTGTTACAAATCCTTTAAGGGGATATATAAATATATTTATACTGGGTATTTTAAAAAAGCATTTAAAAGTTTTGGTAAAGATTCAGTTATCAATCCTTCGTTTTTAATGCTAGTAGGAGCCCAAAATATTTCTATTGGCCAAAATGTTTATATAGGAAGTCGCGTACAACTTACAGCTTGGAACAAAGTTAATAATATATCATATCATCCTACTATTAATATTGGAAATAATACATCTATTGGCGACGAGTCACAAATTACATGTATTAATAATATCACTATAGGAAATGGAGTCCTAACAGGGAAGAAAATTCTTATTACAGATAATTCACATGGCTTATTAGATAACGAGAATTTAAATACAATCCCAATTAAAAGAAAAATGTATTCGAAAGGTCCTGTTATAATACAGGATAACGTATGGATTGGAGAAAAAGCAACTATATTGCCTGGAGTAACTATTGGCGAAGGAGCTATTATCGGAGCTAATAGTGTTGTAACAAAAGATGTTCCAGCTAAAAGTTTGGTAGTAGGATGTCCTGCAAAAATAGTAAAAACCCTAAAATTTTAAAAAATCATAATGAAAAACCCTGAAATTGAAGGTAAAATATTTGAAACTATTATATGTGATTTTAATAGATGCAAAACAACTCAAGTAAAATATCTATATATAGCAATAGCCACTATGTTAATTAAAGATAGAGGATTTAATTATATCTTTTGGCTCAGATTATCATCTTGTAAGAATGGAATATTATCATTTATTGCAAAGTGTATTAAACATTTTTTATCTACTCTATATGGAATCCAGATACCAACTTGTACAAAAATAGGGAAAGGATTCAGAATTAATCATGGTGTAGATATCATTATCAATCAAAATGCTATAATAGGGAATTATGTAACAATTCATCAGTTAACAACTATAGGTTCTTGGGTTAAAAATAAAGCAGCACAAATTGAAGATAACGTTACAATTGGCCCCAATACATGTATAGTAGATGATGTAAAAATAGGGAAAAATAGTATAATTGGAGCAGGTTCCGTAGTTATAAAAAATATTCCCAATGATAGTATAGCAGCAGGAAATCCTGCAAAAGTAATAAGAACTCTAATTTAACATACAAAACAATGATTGTAGGAATAAGTGGATACGTTGGTAATAAATTGACAGGTATTGGACGTGTATTAATAGAAGTACTTAATACGATAGCACCTATAAATACCAAAGACCAATACATTTTATTCAAAAATTATGATTTTACAGACTATGACGTTTTGAAAAAACATGAAAATATAAAAATTATAAATATAAATGTTTCTAAAAATAGTGCTATAAAAAATATCATCTGGCACCAATGGAGCTTTCAAAAATTACAAAAAACTTATAACTGTGATCTTGCATATATTCCGAATTTTTCTCTCCTAATATGGAAAAGAATTCCAACAATCGTTACAATTCATGATTTAATAGAATTTAATGTTCCCAATAAATTCAGTAAACTTAGAATGATGTACAGAAAGGCTATTGATCCTATGATGGTTCATAATAGTACTTTTATTACATCTGTTTCTGAATGCTCCAAAAAAGATATTATAAAATATTGTAATGCTAAGGATTCCAAGATTCAAGTTATACCGAATGCTGCCGATAGAAACAGATTCAAATTATATAATGAAGATATAGTAAAATCATGCTTATCTAAATATCAATTAGAATATAAAAATTATTGTCTTTTTGTCGGTACGATTGATTATCCTGGGAAAAATATTATGTCCGCTCTAAAAGCATACGTTGAATTAAAAGAAGAATATAACATCCAGGAAAAGATGGTTATTGTAGGGAAAAAAGGATTCAACTCAGATATTATATATAACTTTGTCAATCAATCAAAATTTAAAGATGATATAATATTTACAGGATATCTCCAAGACGAAGATCTACCTTTAATTTACTCTGGGGCTAAAGTCATGATATATCTTTCATTATACGAAGGATTCGGCCTACCTGTTCTCGAAGCTATGTCATGTGGTATCCCAGTCGTATGTTCAAATACCTCATGTTTCCCAGAAGTAATAGGAAACATAGAAGTTAGTGTAACACCTACATCTATACCAGAAATAAAAGAAAAATTATACAAACTGGTAAGTGATAACAATTATAATAAATTGATAAGCAAATTATGTTATGAGAGAGCAGATAAGTTTTCATGGAAAAAATCAGCTGAAATCTATTATCAAATTTTTCATAAATATGCCAATTAATATCCGATTATATATTTTTCTTTTATTTGCAATTGTAAACTCTCAACTCTACGCATTACAAAAAGTTTCACTAGAGAAGTATGGAGATATCAAAACAGAAGATGTAACTTCTATCTTACAAAAGGCTTTTAATGATATTGAAAATAAATGTCTAATTTTACCGAGAGGCATTTTAAATGTAAATAACCTCACTATAGAAAGCAAAAACAATTTTAAAATTCAAGGATTTTCAACGATTCTACAATGTAAAAAAATTGAAATTAAAAATTGTAGTCAATTTGAAATTGAAAACATAGAAATCTATGGAGTCAAAAACAAATTTGCTTATTTTAACATAGTTGGTAACTGCCATGATTTTTCCATACACGATTGTTATTTCAATTCAGAAAAAGATGAAAAGGGTAATAATACTTTTTATGGAATACACATAATTTGTGATAACAATAATTCACAAAAATCGTATACAAACAGCCCCAGATTTTTTGATATATATAAAAACAAAATAAAGAATACGAGATATAATGGAATTTTAATCCATGCTCTATGTTCTAATTTTAATGTTTATAATAATACCGTTGATTCTGCACAATGTATAGGGATTGAAGTTGAAGGAAGATTAGGAAATAATAAAAACACATCTGTCTATCCATGTAAGAACGGAAATATCTATAATAATAACATTACAAATTGCGGAGATTGGGGAATTTTACTCATCTGGTCCCACAATATTAATGTTTATAAAAACATATGTAAAAACAATATTGGTTGTTTTTTGTCTATAGGATGTACGAATACTTCAATTTATCAAAATTTTTTAGTTGGAATAAAAAAAGGATTTGAAATTTCTCAAGAATATTATTCAATAGATAAAGGTATTAATGACAATATACGAATATATAATAACAAAATAATTGGAAAACCCAGAGCAGAAAATCGTGGCGTAATAGATATTAGACATGCTCAAAATATTTTTTTTGAAAAAAACAAAATAACTTGTATTTACAGAAAAAATGGTAGCTGCTTTAGCATTGCATCTGCACGAAATATTCATATTATTAGTAATCATATAAAAAAAAATGAAAATATAGAACTTAACAAAATTATATATAATGAAGCTCCAGATCCAGAAAACAATCATCTCTATCCAATAAAATCCGAAAACTGTTTTATAGAAAAAAATACATTTAATAACTAATTCAATAAAAAGATGGCATATAATAAAATACCACATCCCACAGACGCAAGTATCATCCTGACATATCGATGTCCGATGAAGTGCAAAATGTGTAACATTTGGTTCAATCCGACAAATAGACAAGAAGAAATTAAAGCTTCTGATTTACGCACTCTTCCACGCTTAAAATTCATTAACTTAACAGGTGGTGAACCATTTATTCGTGAAGACCTTGCAGAAATTGTAGAAGAATGTTATAAGCACACTGATCGAATTGTTATTTCTACATCCGGCTGGTTCGAAGATAAAGTTGTAGCACTCGCTAAAAAATTTCCCAATATTGGTATCCGAATATCAATAGAGGGATTGAGCCAAAAAAATGATGAACTCCGAGGCCATGCAGGAGGATTTGATAAAGGACTTCGTACATTGCTTACATTAAAACAAATGGGATTGAAAGATATTGGTTTCGGTTGTACCGTTTCGAACAATAATTCGGCAGATATGCTTTCTCTGTACCAGTTATCTCTGTCATTAGGAATGGAATTTGCTACAGCAGCTTTCCATAACTCTTATTACTTTCACAAAGATGATAATGTAATTACCAACAAAGATGAAGTCTGCAAAAACTTCGAACAATTAATTGAATGGCAATTAAAAGAAAAACATCCAAAGAGTTGGTTCCGCGCCTGGTTTAATATGGGACTGATCAATTACATCGAAGGTGGTCGTCGTATGTTACCTTGTGAAGCAGGATCAGCCAATTTCTTTATCGATCCGTTTGGAGATGTATATCCATGTAATGGTCTGGAAGAAAAATATTGGAAAAAATCAATGGGAAATATCCATGAAACTCCGAACTTTATGGATATTTGGGAAAGTGATCGTGCACAAGAAGTGCGTGCCATGGTACGTAAATGTCCCAAGAACTGCTGGATGGTTGGAACAGCCAGTCCGGTAATGCACAAGTATATTAAATTTCCACTAAAGTGGGCCATAAAGAACAAGCTTCGCAGCATGCAAGGTAAGCCAGCTTGTCTGGATAAAAAATGGTGTGATGTAGGTCAAGATCCCTGTCAAGGAGATTTGAGAGAAAAATTTTAATATGAAAATAGTAGTAACCGGAACCCGAGGCATTCCTAATATAATGGGAGGAGTTGAAACCCATTGCGAAGAACTTTTTCCACGTATAGCTGCCAAAGGATATGATGTAACAGTAATCCGAAGAAAAAGCTATGTAAGGGATTCACTTACTGAATATAAAGGAGTCAAACTGATTGATATTGAAACTCCAAAGAAAAAATCTTTTGAGGCAATCATTCATACTTTTAAGGCTATTCTGAAAGCAAAGTCACTAAAAGCAGATATTGTACATATACATGCTATAGGTCCGGCTCTACTTACACCAATGGCCAGACTTTTAGGAATGAAAGTTGTTTTTACCCATCACGGGCCAGACTATGACCGTGACAAATGGGGAAAAGCAGCCAAATTCATGTTAAAACTGGGAGAACGAATGGGAACAACATTCGCAAACGAAGTTATAGTAATCTCCAAAGTCATTGAGAATATTCTAATCAAAAAGTATGGAAGAAAAGACTGCCATTTGGCTTACAATGGAGTTCCTGAGCCTGAGATTTGTGACTTTCCTGAATACTTTGAAGAATTAGGAATAGAAAAAGGAAAATATATTTTAGGAATGTGTCGCTTCGTTCCAGAGAAAAATCTACATCATCTGGTAGAAGCTTTTTCTAGAATAGATACCAAAGGGTGTAAATTAGTTCTTGCCGGAGATACAGACTTTGAAGATGATTATTCACGACAATTGAAAGCTACAGCCAAGGAACATGGGGTAATACTCACTGGATTTATCAAAGGTAGAAAGCTACACTCTTTACTCACCCATACACGTTGCTTTGTCTTACCGTCTTCACATGAGGGATTGCCTATAGCACTACTGGAAGCTATGAGTTATAAACTGCCAGTTATAGTCAGTAACATTCCTGCTAATTTGGAAGTAGGATTAAATAAAGATAACTATTTTCCTGTCGGTAATATCGATACTTTAGCAAATAAGCTACAGCAAAATATCAATTTACCTTATGCTCATGTAAATTATGATATGTCTGTTTATAATTGGGATCACATAGCAGAACAGATTATTGACATTTATAAAAATATCAAGTAATATGAAAGGCATAGTCTTAGCTGGTGGTAGTGGTACTCGCCTCTACCCCATTACAAAAGGAGTAAGCAAACAGCTGCTCCCCGTATTCGACAAACCAATGATCTATTACCCGATCTCGGTACTGATGCTTGCAGGCATCCGTGAAATTCTGATTATCTCTACTCCATTCGACTTGCCGGGATTCAAGCGTCTGCTGGGTGACGGAAGCGATTTTGGAGTGCGCTTTGAATATGCAGAACAACCATCACCAGACGGACTGGCTCAGGCTTTTATTATCGGAGAGAAATTTATCGGTAACGATAGTGCTTGCTTGGTACTGGGAGATAATATTTTCCACGGCGCAGGTCTCACCGGATTACTGAAGGAAGCAGTGCGCACAGCAGAAGAAGAAAAGAAAGCAACGGTATTCGGTTACTGGGTGAGTGATCCAGAACGCTACGGTGTAGCTGAGTTTGACAAGGAAGGAAACTGCCTTTCAATTGAAGAGAAACCGGCTCAACCGAAATCGAACTATGCGGTAGTAGGTCTTTATTTCTACCCGAACAAGGTAGTGGAAGTAGCTAAGAACATCAAACCGTCTGCTCGTGGAGAGCTGGAAATCACGACTGTAAACCAGGAGTTCTTAGCCGACAAGGAACTGAAAGTACAGACACTGGGACGCGGATTTGCCTGGCTCGATACAGGTACGCACGACTCACTGAGTGAGGCTTCTACCTTCATCGAGGTAATTGAAAAGCGTCAGGGACTGAAGATTGCCTGTCTGGAAGGCATTGCTTTCCGGCAGGGATGGATTACAGCCGATAAACTGAGAGAACTGGCACAGCCTATGCTGAAAAACCAGTACGGAAAATATCTGCTACACGTAATAGAAGAAGTGGAGCATACGGGCAAAAGCAATCTGGACTATTAATATGGAAGTAATTAAAACAGCTATAGAAGGTGTGGTTATCATCGAGCCACGCCTTTTTAAGGATTCAAGAGGTTATTTCTTCGAATCGTTTTCACAACGTGAATTTGAAGAAAAAGTAGCAAAAATCACATTCGTTCAGGATAATGAAAGTATGTCGTCCTACGGGGTAATGAGAGGCCTCCATTTCCAACGTCCACCATTCACACAAAGCAAACTGGTACGTTGCGTGAAGGGAGCGGTACTGGATGTGGCTGTTGATATCCGCAAAGGTAGTCCTACTTACGGACAGCATGTGGCTGTGGAGCTGACAGAAGATAATCATCGCCAGTTCTTCATTCCGCAGGGGTTTGCTCATGGTTTTGCAGTCTTGAGTGAAACGGCTGTCTTTCAGTATAAATGTGATAATTTCTATCATCCGGAAGCTGACGGTGGTATCAGCATTCTGGACAGTTCTTTGGGCATTGATTGGCGTATTCCTACCGAACATGCTATTCTGAGTGAAAAGGATGCCAAACACTCATTGCTGAAAGATTTTGATTCTCCTTTTGAGTTTGGTCCTTTCTAATAGAGAAATATATAATTTTGCATTCAAAATTCTTCATTGAAAATGAATATTTTAGTGACAGGCGCAAACGGCCAGCTAGGCAATGAAATGCGCATCATCAGCAAAAAGACTTCGTATAATTTCCTGTTTACCGACGTAGTGGAAGCTGAGGGAGTAGAAACAACTCTGCTGGACATTACCGACGCGGAAGCCGTAGAAAAAATGGTACAGGAACAGCATATCAGTTGTATAGTGAACTGTGCGGCTTATACCAATGTAGACAAGGCTGAAAGTGACGCGGCACTCTGCCGCAAGCTGAATGCCGCTGCTCCTAAAATTCTGGCAGAAGCCATGAAGAAAGCAGGTGGTCTGCTTATCCAGATTTCTACCGACTATGTTTTCGGAGGTGATCCGTATAATACACCTTGCCGTGAAGAACAGAAGGGTACGCCTACAGGGGTATATGGCGAAACAAAACTGGAAGGGGAACAATATATTGAAGCTACAGGGTGTGACTTTGTGATTATACGTACAGCGTGGCTGTATTCGGAATACGGAAAGAACTTCGTGAAGACCATGCTGAACCTGACGACTTCGAAACCGACGCTGAATGTGGTATTCGACCAGGCAGGTACACCGACTTATGCGCTCGATCTGGCTGTTGCCATCGAAGCTGTTCTGAATGACTATGCAGCCGAAAAGCCGAAAAACGGATACAGCAAAACGGGTATCTATCACTTTAGCAATGAAGGGGTATGTTCGTGGTACGACTTTACCAAAGTGATAGCCGAACTGGCCGGAAACACCGCATGTGACATACAACCCTGCCACAGCAACGAGTTCCCCAGCCCAGTAACACGACCAGCTTACTCGGTACTGGACAAGACCAAGATAAAGCAGACTTTCGGACTGAAGATTCCTTACTGGACCGACTCACTGAAAGTGTGTATGAGAAACATGGGAGTGCTTAAATAAATCCTCACAAACAAGAAACAATCATGGAAAATTTTAAACGCAATATCATAGTAACCGGTGGAGCGGGCTTCATCGGCAGTCACGTAGTACGTCTGTTTGTAAACAAATATCCGGAATATCGCATCATCAATCTGGATAAGCTGACTTATGCAGGTAATCTGGCCAACCTGAAAGATATAGAGGACAAACCGAACTATACATTTGTAAAGGCCGACATCTGCGACTATGAAAAGATGCTAGAGCTGATGCAGCAGTATCACGTAGACGGTATTATTCATCTGGCAGCCGAAAGTCACGTAGACCGCAGTATCAAAGATCCGTTTACCTTTGCACGTACCAACGTAATGGGCACACTGAGTCTGCTTCAGGCTGCAAAGGTGTACTGGGAAAGCCTGCCTGAAAAATATGAAGGCAAACGCTTCTACCATATCTCTACCGATGAGGTTTACGGTGCACTGGAAATGACGCACCCCGAAGGTGTGAAACCTCCGTTCACTACAACAGCTTCTTCGTCTGAACATCATCTGGCTTATGGTACGGAATTCTTCTATGAAGATACGAAGTATAATCCGCACAGTCCGTATTCGGCTTCGAAAGCCAGCAGCGACCACTTTGTACGTGCTTTCCACGATACATACGGCATGCCGACTATTGTTACAAACTGCTCGAACAACTACGGTCCGTATCAGTTCCCGGAAAAGCTGATTCCACTGTTTATTAACAATATCCGTCACCGCAAGCCATTGCCTGTATACGGTAAGGGTGAGAATGTACGCGACTGGCTGTATGTAGTAGATCACGCACGGGCCATCGACGTAATTTTCCATAACGGAAAGATTGCCGAAACGTATAATATCGGTGGTTTCAATGAATGGAAGAACATCGATATCATCAAGGTAGTTATCAATACAGTAGACCGTCTGTTGGGCAGAAAGGAAGGCGAAGATATGGATTTGATCACATACGTAACCGACCGTCTGGGACACGACATGCGCTATGCCATCGACTCTACCAAACTACAGAAGGAACTGGGTTGGGAACCAAGCCTGCAATTTGAAGAAGGTATAGAAAAGACCGTACGCTGGTATCTGGATAATCAGGAATGGATGGATAATGTGACCAGTGGAGATTATCAACAATATTACGAGAACATGTATAAGGATAGATAATTATAAAAACATTAGAACAAGCAGAATAATATAATTATAATATTCTGTATATAAAAATATGCAACACTACGACTACCTCATAGTAGGTGCAGGACTATTCGGTTCTATATTTGCCTACAAAGCCAAACAACAAGGCAAAAAGTGCCTAGTTATCGATCGTCGTCCTCATTTAGGAGGAAATATCTATTGTGAAAAGATGGAAGGTATCAATGTTCACAAATATGGTGCACACATCTTCCATACTTCAAATAAAAAGGTGTGGGATTTTGTAAACTCGATTGTAGAGTTCAACCGATACACCAATTCGCCTGTGGCTAATTACAAGGGTAAACTATACAACTTGCCTTTCAATATGAACACGTTCTATCAGATGTGGGGTGTGACTACTCCTGCTGAAGCAATAGCTAAGATCGAAGAACAAAAGGCGGAAGCTGTTGCACGCATGAAAGAGCAGGGAGTGACCGAACCTCGTAATCTGGAAGAACAGGCGCAACTGCTTATCGGAAAGGATATTTACGAAGCACTGATTAAAGGTTATACCGAAAAACAGTGGGGACGCAAATGTACAGAGCTGCCGGCTTTCATCATCAAGCGTCTGCCTGTACGTCTGGTATTCGATAATAATTACTTCAATGATAAATATCAGGGTATTCCTATCGGTGGATATAACGTATTGATTGAACGTCTGCTGGAAGGTGTGGAAACTCGTCTGAACTGTGATTTCTTTGCCAATCGTGAAGAACTTTCAGCACTGGCTGACAAGATTGTGTTTACAGGAGCTATTGATGAGTTCTACGACTATCAGTTCGGTAAGTTGGAATATCGTACCGTAAACTTTGAAACTGAGGTATTGGATATGCCTAACTATCAAGGTAACGCTGTAGTAAACTATACAGAAAAAGAAATACCTTATACACGTGTCATCGAGCATAAGCATTTCGAAATGTTCGGGGCAGACATTGAAGCTTGTCCGAAAACCGTTATCTCGAAAGAATACAGTTCAGAATGGACTGAAGGCAGTGAACCGTATTATCCGGTAAATGATGAGAAAAATAATTCTTTATACCTGAAATATAAGGAACTGGCTGATAAAGAAACTAATGTAATATTCGGTGGTCGCCTCGCTGAATATAAGTACTATGATATGCATCATATAGTGGAAAAGGCTTTAAATTATTTCCTATGAACGATTTTAAAAACTTAAATATCGCCGTAGCAGGTACAGGCTATGTAGGTCTGTCCATCGCTACCCTGTTGGCACAGCATCGCCAAGTGACAGCTGTAGACGTTATCCCTGAAAAGGTAGAGAAGATTAACAACCGTATCAGCCCGATTCAGGACGAATATATAGAAAAGTATCTGGCAGAAAAGGAGCTGAACCTGAAGGCTACACTGGATGGATCCTCAGCCTATAAAAATGCGGACTTTGTGGTGATTGCGGCTCCTACAAACTACGATCCGGTGAAGAACTACTTCGATACTTCGCATGTAGAGGAGGTGATCGACCTGGTACTGGAAGTAAATCCTGATGCGATAATGGTCATCAAGAGTACCATTCCCGTTGGTTACTGCCGAAGCTTATATGTGAAATATGCCGAGAAGTTCAAGAATACTTCTGCCCTGACTGGTAAGAAATTCAACTTACTGTTTTCACCGGAGTTTCTGCGTGAGAGCAAGGCTCTGTACGACAATCTTTATCCGAGCCGTATCATCGTAGGATTCCCGAAACTGATAGAGGGACGCGATGAGGAAAATGAAGCTATCAAAGCCATTGCAGGCGAACATCTGGAAGAGAAAGCGCACGAATTTGCAGCGTTGCTTCAGGAAGGTGCTATCAAGCCGGATGTAGATACGCTGTTTATGGGACTGAAAGAAGCAGAAGCGGTGAAGCTGTTTGCCAATACGTATCTGGCGCTGCGTGTAAGTTATTTCAATGAGCTGGATACGTATGCGGAAGTAAAGGGACTGGATACACAGGCTATCATTCAGGGTATTTGTCTGGATCCACGTATCGGTACACATTATAACAATCCGTCGTTCGGCTACGGCGGCTACTGTCTGCCAAAGGATACGAAGCAGCTTCTTGCCAACTATGCGGATGTGCCGGAAAACTTGATTCACGCCATCGTGGAAAGTAACCGTACTCGCAAGGATTTCATTGCCGACAGAGTGCTGCACAAGGCAGGATATTATGATTACTTCAATCGTGGGGACTATAATCCGGCTGAGGAAAAAGAATGTGTTATCGGGGTATATCGCCTCACCATGAAATCGAACAGTGATAATTTCCGCCAGAGTTCCATTCAGGGTGTGATGAAGCGCATCAAAGCGAAAGGTGCACAGATTATCATTTACGAACCTACACTGGAGGATGGAAGTACATTCTTCGGCTCAAAGGTTGTAAACAATCTGGATGAGTTCAAGGCTCAGGCACATGCCATCATTGCTAACCGCTATGATGCGTGTCTGGATGATGTGAAAGACAAAGTATATACGCGTGACATTTTCCGCAGGGACTAAAAACTTCCAAAGGCTGCTAAAACCAGCATGCAAAATCATATAGTCATCATGGCAGGCGGCATTTTTAATGAAAAAGCATCACGCATATTACTTTTTTTAAAATAATCCTTAACTTTGGTGAAGTAAATGTTATAGAAGGCAGATTCAGAAAAATGCCAAGGCATCTATTATCGAGTCGCAATCGGTAATCCGGCACAGTCTGAAGATTTCTTCTCTCAAAAGAAATTAGCTCCAGACAAAACGTTTACAGGTGAAGGAATAGATGAATGCATTGTACGAGCCGTATCTGTTTTTTCAGAACTCACGGATGCAAAGCGTCTGCTAAAACTCCCAAAGTTCCGAAAGGCTAACATTGCAGAAGTAAGTCTTTCCCCACAAGACGGAAACATAAAGAAGACATTCAGAAATTCACACTATTCATGGTGGAGAAGCCGTTTATTTGATGTTTCACAAGCTAAAATCATATCGCTATGACCAGAAATATTCCTATTCGGATAGAAAGAATTTTGGATTTTTATGATGTGCCACAGTTGTTTATCGCCCGGGATGCATTCGAAACCTTGTATCTTTGTCTGTTGTACACCGACGAGCAGGAATGCAGATATACGGCCATACGCATCTCAGGAAAAAGAATTGAAGAGTTTTTGTCCGGAAAAACAGATTTGCGGGAGTTGTTTCTCTCTCCTGAAACCGGAGCGGAATATTTTGATGTGGCATTGACCAACAACGAATATCAGATTACATCATCCGTTCCTGCTCCTCTATCAGAAGACAGACTTCCGGAAAAAGGGTATACGGCATGTACCCCTGAAGAAAATGAAAACGTAATCGTAAAGATTCCGGTATCGGACAGATACTTACTGAAAGAAATTGTCCGAAAATTCGGATGGGCCTGCATGTGACATTTTCCGCAGGACTAAACAATTCTAAATCTATTAAAACCAGCATGCAAAATCATATAGTTATTATGGCAGGCGGCATAGGAAGCCGTTTCTGGCCCATGAGTACATCCGAATATCCCAAACAGTTTATCGACGTGATGGGAGTTGGAAAATCGCTGATTCAGCTCACGGTGGAGCGTTTCAAGGATATCTGCCCGAAAGAGAATTTCTGGGTGGTGACATCGGAAAAGTATGTCGACATAGTAAAGGAACAGTTGCCGCAGATTCCGGCTCAGCATATTCTGGCGGAACCGGAAGCAAGGAATACGGCGCCGTGTATCGCGTATGCGTGCTGGAAGATCCGAAAGGAGTTTCCGCAGGCGAACATCGTGGTGACGCCTTCGGATGCGCTGGTGATTGATACGGCGGAGTTTGCTCGCTGCATTGCCGTGGCACTGGAGAAGACGGCAGACTCGCAGGCTATCGTGACCTTGGGGATGAAGCCTACCCGACCGGAAACGGGCTACGGGTACATTGCTGCTCAGGGGGAAGCGGACGCAAAGGGTATCTGCAAGGTGGAAGCGTTTAAGGAAAAACCGGACGTGGAAACGGCAAAGGGGTATCTGGCTGCGGGGAATTACTTCTGGAACGCGGGGATTTTTGTGTGGAACGCGGACACGATTACGAATGCCATACGCAGGTATGCGCCGCAGATTGCCGGAGTGATGGACGAGCTGGAGCCTGCCTTGTTTACGGACAAAGAGGCGGAAGAGCTGAAGCGCCTCTTCCCTACTTGCGAGAAGATTTCCATCGACTATGCGGTGATGGAGAAGGCGGAGGATATCTTTGTGCTGCCGGCGGAGTTCGGATGGAGTGACCTGGGTAGCTGGGGTTCGCTACGTACCTTGCTGCCGCAGGATGAAGCGGGCAATGCCAAGGTTGGCGGCCGGGTGGATATGTACAACTGCCGGAACTGTGTGGTGCATGCGGCGGAGCACAGACAGGTGGTGCTGGAAGGTCTGGAGGGCTACATCGTAGCGGAGAAGGACGGACGTCTGCTGGTGTGCCGCCTGAGTGAGGAGCAGCGCATCAAGGACTTTGCGGCGGGGAAGTAAACGGGAATCGCCACGATTCCTGCTACTGAAAGATTTTGATTCTCCATTGTTTTTTTAATCCTTTTATCTTATTCATTAGGAAATAAAGAAAAAATTTGTTCTTTTGTATTAGAACCAAATCCAAATAATGAATACTACAGTTTTTAATCCGGCTCAATTGCAAGTGCTTGAAATGATGTCGTTTGTGGATAGTCCTGAAGCATTAGCAGAACTTAAAAAGGCTATTTCTGACTATTTCGCCAAGCAAGCGCAAAAAGAAATTGACCGTTTGTGGGAGAATGGAGAATTAAATGAGGAAAAAGTCGATAAATTCTACCAACTACATGAACGTACTCCCTATAAATGAATATGAGAAACATTGTATTGGATACAAACTCACTGATTATTGCTATTTCAGCGAAGAATGACTGCCATAAAGTGTGGCAATCATTCTTGAATGGAGACTATACGTTATGTATAAGCAATGAAATCGTAGAAGAAGTAGGACTCTCTGGAGAAGAAGTGAAATGGCAAAAGGTAAACCAATACACATTCGACAAATATATCAGACTAGTGGATTTCGTTTTTGACTTGTTGGAAAACGGATTTGCCAAAATCAGAATTTTTTTCCGGAACAATCAGTTTATTCCTACAGGATTAACAAAGGAGCAGAAACGAAATGAATTTTCACTTCTCTATTATCAATTCATCAAACATTCTTTCGGACTTCAATACTCTAATCCTACCAAGAGGCCTGTTAAACTGAAGCTATTCATCGATGACATTCCGCTCAAAGGGGAGGATAAAAGGATATTTGAAAGTTTCCTTTACAAACTGAACACTGATGATGTATTTAACAAAGGTAATATCATATTAGCAAAGGGAGATATCAGAGAAGTGGATTCTAAAAAACATTTGCCGCTTCAATTGATGGATTTAATACTAGGAGCTATCTGTTTCAGACTGAATGATAAACATAAAATAAAAGATCCGGAAACGAACCGAAAAGGAAAAAGAACCAAACTAAAGGAACAATTGTATAAACATATTAATTCCCGCATAAGAAAAATCAAACCAGGATTTAATATTGGGGAAAGTACGGCAACTATTCTTCCGTCCGATAAATGGGAATATCCGTATATGCACTGGAGTTTTAAACCCAGTAATAACATCCGGGATTTCACTAAATCAAAAGGATATAAAAATAGCCCCCATACATCTACCGAGTGAGCTACGGTCAAACGTAGCCTTTCAATGTATCAAGGGCTATAAATTTCTAATGCAAAGGAACATATTTTTCCTCAAATATGCAAGAAAAGTCAATTTATATTTTGTTTTTTCAGTATTTTAATTATAAGAATAATTTTGTCACTAAATCAGAATGCATAAATGATTTTTAAGGCTTAAATATCGACATAACTTCAGATTCTGTAACTCCTGAAAAGCAAGATATACAACAGGAAATAACACTTTCCTATTAATTTATAGTTTTATTTATCCATAAAACGACTATCTTTACACGAAAATTAAAAATTTATATGGATTATAAATTATCAATACTAACAGGGAACAAAAAAAACCAACTTATCGCAGCCGGAAACCCTGTCGAGCTGAAACCTGTGGACATACGTTCGTATGAAAGTGATAATATATCTATATCAGAAGAAATCCAATCATCTTATAAAGAGAAGAATTTGTCTGGTTATGACATATTCAATGTAATAGGAAATGCGTTAGCGATAGAAGATATCCATCAAGGGGATTTGGTACTTGGTAAGATACTGAATGCAGAAGAAAAAACTCAAATCAAAAGCGAAGATGTATTGATTTTCCGTATAAACCATGAAAGTGAGCGGTACAAAAATTTCCCCAATATTCCAGACTTTAAGTTACGGAAATTCCGTACATTCATATCATTCAGCAATGAAGAAAATGATAATGAAACAATCATAGCTCAAGTAGCTCCTATTATGAGCGAAATACAACAGCCGCATATCAAGGAAAAATTCATAAAAAAACTGGATGAAGCCAAAAAGGTTCTTAAGGGGGAAAGCCTGCTCCTACTCTCTGTAAATTACCTGAATGAAGATATTGATTTTTCATTTCATACTCTGGCTGACTTATATGCGAGAGTTGACTATATAGCCAAAATAGAAAAGAATGGAGAACATAATGAAATAAAGGAGCTTATCTCCGTGAATGAAAATAAAGATGAACATCTGAAAAAAGCATTGCAATATCTGGCCAGCCACAAAATCAACCAATACTTCTGTAGCACAAAAGAATCTTTCAGAAAGGAAGCCTTGATAAATATTTTCACTCATGCACAGAGCCAAATACGAGGGGCTTTCAATCGTCTTTCCGACATAACAAATGATAATGAACTGATGTTTAAGTTATCCGAATTCCTGAGAAAAGGAGGTAAAGTAGACCTGATTGTCTATAACAATGACCAATGGACGTTTGAACAATTCATTTTGCATTACAACCTGACGAATCTGGAAACTCTGATAAGTATTAAACAAACTCCGCAAGGAGCACAATTTGCAAGAAATGATAATGGAATAAAAAACGGTATCACGTTCTGCCTAGGAGATGAAGACATGTATGTGTTAAGACCCAACATAAATGCTCCTTTTGTGGAATGCAATTTCAACAACAGTGACTTTTATAACATAATAAGTCCCATTTTTGAGCAACAGATGCAAACCTTACCTAATATCGGACTCTAACAGATTTATCGATCAATGGAAAACCCGGTTAATTATGCTTCGCTCATTCAGTTGGCTGTTACATTCAACTTTGTTTTTGTCGTATTCAGATATCAATCGGAAGATAAAGCAAAAATGTTGATTGATACGCTTATCGAAAAATGGAAGGAACAGTTTCAAGAGGAAACGAATGCCTTATTTATTGCCATACAAGAAATGGTCAATAACAAGTTTTCTGTTTTTATTGAAAATCCTGTTATCAAAAAATATCATGATGAATTAAAAAGCAACTACAAATCTTTCAACAAATTAATATCATGGTATCCGAGATACTTACCGAGATATTGTCTGATGAGTGGATTATACAGTCTCATATTACTCGTATTACTAGCCGAATTAAATTTTAAAGACCCTCTCTATAAAGCTTGGCAGCTTTTTCTGGGAATATTGGTTATTTGTCAAATTCTTTATATTGCATATTATATCCTGCTTGAAACAATAACCGCATTTCAAGAAAAAAAACAACTGTACGAACAAAAATATATGCAACAATTGATAATTTTTGCCGGAATTATATTCATGGGGTACACCGCCGCATCTTGTGGATTAGAAATCGTTGATTCCAAAAATCTTTTTTATTTCTCACTCATATTGGCATTTTCTCCTTTTCTAATTACTTTTATATATATAATCATATTTGGAATAATTTGTATATGGAAACTGCATAATTTCATATCTCAAATAGAAGCTTTCCGATCTGACTTTAATAAGGTGGTGACACAATCCCAAACAGGTACATATGAATATATCACTCAAAACAAAGCTGAATCTTTTGAATTCTATATACCAGAAACTAAAAACACTCTCAATAGTGACAGAGAAGAAAAACAATAACAATATAATAGCTTGCAGCGGGAAAATAACCGGACTGCCTTAACATAGCATTTTATACGGGAATCGCCACGGTACTCTATACAGAGGGTATCGTGGCGATTTTTTTGTATTGGCTTGGCACTTTAAGGTTTATTTGTTTACTTTGTAAGTATCAACTACTAAATGCACTCAGTATGGAAAGCTATATTCGTTTTGACTGGGCTATGAAGCGCCTGTTGCGCAACAAGGCTAATTATGCGGTGCTGGAGGGACTGCTTACCACACTGCTGGAGGAAAAGGTGACCATCCAGAAGCTGCTGGAGAGTGAAAGCAACCAGGAGGATGAATTCGACAAGTATAACCGTGTGGATATGCTGGCGGAAAACTCGAAGGGAGAACTGGTGCTCATCGAGATTCAGAACAATAATGAGTATGCGTATTTCCAGCGGATGCTGTTTGGCGCTTCGAAGCTGGTAACAGAGTACATCAACCGCGGACAGGGATACGACAAGGTACGTAAGGTGTACAGCATCAACATCGTGTATTTCTCTCTGGGACACGGCAAGGATTTTGTATATCACGGAAAGACGGAGTTCGTGGGAATTCATGAAGGGGATGTGCTGGAACTGAGTCCGTTTCAGAAACAGACATTCAAAGTGGACAAAGTGAGCCAGCTTTATCCGGAATATTATATACTGAAAGTAAATGATTTTAACCGGGTGGCAAAGACGCCGCTGGAAGAATGGATTTATTACCTGAATACGGGAAATGTGCCGGAGAATGCTACGGCGCCGGGACTGGATGCGGTGAAGGAACGGCTGAAGCTGGATCGCATGAGCCGGGAGGAGCTGAACGCGTATTACAAACACTTGGATAATATCGTGATTTTACGGGACAATATAGAAACGGAACGTGCAGAAGGTCGTGCAGAAGGTCGTGCAGAAGGTCGTGCAGAAGGTCGTGCGGAAGGTCGTGCGGAAGGTCGTGCGGAAGGTCGCGCAGAAGGTCGCGCAGAAACACAAACCGCTATCGCACGCAACCTGAAGTCGCTGGGCATGAGCAACGAACAGATTGCAGCAGCTACGGGACTGGCAGAGGAGGAAATAAACAAGCTGTAAACAAGTGCAAAAGTTATTTCATTTTTACATTAAAGAAAGCAGATGCGACTGAATATTACCCATATCAACAAAATAAAGAAAGCTGACATTGTTCTAAATGGTTTGACCGTCATTGCCGGAAACAATGATTCGGGAAAGAGTACAGTAGGAAAGCTATTGTTTTCGGTCATTAAGTCACTCAGTAATGCTGACAGACTGAGCTCACAATCGCAGGACAGAATCATGAGGGTGAATAGTGCATTACTTTATGCGTATGTAACCCATGCCGAGAAAGAATCCGGAGAAAAAATCAAAGGAGTGATTCTGCCATCTACTTCTACTGCTTTTCTGAAAGATGCCGAGTCTTTTGCGAATGACAAACGATGGGTCAGTCAATTGAAGAGAAAACTGGAAAAAATAAACATTGTACCGCAGCAAAGGGCTAAAATTATAAGAAGCATAGACCAACTGGTACAATTGGCTACCGAAAGCAGCAACTCCGAAAAAATGCTGGAACGGGCTTTCCAAAGTATCATAGGAGCCGAATTTCTTAATTCTATCTGTACATACAATACTGAAATGTCTGAAATTTGTTTTTCTGAAGGACAAGGTAAAGATATAACCATACAGATAAAAGAGAATAAGGTAACGGAATTTAAATGTAAAACGGAAACTTTTGTCAAAGACGCTACGCTGGTAGAATCGCCACTGTATATTCATCTGATAGATATCCTGGCAAGTGCACAAACGTTGGGAGAGCATCATTATTTCAATGTGGCTGGAATCGGAAAGGATGTATTGCGTCCGCTGATAAATTATCACATAAAGGATATGGCACAGAAACTGGATGCTTTCCGTTTCTCGCTGCCTGATAACGTCTACTCTCCTTTTATACAAAAGGCACAGACACTTACTGATAACATCACCGGCGGACATTTCTATTTTGACAATGCAAAACAAAACATGTACTGGAAAAAGGGAGAACAGAATTATGCACCGGTTAATGTTGCTTCCGGAATAAAGGCTTTCGGTGTCTTGCAGATGTTACTGGAAACGCAAGCGCTGGATGAAAGTAAAATTCTGATATGGGATGAACCGGAAAATCATCTGCATCCGGAATGGCAGATCAAATTCGCGTCTGTGCTGGTAGAACTTGCCAAAGCGGGAATCCCTATTTTAATAAGTTCACACAGTCCTTATTTCATACAGGCCGTGAGATATTTCGCTGATAAATTGTCGATGAATGACTTTGTAAATTATTATCTGGCAGAGGAAACAGAAGACGAACTGTGTGTGCTGGAAGATGTTACGGACGATTTGAACCGGATTTTTATGAAACTGGCACAGCCTATGAATGAAATTGTAAACCTTGGCTTGTAACTGCAATGAATATGACTCCTGAACATATTTACAAGCAAGTAATGACAAAAACGGGTGTCACACCATGCAGTCTATGTCAGTTGCATGTTCCTTGCCAGCACACACCTTCTTGCATCTCTTTACAACAAACGCCTGTTATCAATCTGGATGAAGTGGAAACACAATGGCACAGTGCGCAGGGATGTGCTTCTTCTCCTTCGTCTGATGCACTTTCGTATACGGAAAAGGTATTGTGCTTTGTTGAACTGAAAGGGTGGAAAGAGTTTTTGTCACATCAGCCAATTGCTCAAAAACCATTGGCTTCCGAAAAGGAAAAACAAGTACTTGAAAAAAGGATAACCAGACAGGCAGGAAAATATGACTTGCAACGCAAACTGCTGGAGAGTATAAAGTTATGTGAAGATATTACAACCTGTAACCTGAACACAGGGCAAATTCAGATTGCTTTTATTCTGGTAACGGATGTAAATGTGGCAAGTAATCCTCTAAATGTATTAACACAGCAACTGAATATGCTGGCATTCACGACATCAAGCTGGGAAAAGGTTTGTACTTCGGCATTAAAAAAGCAACTGGATACACAGATTCAGGAACACAGAACTTATTTTATCGGTTGCAGAGATTTCGATGCACTGATGTCGCAATTATAAAGTAGAATTTCATTTGACTTGTCTGATATTTTATATTAGCTTTGTAACAAAAGAGCATTTCCATGATGAAAAACTATACAATCGCTGTAGCGGGTACGGGCTATGTAGGTCTGTCTATCGCTACGTTGCTGGCGCAGCATCACCGGGTGGTGGCTGTGGACGTGATTCCTGAAAAGGTGGAGAAGATTAACAACCGTATCAGCCCGATTCAGGATGAGTATATCGAGAAGTATCTGGCGGAAAAGGAACTGAACCTGACGGCTACGCTCGACGGGGCTTCGGCTTACCGGGAGGCGGACTTTGTGGTGATTGCGGCTCCTACGAACTACGATCCGGTGAAGAATTATTTCGATACGTCGCACGTGGAGGAGGTGATCGACCTGGTGCTGGAGGTGAATCCGGATGCGGTGATGGTGATAAAGAGTACCATCCCTGTGGGTTACTGCCGAAGTCTGTATGTGAAGTATGCGGAGAAGTTCCGTACCTCTCCTGCCCTGGCGGGAAAGAAGTTTAACCTGCTGTTCTCGCCGGAGTTTCTGCGTGAGAGCAAGGCGCTGTACGACAATCTTTATCCGAGCCGTATCATCGTGGGATTCCCGAAACTGATAGCGGGACTGGATGAGGAGAACAGGGCTATCAAGGAAATCGCAGGCGAGCAGCTGGAGGAAAAGGCGCACGAGTTTGCAGCGTTGCTTCAGGAGGGGGCTATCAAGCCGGATGTGGACACGCTGTTTATGGGTATGAAGGAGGCGGAAGCGGTGAAGCTGTTTGCCAATACGTATCTGGCGCTGCGTGTGTCGTACTTCAACGAGCTGGATACGTATGCGGAAGTGAAGGGACTGGATACGCAGGCTATCATTCAGGGTATCTGTCTGGATCCGCGCATCGGCTCGCATTATAACAATCCGTCGTTCGGCTACGGAGGCTACTGTCTGCCTAAGGATACGAAGCAGCTGCTGGCGAACTATCAGGATGTGCCGGAGAATCTGATTCAGGCGATTGTGGAGAGCAACCGCACGCGCAAGGATTTCATTGCCGACAGGGTGCTGCACAAGGCGGGATATTATGATTACTACAACCGGGGCAGCTATAATCCGGCGGAGGAAAAGGAATGTGTCATCGGGGTGTACCGCCTCACGATGAAATCGAACAGCGATAATTTCCGCCAGAGTTCCATTCAGGGTGTGATGAAGCGCATCAAGGCGAAGGGAGCTACGATTATCATTTACGAACCGACGCTGGAGGATGGCAGTACGTTCTTCGGATCGAAGGTGGTGAACAGACTGGAGGACTTCAAGGCACAGGCGCAGGCTATCATCGCCAACCGCTATGATGCGTGTCTGGATGATGTGAAAGATAAAGTATATACGCGTGACATTTTCCGCAGGGACTGATAAAAAACAAAACAGAACGGTATAAATGAAAAGATATTGTCAGACATTGGATCTCTACGACGACAAGGAGTTGATAGAGGCTTACGTGGCAGAGCATGCGCACGTATGGGAGGAAGTGAAAGCGGGCATCCGTGAAGTGGGTATCGTGGATATGCAGATTTATATTTACGGCAACCGCCTGTTTATGATTATGGATACGACGGACGAGTTTGATATGGAACGTGACTATGCCCGACTTGCTACGCTGCCTCGTCAGGCGGAATGGGAGGAGCATATGTCCAAGTACCAGAAGGTGCTGCCGGGACAGTCTTCTCAGGAGAAATGGAAACTGATGGAACGGATTTTCAAGCTTTGAGAATCCGGACGTACTGATAGAGAAAATGAATGGTCGTATCAACACTCAAGAACAGAGCCTGATACGACCGTTTTCGTTTTGACACACTTCCTGTTTCTTATTTTTTTGCCTGCAAGCTGCATGTATCTGTGCATGCAGGGCAAGTATTTCTATTAATATTGGGGAGTTTTTTGAAAAAATTTCTTCAGGGCATAGGGGTTTTTCGGGAGGGCTGCGTTATCTAGTCAAAATCACCCGATCAGGTGAAGCAAAAACTATACTAACTCTCAAAAAACTAAACATTATGAAAATTAAACTTATTGCATTATCTTTGTGTTTATTCACTGGTGTTAATTTGGTTAAGGCTCAGGAAGCCAGCAAGAACTTTACTCCTTCGGAAAACAAGCATGAGTTCCGTCTTTCGGTGAGTGACGGACTGACTCAGAGTACGGTGGATGTACTGGGTATCGGACTGGCGGACGCAATTACCGGAACCAAGCGCAGCGATGAGCGTGCAAGCATGGTGTACGGACTGGGGTACCGCTACGCGCTGAACCGATTTAAGCTGGGAGCTGACCTGGGATTCTCGCAGACAAGCAGCAAGCTAATGCTGGCAGGCGAAACGGCTCCGTCTATCAAGGAAAAGGAACTGAACTTCCTGGTACTTCCGACTGCCGAATTTACTTACTTCAGACGCGGACTGGTGGAACTGTATGGTAGTGCTGCTGCGGGTATCAGCCTGAAACGCCACTCGGAAACAGGACTGACTGACGCGGGCAAGAAGGCGGCTCAGAAAACGGACTTGAATACGGCGTTCGCTTATCAGGTGAATCCAATCGGTCTGAGAGTGGGCAACGACCGTATCGGTGGTTTCGTTGAAGCCGGACTGGGACACAAGGGCTTCCTGACGGCTGGTGTGAGTGTGAAATTCTAATATCTGTATATTGACGCGGACGCGATAACATGAAAGCCTATAGACCTTAATTCCGCAACACTATTATAAAATATTTTTTTTAAGTACCTGAGCAACAA
>ERZ839767.1262-NODE-1262-length-39380-cov-8.742200_pt1 | contig 39380 bp, 53 predicted proteins | sample MGYA00519879_ERZ839767 | MGnify/ENA primary metagenome ERZ839767 (study PRJEB31850, sample SAMEA3708852) | human gut metagenome | biome: human gut; feature: human-associated habitat; material: faeces | place: China | collected 2014 ... | reverse complement strand
CAATAATAAGGCCCTGCGCAATACGCTGTATAACCTGTTCGAAAAGCCTTTTAACGAGGCGGGCGGCAATTATGGCAAATCCCTTACTTCCTCGGTAGAATCCTATAAGGAGATCATGCGGAAGTATGACATAAAGCCTAAGAGCAAAGAAGATATAGCTGCCCAGCGTTACGGAGAAGGGCAGTATCAGGGGCCGGACGGTGAACTGATAGAATATACCCTCGCAGACCTTCAGCGGGATTGTCCTGACACATGGGAGAACGTTAAGGGCTTCGCCGAGGCCAATAGACGGGTGTACGAAGATTACCTTAATCGCATCAATTCCATGATGGAGACCATCTACCCTAACATACTTGAGAATGCCGAGGAAGAATATCAAACTGCGGTATCCCGGCGCGACGTGGCGCAATCCAAGGTTGACGCCATGACCAGAGCCATAACCGAAAAACAGAACCGCATACAGCGGCTGCAGGACACCCGCAACAATAAACAACGGACCGACACGAAGGCTTTCGCCAAGATCGAGGGCAGTATAGCAGCAGAACAGGCGAAAGTAGACAGCATGAAAACCGAGCTGGTACAGCTGGAAAAGAAACTGCGCGTAGCGGAAATGAATGCGCAGGCTCAGCGGGCAGCGATAGACAGCGGGGCCATATATGAAGGCAAAAGGATAATCCCCCGGAAGGACTATTTCCACCACGCGCAGGAAATGCTGAGCGATTACAGCGTGCTCGACTTCCTCAGGCCCAAAAACGTGACCGAGGATGTATCCCCCGCGCTGGCTGGCGTATCCGACCAGACAAAACCCAAAACCCGCTGGTGGGGCGCAATGTTCCACCGGGGGCGGGGGCCATACTTTGAGAGCGCCTCGAACGCCATGGCGAGTTATATCGGCATGGCGGAATACAAACTTGCATATGACCCGCTTACCAACTATTATCGCAAACTGGAAACGACGATACGCGGCAGCGCAGATACCATCAACGCAAAGAACGCCTCAGGCTTTATCGAATGGGTTAAGGACTGGACGGACGGCATGAGCGGCAAAAGCGACCACGTTATAGACCGCGGTGTACAGAAGATACTTTCCCGCCAGACCTTGAACAGCCTGAATAATCTCAACAAGCGGGTACGTGCCAATAAGGTAATGGGCAATATCCGTACCATGATTGTGCAGGCATCAAACCTGCCTAACGCAATGAGCTATGTGACCAGCCCCAAAGCGTGGGCGCAAGGCATACAGATGCTTGCGGATTATCATCACAATCCTGATTCCGAGATAGCCAAAGCAAGAGGACAATCTCAATTCATGGCCCAGCGCTACGGCAGCAACGCAATGGAGATTCTGGAAAGCGACGGGCTGAGCGCTAAGAAGCTCGCCGGCAAGGGCATGGAACTGCTTCAACACTGGGGTGATGAGCTTACATGGTTCTCTGCTTTTGCGCAGTATAACGAGAACCCACAGGCGGCCATGTCCGGCATGAAGCGCACCTATGACAACGCCATAGACTATGCGGACGACATAACCCGCCGAAGTGTGGCAGGCCGAGGCGTAGGCGAAGGTGCACTGGTTAATAATTCAAAGGTGGTCAATCTGATCGCCCCGTTCCAGACCGAAATACTCAACCAATGGAATACATTTTTTGAGCACGTGAAGGATCTGAAGGTGAGCCCGCAGGCGCGAGCACGTGCCGCTGCCGGTCTCGCGATGTACGAGGTCACGGCCTTTGCATTCAACACGTTGGCGCAGGCAGTGCTCGGTGACAAAGTCGTGGGCTTAGATTTTATAGGCGCTCTGGTAGATACCATAACGAACGCCATAAATGACGATGACGAGGACGAAGAAAAGGGCGCCCTTGATTATGCCAAGGAACTGGGGCAGGCTTCTCTCGGAACTGTAGTGGACGCTGCTCCGTTTATAAACATAATCACCAGTTTCATGGGCGACGAAACCAGCAAAAATTTATTCGGCGAACATTCGCCTACCCGTTACGGCACCGGCAACATAGGCATACGGGCTGCGGCTGATGCCATGATGTGGGGCAAGGATACCGTTGAAACTCTTATCGACATGGCAGGCGGTAAAGCTACGGCCAAAGACCTCGACTGGGAAGGCGGCCTTGATGCTGTCGGCAACTTCGTTACTCCATGGGGCGGCACACAGCTCGCGAGGACTGTCAAGGGCCTTGATACCTTCTTCCGGGGCGGCAAATACGACAAGAAGGGCAATCTGCAATACGCCGTGGCGCAGACACCTATCAATTTCCTGCGGGCTGCTACTTTAGGCCGCAGCGCGCTGCCGGAGCAAAAGGAATGGGTGGCGAAAGGATTCCCCACACTATCTCCCGAACAAACCAAAGCGTATGGCGAATTTAAAAAGGCGGGCGGCGACATAACCGCGTTTACGGACTTCAAGGCCAAATATGATGAGCTCAAAAACAGCATCGGAGCGGACAACAGAGAGATAAGCAAACTCGCCGACGAGATAGAAGCGGCCAACCCCATGCTGTCAGAGGCTCAGGCTAAAGAGCGGGCGCAGAACCAGCTCGGCAAGAAATACCGCAACGCCGAAAATGAATACCTTACCCTTGTTGCCAACAGCGACATGACGGACGAGCAGAAGCTTGCCGCTATGATGGCAATAGGAATGTCCGATGATGACATAAACAAGGTCAAGGGGCTTGTGAAAAACGGCGTTACCGTTGGCGAATACTTGAAGTACCAGAACCTTTACAGCTCTCGCGGGTCTACAAAGACCGAGGACAAAAACGCGCTCGTATCCGCGCTCATGGCCGATAAGACGCTCTCCGAGAATGACAAGACCATGCTTGCCAACAGGATAATTGATGGCGATTGGGTGGTGGACTTCAGCAGCCAGGCGGCAAACGACATACTTACCCAGCACGGCAAGAGCAGTTATAACAAGTATCAGAAGGCCAAGACGGAAGCCGGGATATCCGCTGAAACGTATCTCAGCTACGCAAATAAGAGCGATAACTTCATAAGCGACTACGACCAGTACGGCACGAGCATAAGCTACAGCAAAAAGGCTAAAGTAGTCGATTACCTCGAAAAAATCGATGCAAGCGAGGAACAGAAAGAATATATGTTCCATGAACTGTTCGGCTATACTTCGAGCTATCAGGCCCGCTTTAAGAAGCTTAAAGAAATCGACGGCGTCTGGTGCTACGAGCACAACGGCGAATGGATAAGGCCTACTTACTAAAGGAGGGACACATGGCACTAACCGACAACAAAATAACCACGTGGACAAACCCCATCGTCAACGAAGCGGACCGCCCCCAGCGGTCCGCTGCTGACATGAAGGCGATATTCGACAGCAACAGTAACCAGCTCAAGAAAGCACTGAACGGCCTCATAGACGCGCTCGGTCAATCCGGCGGCGGCGACATAGGGGCAAGCGTTGAGGGCATGGCCGGAAACAACGTGCAGGCCCTTATCGCGGAGCTGAAGGGCTTGATAGACGCGATAGAGGAATACACGGACAGCCTTAAAACGCCCAACGGCGCCGCCAACGTGGGCGCAGAGGTGAGCGGCATAACCGGCGACAACATAGCCGCCGTCCTCACCGCGCTGAAAACCCTCTGCGACAGGGTAGATACCACCGGCGACGGAGACCTGTTTTTAAAGAACGACGGCACTTATGGCCTGCCCACCGTGGGCAGCGCCGCAAACGGCCTTCCCATAGGCGGCGAGGCAGGGCAGTTCCTGAAAAAGGCCAGCTCCGTCAATTTTGCGGGATACTGGGGCGGCATTGTAGACGAGGCCCTTTCCGGCCTGCTGAAAGCCTCCGATGGGACGTTGGCGGCGGCAGAGGCAGGCGTTGACTACCAGCCCCCCCTTGTTTCCGGGGAGGACTACCAGCCCCCCATACTCGCCGGCACTTACGCCACCCCGGACGATGTTTCCGGGGCCGTATCGTCACATAACAGCGCAGGCAACGCACATTCCACGCTGTTCAACAAAAAGCAGACCGCGCCCGCCCTCGCTTCCTCCCTCCCCGCCAGCGGCGCGGCGCTTACGGCAAACACCATATATAACGTATCCTCTCCTGTGGGTACATACGTGTTTACCCCGCCCGCATCCGGCTGGGCGCACGGCACATTCAGCACGGCGGCCTCGGTTGCGGTGTCGTTTGTGAGCGGGGCGAACTATTTAGGCGAGGCCCCGGCAATAGAGGCAAGCAAGACCTACGAATTTGACGTATACAACGGCGTGTGGGCGGTGCAGGAGGTTGTGAGCGCATGATAGCTATGCTGCGAAGGAGGCTGATGGGCGGAAAAAAGCCAAAGGAATACACATTGACCGTGAAGTGGAATTCCGATCCTATTAACTGGTTCAAAGTGATATGCGATGGTATACAATATGGTTATAAAGACGGAAATAAAACAATCAAAATCACAGAAGGATCAACTTTATCTATATCTGCTAACCCGGTGAGTCACATACATTATATTTACTTTAATAATCAGCTTGTTAAGATGTATGATGCAGATGATGTCAGATCCTACACTTGGTATTTCCCTTATGCTATTACGGGAGATATTACCTTCACCTTTAGGACGGAATTCAGCACCAAGTACAGCTACATAAATTGGAAAATGTGAAAGGAATAAGTACACCATGTGTAAAATAATTCTATCGGGGGGGCAGCCTCCGTAAAATAAAAAGCGCCTGTGCGCTATGATGCCTATACAGTACGCACTAAGGCGCAGGATGATGGAAAGCAACGCCAAACAATGGACATTAGAGGTTACACCATACGAAAGTGGAAGCGACTATGCATCTGTTAGCATTAATGGAAATACGCTCGATGCAGGCGCACACAAAGTAATTGATGGAACAATTGCACATTTTGAAGCGAAGGGTTCAATATACGGAGCAATATATTTAAATAATGAACGAGTGGCTATGAGTACAATAAATAAGGCTGTAACGTATGATTTGGAAATACACGCTAATTATACAGCTATTGCAAAAAAAGACACGACCGGTACAGTGAGATGGGATATTACCACTCAATAGTAGGAGGCTGTTATGCTAAACACAAACTATGGCAAATTAGTAGACGGATACCCACAGTATTTGCGCCTGCCTATACGCCTAACCTTACCTATAACCATAGGCGGTGTGACGCACCCCGCAGGGGCGCACCTCTCCACCAATGACGATGCGGCAATAAAGGAGCTGGGCTATAAGCCCGTGACCCGTTCCCCCATGCCCTCAAAGGAGGGCTATTATTATACGGAGAGCTGGACGGAAACCGACACGGCTATAGTGCAGGAGTGGGAGGAACATGAACAGCCCCCGGCTACCGACTATACCGAAGTTCTCGATATTATGACAGGAGAAAAAGCATGATAGTACGCACGGCAGAAGAAGCAAGAGTATGGCGAGCGCAACTTGAGAAAGCACTGCCCGCTGTACCCGATAAGGACGCAAGCGGTTGCGTAGACCTCTATCCAACCTTAAAACAGAGCGGCAGCCTCATAAAAGCCGGAACTCGTATCAACTGGAACGGCTGGCTCAAACAGGCCACCGTAGACCTATGGGATACCGAGGCCAACGACCCCGACCACGCGCCTAACCTGTGGGTGAAGATAAACTATAAGGATGGTGTTCGGGTTATCCCTGACGTAATCTCAGCAGCCGAGGCATTTTCACTTGATGAGCTTGGCTGGTGGAACGGTGCGATATACAAGAGCCTCATAGCCGCCAACGTCTACACCCCAGACGCATACCCGCAGGGATGGGAACTTCAGGAATAAGGAGCCGCACGGCTCTTTTTTCATATAAAAAAACAAAAACAAAGAAAGGAAAAAATCAAAATGAAGAAACTCACTTGTATCCTCGCGGTTATGCTCATGCTGTGCCTCTGCACCATAGCCTACGCCGCAGACCCCGTAACTCTGGATATAACCGCGCTGGACTACCAGACCGGTAAGGCGGTATCCAAAACCTACGTCAATAATGAGCTGTTTTTGCTCAAAGTGGACATAGGCATACCCCGTTTTTACGACCTGACCGATATGGAGCTTATAATCGAGTTGGACGGTGTAAAGCTGGACGAGAACGACCTGAGATTAGAGGCTGGCACATATTACCTGAGCGGCATAGTTACCGACCAGCCCGCCGCCCTCCGCGTCACCGTCAAGGACATGGCATACGAAAACGCCACCACGGCAGAAGAGCTTTACAACGCCATGCAGAAAAACCGGACTGTGAGCAAGACTTATTATTTTAACGCCGCACAGCCCGCAGAACAGCCCATTGCAAAAAATCCCGTGGTGATCCCCAAGACCGGCGATGTGTCTATCATAGCCTACGCCGTCTCCCTATCCCTGATAGGCCTCGGCCTCTTTGTGGCAGGTAAACGCAAATGACACTGGTACAACAGTTTTTGTCCTACCTCGGTGAGCACATCGGGGACGCATACGTCTGGGGCGCGAGGGGGCAGTGCCTTACCAATATGAGCGACCCTGAAAAATGGATACGGAGTAAGGAGACATCGAGCACCAACGCGGAGCGGGCCATACGGTATATGCAAAAGGCGACGAAAAGCCCTCTGTACGCTTTCGACTGCTCCGGCCTGATATGCGGCTTTCTCATGGCCAAGGGGCTTTCCGGGCGCGTAAACTCCCGTACCATGTACGCCAAGAGCAAACGCATACACCGGGACGAGCTTCAGCCCGGCGACCTGGTATTTAGGTATCGGGACAAGAATAAGGACGGCGGCGGAACGTACAAATACATCTACCATGTAGGCGTATACGTGGGCAATGATAAGGTGATTGAATCCAAGGGCCGCGATGACGGCGTTGTGCTCCGGGGGATAAACGCCTCCGGCCCCGCCTACTGGAACGAGTACGGACGCTGGGACATAATCTCCGGTGACGCGAAAGACGATGAGCCGGAACAGGCAGTACCCGCCGCGCCCCGGATAATCGAGCTGACCTCGCCCATGATGCGGGGGGACGACATCAAAGCCTTACAGACCGCCCTTAACGCCCTGGGCTATGACGCAGGGGACGCGGACGGCATAGCGGGCAAAAACACCATTGCGGCCATACGGGCGTTTTGCCAGGCACACAGCATGGCGCCGGCAGAACTGCCGGACGTGCTGCAGGTATCCGTGTCAGTTGACGGCAAAATATACGTAGGCACAGCCAAAAGATAAGGAGGAAAAAACAAAATGAACATATCTGAATGGATCAAAACTATTGCCGCCGCTGTAGGCGGCGCACTTGCGTGGCTCTTCGGCGCCTGGGATCCCCTGATAATGGTACTGGTGGCGGTGATGGTGTTGGACTACGTCACCGGCGTAGCCGACGCAGCAGTGACCGGGACCCTCAGCAGCGCAGTAGGATTCAAGGGATTGCTGAAGAAAATCTTTATACTAATATTGGTGGCACTGGCAGCCCTTATTGACAGACTTGTGCCCGCCACCAATGGGGCGGTGCGCAGCGCAGTGTGCATGTTCTACATAGCCAACGAGGGCCTGTCCATACTGGAGAACGCCGGCACGCTTGGCCTGCCGCTGCCCGAGGCGCTCAGAGGCGCCCTCCAGAAGCTCCACAACAAAGGCAACGCAATAGAAGATACCGAACCTACCGACAAAACAGCACAATAAAACAGCACAATCTCATCCCGCGTTCGGGATTCCCTTTCAATAGCCCCCGGCAAACGTCGGGGGCAAATCTTGTATAAAGGAGGTGTAGGCTTTTGGAGAAGCGGCCTCTTATTATATGGACAAGACCCTGCTCAATTCCCGCCCCCGGTCAGAGTGGGAAGCACTCATACACGAATGGATACATAACGAAAAAGACCGCTGGCTGATAACCCGCCGCCTTTTAGACGGGGTGCCATACGACGCTTTGACGGGCGAGTACCAGCTTAAATTTGAAATACCCCTTGAATATGACCAGATACGCAGGCGGTGCAAGGCTGCCGAAAAACAACTGAAAACGCACTGTAAATAGCCGATAAATAGCCGATGGGAGCAATCCTATCGGCTCTTTTTTTATGCCAAAATTCAGGTAGAAGGGAGCGTGAAACAGTGTATCCATACCAACCTTATTTTAACCAACAAACCCAATATCAGCGAACCGAAGTAGTCAAAGTGAACGGCGAGGGCGGCGCAAAGGCGTATCAAATGCCCCCTAATAGCTCCGTTCTTCTGTTGGACGAAACGGCCCCCATAGTGTGGCTTAAAACAACGGACGGGGCGGGGTTCCCCTCTCTCTCGCCTTATAGCATAACCCCGTATAAACCCGCTCCGCCTGTCGATGTAAACGGCCTTGAACAGAGAATAGCCAGATTGGAGGAAATGATAAATGCCAAACCCGATACTACAAATGCTAAGCGGAGGAAGTCCGAGGAAACTCAACCCACAAATGATAGCGCAGGCTAAACAGATGATGTCCGTTCCCGGACAAATGCAGAAGATAAAGCAGATGATAGGCAACGGCGACCCTAAACAGATGTTTTATGCGGCCTGCAAGCAATACGGGATAGACCCCGAGGATATTCTTTCTGAATTAAGGTAGACCATTACCCGAAGCGCGCACGGGATTGGAATATAAATCGAAAGGAACTTTAGAACTATGGATAATATGCCCTCTCTCGCGGATATAGCCGCGGTAACTGATGGCAAGACTGACGGCTTCAACGGAGGCTTCTGGATATTCGCCCTTATCATACTTTTTGCTATGATGGGCGGCGGCTTTGGCGGCTGGAACCGCCAGGGCGAATTTGGACAGTATGCCACCGCTGCGTCTCAGCAGGAAATTCTCTTCGGTCAGCAATTCGGCCAGATCAATGACCGCTTGACTAACATCGGCAACGGTATATGTGATTCCACCTTCGCGCTGAACAACGCTATCACCACCGAAGGCCGGAACCTGTCCAACCAGCTCGCAAACTGCTGCTGTGAACAGAGGCTCGGTATGGCTAACCTCTCAGCACAGATGAACCAGAACACCTGCGACATAACCACCGCTATCCACGCCGAGGCCGAGGCCACCCGCTCACTGATACAGGCGAACGAAATGCAGGCTCTCAGGGACAAAGTGTCCAGCCTTGAGATGGATAACCGCATGTACGGAGTAGTCCGCTATCCCAACGGTTACACCTACAACGCGGGTAACTCCCCCTTCTGTGGTAATAATTGCGGCTGCTGCTGCTAATTCCGGCTATGCCGTGATATATCGGGGCGGCGTATGCTGCCCCTTGATTTTTGAAAGGAGCATAAAAAATGGCTTGTAAAAATGTATGTAAACTCTGCCCCAACCTTATAATCTCCCAGTCCGTTACTTTCACGGCGGGAACCGGGCTGATAATCAACCTCCCGGCAGGCAACTATAACGATAATCAGAAATACTGCATCGTGGTAGCTCAGTCTATCCCGGCGGCTACCACTATAACCGCGCCCGTGTTTGCCACCATAGGCGCCGGCACGGAACAGTACCCACTGATAGATAGCTGCTGCGCCCAGGTCACAGCCTGCGCCATACGCACCCGCACCAGGTATGCTACCATCGTCAAAACCAACGCCACGGGCGGCAGCTTTAAACTGCTCAATAAAACTTGCGCACTCACCAACAGCCTTGCAAGCATTAACGGAGGCGCAGAGTAATGAGCTTTAAGGAGATCATACGCCTGATATCCGAAAGGCACACCGATATGACGGAAGTGACCGATGCACTCTCTGATATGATGCACACAGTAAAGGACCGTCTGCCGGAGGTGTACAAAGAAACAATGTATTGCCTCGAAGAGATAGCATATCGGATAACTCCCGAAGAGGCGCGGCAGATAGTCAAGGGTATGCGCCCATACGGTCAAAAATGGGACTATGATACCATCAAGGCGTTTCTGGCAACGAAAGGCATAACGGCGGTATGCAAATACTATCTGTGCATGAATATGTACTACAACGATAGCCACGATACCGCCGAAATGGTAGGCAGGGGAGAAGACCCGGAGTTTTATTTCAGCCTTGCAAAAGATTTCATTAACGATATAGACGGTAAGGATTTCAAGGTTGAAAAATATTTTACTGCGTAACTGGCAACCTTCCGGCAACTTTCTGGCAACCTTTTATTTCAAATTCTAAAACGAGCGTAAACGAAAAATATAGATAAACAGCCGCTTTTTACGGACGAGAAACTGCAAGGAACTGAATAAAAAACGGGTAGCCGCCGGATACCAAAGAAGAACACCATGCGCTGCATGGTGTTCTTCTTTGGTCTTTGATGAGTATGTATTTTCCGGGCCAGGTCAAACAGCCAACGGCTGCAGTGGCTTTTTGTGTCAGCTATAAATGGTATTTCCGCCGGGAACTACTTATTATAACTGACGAAGGGTAAAGGAAAACGAACTGTCGGGATGTACGGTAATGCTCTTGATTGTGCGGCTCCAGAATTCCTTCTTTCCCGGCTTGTCAAGCTGATTGTACAGCTCTAACACTGCCCGCGCCTGCGCTACGTCTATAGGGTGCTCATCTACGCGTGATGCTGCCGACAGGGCTGCCTGCAGTTCTCTGTATTCACGCTCATACTTTTCGCGGCTAATCAGGTCTGCTATATAAATGTCCGTAAGCTTATCCATTTTACGCTTGATGGCGGCTGTATCAATGGGCGCTTGCCGTCTTGCATGCAACTCCGCATTGTACTCTTCTACTCGTATTAGAAAATGATCCAGTAGATAACGTTCCACTTTTTCCTCACGGATGTGAGAAGCAAAGTTACAGTCCCCTACGGATAAGCGGCGAGCGCAACGGTAATAATAATAATCCTTACACACATATGCGTTCATCCGATAACCGCAACAGCCACACACCAACAGGCCGCTGAAAAGATAGACCCTGCCGGTCTGCGCGTTGCGCTGAGATCTTGTATTGAGAATCTCCTGCGCTACATCGAATACCTCCGCGTCTATAACGAGCCCGCGGTATTTTTTATTGCACAGCAGTTTGCGAAAGGTTGTAGTATCACGGAGAACGTTGTATTTCTGCGCCATATATCTTTGAGCGGCATAGATGGAGCGCACGGCAATAAACTCCCTGAAAATATCTCGCATCATGCTGGCCCCTGGTTCCACCGCTTCGAGGTGTTTGTCTGCCGTGATGGCTATACCGGGCGGCACGGATCCACTGCAAACTTCGCCTCGCGCCCTCTTGGCGTCAAATACCGCCTTTATACGTTCGGTGGCTCGCTGCGCCTCGTTCTGGTTCACGGATAACATGATATTTACCTTAAACTCGCCGCTTGGCGTTTCTGTCTCGTAGTCCTCCAGTATAGCTCGCCACGGCACCTTGTGCTTGTCAAGCACGTCCTGCGCCTTGTAGTACTCTTTTACTTTGCGGCTCCAACGGTCAAGTTTGGTAAAGAGAACTATATCAACTTTACCTGCCTGCACATCGGCCAAAAGCCGCTGCAACGCTGGGCGCTTGCTTATAGGCTTCTGGCCGGACACCCCTGCGTCTGTGTAGTGACCGACGATAAGCATGCTGCGCTCTTTGGCGTATGCTTCGAGCGCTTCTTTTTGCGCTTCCAGCGATAAGCCGTGCATTTTCTGCTCCTCGGTGGAAACGCGTTCATATAATGCGGCTCGCATGGTTTACAATATCCTCTATATATGATAGAATCGGAGGCGGAGAAGCATCCACCTCTGATCCCCCTTGCGCTGCACCAACAGCCGGGGGATTTTTTACCTTAAACCCCTGCCCTTAGGCATATATTCACGCCATCCGGCGCAGGTACTGTCCACATATTCTGCAAATGTGTCACTGTCACAATACATTTCAAAAAAATCATAAAAAAATTCGGTTCGTTCTTCGGTATCGTTAAAAATCGCACGTCTATAATCTTCTTGGCCTTGCTCATACCCTTCATACCATCCACCAGACTGCGCGTCTCCATCAAAGCAAAACTCCTCAACTGCTGACTCGTATCCATCGTTCTTGCCTTCGGAATATCCGACATTGTATCCTTTGTCGTATTGGACGCTTGCTTCCGTACTTGCTCGTTCCTCCGCAGCTCTGGCCGCCTTCTTGTCTATTATATAATCATCTTCAAAAGGACCGTCGACGCAAGCTGCAACCAAATATAATATAAATCCTACGGCAAGGATTATCTCCATCACCTTACCAGACTTGTTATTCGCCATACCTCTTACAACCTCCCATCTAAAAACCCGCTTCTCATCAGTCCCGTTATCCACCCTTTATCGAGGTGCATCATATCATATACCAGCATTCCTATGACCGCCGCCATAACAATAAAAGTAAATACTGCTATTATCATTATCGTGCGTTCCAGCTTCTTTATCTTCCGTTCCCTGTACTCTAACCCTCTTTCGTATAACTGCGTCAGCGATTCCGGCTCACACACCTTATCCTCGTCCAGATCGTTCAGGCTCCCGCCCATGGCCTTCACCAGTTTGCAGACCGTATCAAACCCGGGATTTTCCGTTAAGCCCTGAAGCACGCGGTTTACCGTGGCAACGGGCACACTACTTTTGTCCGCTATCTGCTGCGCCGTCATATTACTTGCGTCCTTCATGGCGCGTAAATGTTCATATAACAACAAATAGTATCACCTTCTTCATTTATGTGTGGCGAAAAAACAAGAATGTTAGCGAATCACCTATTATGAGTATTTGATTTGAGCGGCAAAGTTGCTATTATCAATTCAGGACGGTTCACAAGATGCTTCTCCACCGTCTTAGGCGGAGGTGAGCGGCTCCCGCTCCCTCTGCCGGTTAAAGGCAAATCCGAGGCACGATTTGTGCAACATTGTTGAGCGCAGTCCCCCTTATGGTACTTTCATACAAATTCCCCCTTTCTTTTTGAATCTAACGTGTTATTATCAAAACAGAACAAATGTTTGGAGGTAGAAAGATGACTGAACATGAAAAAGAACGAGCTTTTATTGAAGCTTTAAAAGACCCCGAAAAATTCAAAGCTATTTTTGCGATAATACAAAGTGATCGACGAGAACGCGGGCTTCCTGAGATAATTCTCTGTAAGCCAGTATAAGCTTATACTCGTTTTCGGACACAAGCCTATGAAGGTTCTCGACCTCTTGACGCCCATACAGGTAATCCATATCAACGTTGTATATGTCGGCTATCGTTTCGAGCAATTCATCATCAGGACGACGCTCATCGCGCTCGACCATGGAGATTGTGCTTCTTGACACTCCGACAAGTTTCGCTAATTCATCCTGAGTATGGCCATGCTCTTTTCTCAAACGCTTAATTCGGCTACCAAATAAAGCCATTCAAATCACCTCGACACCACTATAACACAGAGAGTGACAAATGTAAATAAAAAATGTTACAAATAGTGTTGACACGCTTAGTGTCATGGTGCTATACTTAAAACACAGAAAAGAATGGGAGGTGAAAATCATGCCCACGCGAGAAGAGATAGGACGTAGGTTGCGCGAATGCCGCAAGACAAAAGGTATAAGTAGCGAAAAAGCAGCTATTGAAATGGGGCTTACTGCATCGTCCTTGCGAAAATATGAGAGTGGCGAAAGAACGCCTCGTGATGAAGTCAAAATCACAATCGCTGATTATTATGGTACGAGTGTACAGGCAATTTTTTTTGATGTAGCATGACACTATGCGTGTCAAAAAGCGAACAGACAACATGGACGGTGAGCGGCACCATTGCAAACTAACGCCTTTTGCGCTTGTTGGCGTCTTTGATGAATGCAGAACATATAGGCGCAATCACCACGAATAAAATGGCGGCAGCCTCTACACCTTCCTTGAAGGTTTTCCATGCTTTCTTTAACCAGGGCTCTTCTGCGGCAGGCTCTGTTATATCGCTCGTGTCGTAATAAGAGTAATAAGGTGTCGGTGCCGGCGTTATTTTAACGGTTGGTTTTGGAGTAGGTTGAACGGTTACGGACGGCATCGAACGTGAGGACGACGAGCTGCTTTCCGAGGGAGCATCATCATAAGGGCAAATCCCATCAGGATGATAATGCGCTCTATGGCCGTGGTGATAGTGGTAATCACCGTTTGAGTGATCATAATGACCGCCGTTTGCGTCTGTACGACCTGAATGTGAAAAAACAGGGGAGAAGGAAATAAGAAGAAGGAACACCAATAAAAAAGCGGAGAAACGTTTCAACAAAATCACTCCCTTTGACAGTGAACTAACGACAGCATAGGACTGCCACCTAAAAGATATTTAGACCATTATACCACGGATCGCCGAATAAACATATTACGACAAAACGCGGAAGGAGGCCCAATATGAGTGAGATCAGCAAGGAACAGGCGTACAAGATGCTTGAGATTCTGGCCGAGATATATGGGCGCCAACATAACTGCGAGGTCGTAATAGTCAAAAAAGAAACCCCCAAAACTGCTTCGAGATAAGGGTGGGAGCGGGCAATGCCAAAACGCTAACCCCTGGGCCTGAACGGGACAGGCCTAAAGCTTCATTGTGAATCTCCTTTTCAGTGATATTGAGGATGCCGAAATAACGCCCGCTCCTGCCCTTATCCCGAAGTTTACCCCATCAGGAGGTGATGCCCTTGAGCACCTGCGGCTGATAATCACACGCTCCAAATAACCACGCACGTTAGCAACTCGACCGGGCGAGTATAAACAGGATTCAGGCCCGGTGCGTCCGGGAAGGAGGGCATTTGCCGATGGCCCAAGCTCCCGGGGTATCAGACAGAACAGGAGGACAAGCCCATGCTGTTGGTACGCGATGTAATATCACGTATAACCCTGATGAACTCCCAGCGGGTGCGGCTGTATGAGTCCCCCTTCGGGCGCATGGTACTGGACCTTGCCCCGGGGGAGAACACCGTCCGCCGGCGGAACGATACCGTAGGCCCGCTGCTGGATGCGGAGGTAATCGGTATCGAAGGCAACAGCAGCAGTATCAACCTGTATGTAAGGACGGAACACATCAGCAAAAAGGCGGGGAGGAAACGCATATGACCCTTGAATTGGCAATGGAATATCTGAAAGTGGCTCTGCTGCTGGCGGCATACCCCATGGGCATGTGCCTGATGTTCTGCGCCTTTGAATTTTTAAGCGAACATTCCCGTGGCTTTCGGTGCTTCCTGCGCTGGATCGCCAGGGTGATGAATATATGAAAAAAGAGGGCTGCAACATGGAAGAAAAACCCAATATAGCCGGCGGCGAGACCGGCATATGCCGCTTTTGCGGGCAGATGGTGAATGTACAGTGGCTGCGCGGCTTCGAAAACCATAAGGACAGGGATGCTGATTATTTGGCCTCACGGTTCTGTGGTTGCCTGGACAGCAAGAAGTATGCGGAAGCTGAACAGCGGCGGGAGGATGCGGCGGCAATGCGGAAGATAACGCTTGAAAACGCGCGAGAGATAATTGACGCGCTGTTTGGGCCGCCGGCGAAAGAGTCAGGGCTTGCGGTGATGAATGAAAATGTGCGCGATTATGTGTACGAGGCGGCTGCACTGGTATATGACGGCGATGCGAACCACATAACCGTGGATGACAGCGACGGCATAACCGCCAAGATAAAGCTCACCAGCAAGGGGCAGCTCCGGATAACCCGGAGCCAGAACTTTAACGTGAGCCAAGAAACTTAAAGTGAAATAAAGGAGGTAAGGCATATGAACGCTATACAGGAAGCGATCATCAAAATTAACACCGAGATGCAGGCAAAGCCCGACGACCTGTACCTTGAAGCAATAGGGCAGCATGTTATAGACCGCTGCGGCAACGTAGCGGCGGCAGAAGCGGTGCTCAAAAAAGACAGGACCCTCAAGGACGCTATGGACAAGGTAATGGAGACTGCCAAAGCGCGCAAGCAGGGCAGTGTTGCCGTAATGCGAGATGATGAGGTGTATGCCATTGTGGACAGGTATTTCGGCATAGACAGCATGGAGCCCGTCACCCCGCTACCGGCTTCGGAGCCGCAGAGCCGTAAGATAGTCAACGTAGATTTCGGCGACTTCTTCTAAAGGAGACGCCATGCTCAAGATACCAAAGCAAATCAGGAAGATGCCGTGGCCAGAGCCATATGAAAACAAGAATGCGCTGTTAAACGTGCGCGTCATCGTTAATACGCCGGTTGTGGATCATGAAAGGCTGCTGGTGGTGACGCTGCAGCGGAATATCGAGCAGCGGTGCTGGCGGCAGATAAAGGAAGAAATGGTGCGGATGGTCTGCTCTAAGAAGCGGCAGGACTGCGTGGCATATATGAAAATATCCGGCCGTCCCGTCCGCTCGGCGGCAATACGGGAGAACACCGCAATAAACCTGACAACCTGCTATCCCGATATATCTGAGCGGGAGGAAAAGCTGCTGGCCTCGTGGCTGGGCGACAAAGTGACGCAGAATCATTATCTCGATAACCTCGATACATGGATCAGGAAGACCGAGGCTGCAGCGAAGCAGCGGGATATGGAAATGCGTGGCGAACTGCTTGACTGCGACTGGCAGCTTTGTCCGGAAGAACTGCCGGAAGGCTTTATACGCTGGGTGCGCCGGGAGGTCATAGACCGGGACAACACCATCATATATAAGCGTGGCAATACCAGGGGCCTGTGTTATTCCTGCGGCAGAGAGGTAAGAGGAAAGTTCACTCAATACCACCTTACTACATGCCCCAGCTGCGGGGCGAAGGTGGACTGCTTCCTGAAGGGCGGGGCGGCGTGGAGGGCCGAATTTGTGGATAATGTTGCGGCGGCTCAACTCGGCGCGGACGGAAGGACTACATTCATAAGGTTGTGGCATCTAAAGCGTGACCCCTCTGCCAGGTACGACAGGCCGGAGGAATGGCTTCAGGAGGTGGCACGGTACGCTATCCGTGAGCGGCACACCGCCAAGTGGCAGCACGAATATAAGGAAAACTTCTATATGCAGGCCATACGCTTGCCGTTGGGAGAATGGAAACGGTACAGAAATGTATCCGACATATACGATGGCTGTTATAAATTCTACGACGCGAGCCTGCCTGCGGCGGTTGCGGGAACGCATCTCCAGTACGCCACGCCGGAACTGTATTACGAAGCGGCGGATGCCGCCGGGCGGGGCGTGAACATCATTAAGTATTTATTGGACTGGGCCCGCTACCCTGTAATGGAATATCTCATAAAGCGGCGGTTTTACTGGCTGGTAGTTGAAAAGGTAAACGGGGTGAGAAACGGCGAAAGGGATCTGATACGCTGGAAGCGCAATAAGCTGAGCGAATGCTTCCGCTTCCCGCTGCGCCTGTTTCGGCTGATGCAGCCGGGGGAATGGCGCATGACGGATATAGGCCGGGCGGGCGTCCTGTGGCGGTTGTGCCAAAATGGCGCGGTCGCGGAGCGGGACATATCTGAGATGCTGAATCTCGGCATTGACTATGCGGCTATATCCCCCGCAACAAAATATGCCCCGCTGCACCGCATATTGAAATACCTTGCGGAGCAGACCGAGGCGGTGCAGCACGGCCTTGAGCGGCTGTATATGGACTACATAGGCGAGTGCGAGCAGCTGCGCATGGACCTTTCCAGCGAGCAGGTGCTGTTCCCCCGCGACCTGCGGGCGGCCCACGCCGCCACGGCGATGCAGATACGGTATGAGAAAGATAGGATCGCGCAGGAACAATTTGCCCATGCCGTGTACGGGCTGCAAAAATTTGCCTGGGAGAGCGGCGGATACACCATACGCCCGGCGGCCTCCCAGGAGGAATTAATAGCCGAGGGGCAGGCGCTGCACCACTGCGTGGGCGGCTATGCCCTGCGCATGGCGGAGGGCAAAACCGCGATATTTTTCATCCGGCTGGCGGAGGAACCTGACAGGCCCTATTATACCTTGGAGCTGCAGGGCAAAAAACTCATACAGTGCCGGACGAAAAACAACGCGCCCTATACAGAGGATGCGGGTATCGAAGCCTTTGTGAACAGTTGGCTTACCGAAGTGGTAGCCAAGGGCGGGGTAAAGAAGAAAAAGATAGCGTAAGGAGGGCACGATGGAAGAAACAAAAGAGATCATCGACGTTGAATATGAGGAATTGCTCCCGGATAGGCCGCGGGACATCAATACTATAACCACGGAAATACTGCTGTACAAAAACCAGGCGGGCGAGGCCATCCTCGAGATAGGCAAGCGGCTAATAGAGGTCAAGGCCCAGCTGGATCACGGCGAATGGCTGGACTACCTTAAGGAGCGTGTGGACGTATCCGTGCGCACCGCCCAGACCATGATGCAGCTCGCCAAAGAGTATTCCTCAAATGCGCAGACGTTTGCGCTTTTGGGTTCGCAAAAAGCTTTGAAACTGCTGACTTTACCTGCTGCCGAGCGCGAGGAATTTGTAGCTCAAAATGACGTTGCGGATATGTCAGTCCGCCAGCTGGACGAGGCCATAAAAGCGCAGAAGGCGGCGGAGAAGGAGCGGGACTACTGGGAGAACGAGGCCAAGGCAGCCAGGCAGGAGATGGAAGAACAGCTCAGCGAGCAGCAGTGCGTATACGATACCGATATGGCTAAAGCTCAGCAGGAGCTTCACGACGCGGCCGCCAGGGCGGAAAACGCGCTTACGGTGGTGGCGGAGCTTAAGGGCAAACTGCGGGAGCTGGAGGACAAGCCGCGGAGCGCGGACCCGAAGGAGCTGGAAGCGGCCCGGAAGGAGGGGGCGGATAAGGCCCGTGAGGCGGAAGCAAAGAAACTCAGGAAGCAGATAGAAGAAGCGGAGGCCAAGGCGAAGCAGGCCGCCGAAGAAAAGACGGAGGCTATAAGGAAGGCGGAAGCGGAAAGAGCGGCATACGAGCAGACGGCCCAGATAGCGGAGCAGGAGCGGGCCGCGCTTACCAAGCAGGCGGAAGAGCTGAGGCGCCGGCTGGCGATGGCAAACTCGGATATGGCGGTGTTCAAGGTACATTTTGAGAGTATGCAGGACAGCGCTAACAAAATGCTGGAGTGCATAGCGAGGGCGGAGGAATCCGGCGCATCTGAAATAGCGGGAAAGATGCGGGCGGCGGCGCGAAGCTGCTGCCAGGCGGTAATAGCGGGAACGGAGGTGTAGGCCATGCCAATAGTGATAAAGACCCAAATGCGCCGTATCCCAAAGAACTGCCGGGAGTGTCCCTTCTATATAAATAGTATGGACAGCCAATGCGACAAGGCGCTGTGCAGGGCGAAGGGCGGATGGACACCCGGGAAGCGGATAGGTGTGTACGGAGGAAGGCCGAGCTGGTGTCCGCTACGCTGTATATCTGAATCAGATAATAGCGAGGCAGGAGGGGAGATATAACCCATGGAAAGCCGGGAGATATATGACATGCTCCTGCGCAGCATAGGGGAGCACATGGACACGAAAGGCCGGGCCGCTGTCAGCATCAACGGCAGGCCCGCCCTGATAGTAACGATAGACCGGGAAACCGGAGAAATCACTGCCCGCAATGCGATCACCGACACGACCGCCGCCGACGCAGTAATAGATTACCTCAACACTGCCGCCGGGACCAAATACCAAAAAACGCCGAAAAACCGCGGCTATATCAACGCCCGCATTGCAGAGGGCCACACGCCGGAGGACTGCCGCCGGGTGATAGACAGCCGCTGGGCAGCATGGCGGGGGACAAGCATGCAGGAGTATATGCGCCCCTGTACCCTGTTTAACTCGGAAAAATTTGAAGGGTATCTTTCGGCGGCGAAAACCAACATCAAAAAAATCGCTGGCAGTTATTTTATGAGCCACAGCCAGCGCCAATACTCTGCCGCCGAGCTGGCCGGCATAGGCGTTGACCTCATAGGGGATTTAGGGGAGGACTGAAAAATGCCGAAAAAGAAAAAGGAAACGCTGCCCACCTACACCATCCTGATCCGCACACCCGCCGGGACGCAGACTGTTATCGAAACAAACGACATCAAAAAAGCGAAGCGGGCATACGCACAGCACAAGGGAAGCTGCCGCCTCTGCATCGATGGGCGGGAGCTGCGGATACTGGAGGCGGACGAGCTGATGAACGACCACAGCGACGGCGTGATAGAGCAGATATTTATCCCGCGCCGCGCGAAGGAGAAAGAGGATATACATAAATTGAGGCCTGCCCGGTAACACGGGCGGGCGCCACCTTGACCTTTTGCCGGGTGCGGCAATCACCCGGTCCTCCATTGATAGGGTGGCGGCAGGTGCGGCCAACGGGCCAATGACCCGCACCGCAAACCACCGCCCCCGGCAAAGGGCCAAGACCTGATTATTAAAAAAGGAGGCCGCCATGCAGCGGGTACGGCGTGATATATATTCCGGCGTAGTGCTGGAGCGGATCGTATATACCGTAGGCGACAGGGCGCAAAAACCGTACAAACCCCGGCGCCCACGGTTTAAAAATGCCGAGGATCGGGCGAAATTCAACGCCGAAGTGGCCAGCCGTGCCCATACCCGGCTTGTAAACGAGAACTTTACCCCGGCGAGCCTGTACAGCACACTTACCCAGGATGACGAGCACGAGGTACATACGTTTTCGGAGTTTAGGCGCCTCTGCACCAACTTCCGGCGCCGTCTGCTCTACTCCTACCCCGACGCAAAAATAATAATCTACATGGGGCGCGGCAAAAATACCCACCGCATACACGCCCACATGCTGACGGACGGCATACCGGAGGAGGCCATACGCAGACAATGGACGCTGGGCAGCGTCAACCGTTGCGAGCACCTCCGGGCGCATATCCACTATGACGGCATAGACCACGGCCCGGACTATACGGGGCTGGCCAATTACCTTTTTAACCACTGGACGCCGGAGCAGGGCGGGCACCATTACATGGCCACCCGCAACCTCGCCCCATACAGCAAGGACAAAGCAAAACCGATAAAACGCAACTACACGCCGGCAAGGCCGCCGCACACCCCCAAAGGGTATACCCTCGTTGAGAGCCACGCGACCGAGTACGGCTTTACCTATTTCAAATATGTAAAAACGCCGGACAAGAAGCGGCGTTGTTAGCCGGAAAAGTTTAGGCCTTTTGCCGGGGCCTTGTAAATGTGTCGGATTTTACGACGATATCAAAAGGAGGTAAAAACAATTGCTGAAAGATTACACTATGACCCCCAACCGAGCCGGGATGCCCGTATGGCGACCTGCCCAGCCGGTAATAGGCAGGGAGGACGAGCACCAGGCCGCCCTGACCCAATGGGCGCGGATGATGCGGACACAGTATCAGGCACTGCAACTCTACCACCACATACCCAACGGTGGCCTGCGCGATAAGCGCACCGCTGCGCGGCTGATAGGGCAGGGGGTACATTCCGGGGTACCCGATGTATTTATTCCCGCTGCCCGGGGCGGCTACCATGGCATATACATTGAGCTCAAGACCGGCGACAACCGGGCAAGCCAAACGCAAAATGAGTTTATGAGCGGCGCTATGGCCGAGGGCTACTATTGCGCGGTCTGCTACGGCTGGCCGTGTGCTGCGGCGGTGATCGAGAAGTATTTGAAAGGAGACACTGAACTGTGAACAGTAAAAACACAATGAAAATTCTGCGCAGAGCCATCGAGAAATACGGCGAACCCATCCAGACCATAGTCGCCATCGGTTGTGCTGCTGATACCCGCCCGGACAGACAGATCCAGCTTTCACGAGTACGTACTCGGCAAAGCCGAAATTCGCTTCATCCGTGGGCGGCTCAAATTCGAGATTGAGGGCAAGCCCATACATGATCGCGATGGGCGGCCAATGCCGGCGCCGTTCCCAAGCATGGTTGTTATCTGGAAGAAAAACAGCAAATACGAGATTACTGGTCAGGGGAGGAATGAACTTGAAGTATACCATTGATTACGGTTTCGGGGAAGCTACACTGTATACACCGTATGATGGCAAAGAAAGATTTTATGCTCTTGCTGGCACATGCTTTGGAATCAGAAAGAGCATTATGCACTGCGTAATTCTGAGGGCAGAAGAAATTCCTTGTGAAGATTTTGAACGCCTTGAATTTAACGGAGATGTCTATGTTTGGCGCGAAGACGGTGCAAGAAAAATGGTTGCTCCGCTATGGGCGGCTGATAAAGAATGGGATATGGACTATTGCGAAATGGCACGATACAAACCTAAGGAGGACTGACAATGAGTGAAAAAATATATATAGAGCGAGAAGCGGCTAAGGCACGGCTTAGAATGTGGATCACAGATTGCGTATTAGACGGGGACAATGAGGCGGCAGACCGTTTTAGGGACTGTATAGACCTCCTTGACAGTATCCCTGCCGCCGATGTTACCCCGGTGCGGCGCGGGCGATGGATCGAAGAGGATGGCATACAGATTTGCTCGGAATGCGGCGAAGAACATGAATGGGAAGATTACAGAGCACCGTACTGCGATACCTGCGGAGCAAAGATGAACAAGGAGGAAGCGAATGAGTAAAGAGCATATAGACCGCGAAGAAGTGATAAAAATTCTCGAACATTATGACCTGTCGAGCGGATCGACGCTCGGCTGTCATAGCGGTGCAATAGAGTGCGCAATATCCGCGATAGAGATGTTGCCCGCCGCTGATGTTGTCCCTGTGGTGCATGGGCGGTGGATAGGTATTGATAGCTCGTTTTGGAAACCTACGCATAGCGGCGATATTTCTGTTTTTAGAAAAACATACAGATGTTCAGAGTGCAGAAGGAGAACAGCCATAGCAGAAAATTACTGCCCCAGCTGCGGGGCGAAAATGGATAAGGAGGAAAAATGAAACGAGTAATAGCAATAACAATATTAACCCTGCTGACCCTCGCCCTGTGCGGGTGCAGAAAGGCCGAAGCTGGTACTTACAGACTGCGAACGCTGGAAGCGGGTTCATTGTATACGATATATATCGATAATCTCACGGGGATACAATATTTGAAAACATACCAAGGCGGCGTGTGCGTAATGGTAGATGCAGAGGGAAAACCGCTGATATGGGAGGGAGAAAAATGATAACGATCCACAACAACGAAGAGCCGCTGTACAAGCTGGCGAAGGGAATACACGAAAACGCCGTTGCTCACGGCTGGTGGGATGAGGAGAGGAATCTGCTGGAGATTGTCGCCCTTTGCCATAGCGAGCTGTCGGAGGCGGTGGAGGAATACCGCGCAGGCCGCGACATGATTTACCCCGGCGTGGGCGGCAAGCCCGAGGGCATAGCCGTCGAAATGGCCGATTGCCTTAAGGGCAGACCATACAAGCACGGAAAGAAGTGTTAAGATGAATGATAGAGAAAAGCGTTGGAGGGTTCGGGGGCAACTCCGCCGGTGGGGGAACACAGCAAACCTGTGCCGGAGGAAACAGGCCGAAATCGCGGAATATATCGGGCTGATAGATGCCGCTGTTGACACACTGGGCGCACAGATCATTAGCGGAGCGCCGCGTGGGACGGATACGAGCGACCCCACAGCGTGGGCGGCACAAAAGGCGGAGGCACTGCGGGAAGCCTATCGTGGGCGGATAACCGAATTACAAATTGATATATGCACTGCCCTGGATTTGGCGCGGCACATGGACGAGATCGTAACCGAGCTGCCCCCCGACCAACAGGATGTTATCGACAAACGGTATAAGCGCCGCTGGGGGTGGGGCAGGATAGGCGCGAAATTATACATCAGCGATAGGCAAGCACAGCGCGTGGAGGCGGAGGCGGTCACGAGGCTTGCGGAATATATGGATTTTGAGCGGATGGAATAAAAAAGGGGCTGCGTTGAGCGGCCCTTTTTTGCTGCGTTGTATCCTCGGACAACTTGAAATCATATCGGCTGAAAGTCCCCAATCGTCTCCCGAACGACCCCAAGCCGGAAATCATATATCCCCACGCCGTCGCGCTCTCGGCGGTAGACACGGGCGGCGGCGCGAGCCTCGGCGAGGGTGTTAAACTCCCGCTGCTCGTCGTGCCCCTCGTCCCACGTCCATGTAATAACCTGATAACGCATATTGTACCTCCTTAAAATCATACGGCGGGGCGACTTTATGCCGCCACAACCGTTATATTGCGGTAAAAATTAGTGTCGAAATAATCAACCATGCTGTTACTGTCATCGTAGTGGTATGCGTCCAGCACCGCATTTATCCGGTGCAGCTTTGCGCGGAACGCCTCAGTATAGATTTTATTGTCATCAATCCTGTAATGGTTAATGTCGTGACTGCCGGAAACGGCGGAATCATACTCGCGGGCGGCGTGGCTCCTGATTATGCGCCGCTGTTCCTCATTTGAGAGACTGAACAGCTTATCACGGTGAATGCTCTCGCCGTCCTCGGTGTAGAACCAGGCAGTGCCAAGGCCGTATTTGCCAGCGGCATAATCATTGATATATTCACCACGGCCGATGAAGTCAGCGGCAGTGGCCTTGACCTTTATTATCACTTCCTGACCGCCGGAGAACGTTTTGCAGCTTACGGAAACGCCCTTAATACCCTGGGCCTTCAGTTCCTCCCGGATCGCCTTTGAAAGCTCGACCCCGTGCAGGTATTTGCCGGACTTATTGCCATCCCAGCGGGTAGCCCCTAAATAACCATCGGAGATCGTGCCGCCCAGCTCGTTATCATGCTCACCGATGGCCGCTAATATGTCATACTGAGCCGCGAACCCGTACCAGCAACCCTTCTTCGGGTTCCAGCGCATTTTCAGACCGCGCAGAGCGGTTAAAACCTCGGCGGCGGGTTTGCTTTCAAAATATATCTCGTTGCTGTTATATTGTGCGTTCTTCTCGATTTTGTAGCTTGCCATTTTATAACCTCCATTGTTCGGGGTGGTTCCCCTTTCAATGTCTCTATTATATACGTGCGCAAGTATATAATCAACTGAAATATTAAGGGAAAAGCCTTAATAAATAAGATAAATATACTTGCGACAGTATGAACAAAATGTTAGAATATGAGCGGCAGGAGGTGACAACATGGGAACATCAGCAACACGAGCAAAAAACAAATACAACGCAAAAATGTATGAGCGGCTTTTTATTGCCGTAAAAGCGGGCGAAAAAGAAAAAATAAAACAAAGAGCGGAAAAATTAGGAAAAAGCGTCAACGCCTATATAACCGACCTGGTCTATGAGGACATGGAAAAAGAGGGCTGATATAGCCCTCTTATATCATTATCCCAAACTTTGCCGCCAGCAGCTCCCGCCGCGCTTGCGGTATTGGCTTAACTCCGGCGCACCACGAATGCACTGCGGCCTTGCTCACCTCGCAAGCCTCGGCTGCCTGCTCCAACGTCAGGCCACGGGCCTTGAGCTGATCCCGTAAATACTCGCCGTCGCTGAGCACGGGAACGCACCGGCCCTGCATATAGGCAAGCTCCCACATGCCTTGCTGGTTGAGCGGCAGCGCGTGCTCGTCCTCGGTTATATCCTCCGCGCCTTGCAGCGCGTCCCGTATGGCTCTATCGACCTCCGGTGTGAGTTTGCGATTAATAATCATATACCGCAAGCCCTCACCCAGCCCACGGATGGGCCACATATTAGCTGTCTGCACCCGGCAGTGCGCCCCGATGATGTCGGGGAGCTGCGCTGCCATTATACCATACGCCCGTCCCAGGGCCTTAACCGTGTTGTCTGTCATGTGCTCACCTCCGTTAATCCTGCATGACCCAGACGCGATAATCAGTTACGGACATAACAGCCCAGCCGCCGTCAACCTCAACCACAACCTCATCACCACGGCAATTTTCCGCTGCCTCGTCATACGTTTCAAAAGTTATCATTTTTTATATCCTCCTTTGCTATATTTCAAAAGCTAAACCGTGATTATGGTTATACTCTGTTTCCCAATTCGCCAGTTTGCCGCCCGCCTCGCAGCTGAAATCCCGCGTTGCGTGATTCCACGCGGCCACATATTTGTGATGTATGGCTATATACTCTGCCCGGTTCGCAAGGATCATGTCGGCCGGAGTATTCGCCCAGGTGATATATGCCTTTTTAGCGGCCTCAATAGCCTCATCTTCGGTCTGCGGTACATATACCACGATGGTTTTGGTCTCCTTGTTGTAGCTATTAAGCTTGGTTTTGCAGCTCGCATAATTTGTTTTATACTCGCTGTAGCTCATCTCAACTTCGCTGCATCCTTTGGCGGCTTCGACATCTTTCTGGGCCTTATAACAATCGGGGCAAACCGCTTCTGCCTCATACCACTTTACTTTACGCTCACGCTCGGCGGCGGAACCGTAGATGTCAACAGTGTGGGTGTGGCCGCAGGAAAAGGTTATGTCGTACTTCATCGCTTTTTTATCTCCTCTCTTGCTATGTCTGTATTACACATTTTTGTTTTTACCAAACCGTCACGATCTCGTCATAATAGGGATTACTGCGCTCTACGTCGTAATAATCGCCATCATAGTAGCGGGCCTCCAGCAAATCAATACCAGTTAGCCCCTCGGGGTCATCGGTGATCTCGTACTCAACGGGCAAATCCAACTCCCGAGCCGCGCTGAGGGTGTGGTGCTTGTCAGTTTGTATAGCATACTCTACACCGTCGATTATGCCAACATAGGAGCACGGGACGATGATACTTTTAGCACCGGCGGCGGTGAGCTGCTCTATTTTTTCGGCTACTATTTCGGGGTTGATGTAGTGCTGGCTGCTGATGATTGTCATTGTCGTGTGCTCCTCTCTTGGTATGTCTATATTATATACCTGTCAGATTAAAAAGTCAACCAAAAAGATAAACAAACTAAAATAATGAGGCAAAAACTTTTGATGCGGGAACCTAAAACCTGTCGCGAAATGTCGTGATCCATGCGCTATGATTGTAGCATAGAGATGGGCCGCACGAGATGAGCGGCCCGTTGGCTTTATGGGGGTGCCAAAAGAACGATGTACAAATGCAAAAGCTGCGGCGAGGTATTCGCTGCGCCGGTTGAAACGGAGGATTACCAGCTATACGCAGAGCCGTTTGACGCCTGCCCGAAATGCCGGAGCGAGTGGATCACAGAATATGACCCCTGCCCGGTGTGCGGCAAAAATGAGCGCATGGACAGTCTGCCGGTATGCCGGGAGTGCGCTATAAAAGAGTTGGAGGCCATGGAGCGCGAGGGCAAGCTCTTCGGCGGCATTTGCCGCGGGGCGCTGCTGCAACTGCTCAGGGGGCAGATATGAGCGTATACGAGCGCATAGCGGCGGTAATGGCCGATGTTACCTATCTCACGCGGGATTGCGATATGGGCGATTTTTGGACGTTGAGCGACGAGAGGGTAACCAGCGCAGTGAGGGCCAGCCTGATAAAAAATGGCCTGGTGATTATCCCCATAGCTACCGAGACGCAGACCAAGGACACGCCGACCGCCACCATCACATACAGGATACAGGGCATCGACGACGACGGCATAAACGTCTGCATGAGCGGCAGCGGCGAGACGCTGGGGGCCGCCCTCACAAACGCCCACAAATATATGCTGCTGCAGGTTTTTAATATCCCCAACGGCATGGAGCAGATGGGCACGGGTGAGCGACCTAAAACGGGCAGGGGGCGGGCATTGCTCAACGCGCTCAAAAAAATGTGCCCGGACGAGCAGACACTAAACGCCATGAGCGGCAACCTATACGGCCGACCCGTGGCAGAGCTGACCGAGGACGAGCTACAAAAAATGGCAAACGAGATTGACAGATTGAGAGGTGATAGAGCGTGAGGAATAACGAGTATTTTGACGAGATCAAAACCGGCGGCAGGCCGAAAATGGTCATAAACAAGCGCGGCCTGAAATTAGTCACCGACCTGTCTAAAATAATGTGCAGCAACGAGGAGATAGCTACCTCCCTCGGCGTGTGCGTCAATATGCTGACCAACGCCAATAACGCCAAATTATTTAATCAGGCCAAGGCCGCCGGACAAACCAACGCAAAAAAAAGCCTGCGCCGCAAACAGTTTGCCCTCGCGTCAAAAAACGCAAACATGGCGATATTTTTAGGCAAAAATTACCTCGACCAGTGCGATAAACAGGAGATCGAGAGCACCATCAGCGGCGGCGTATCCCTGGGATTTGATGATGATCTCATGGGGTAAATATATCGTTGGGGCTGCCGCCGAACCCTAAACAAATGGAGTTTTTCCGCGCCCGTGGGCGGCACGTTGCGTATGGCGGCGCAAGGGGCGGCGGCAAGAGCTGGGCCATGCGAACCAAATTGATCATGCTGGCGGTCAAATATCCGGGTATACAGATGCTGCTCCTCCGTCGTACTATGCCACAGCTTCGCGAAAACCATATCGTCCCCATGCTGTCCACCCTCAAGGGGATCGCCCAATACAAGAGCCAGGAAAAGGTATTTGAATTTTACAACGGCTCCCGTATCGTGTGCGGCTACTGCGCCGCCGAGATCGACGCGCTCAACTATCAGGGCCAGTCATACGACGTTATAGGTATGGAGGAGGCCACACAGTTTACCGAGCAACAAATGGACTGGATAGTATCCTCTAACCGTCCATCCGGCCCCGGCTACCCGACGCGCATGTATTACACCTGTAACCCCGGCGGAGTAGGCCACGCATGGGTTAAGCGACTGTTTATCGACCGCGACTACCGCAACAGTGAGCGGCCTGAAGACTATGATTTTATCCCTGCAAAGGTATATGACAACTATGTATTGATGGGGCGCGACCCGGATTATGTTCGCAAACTGGAAAATCTGCCTGAAGATATGCGCCGGGCACACCTGGACGGCGATTGGGATTTGTTTGTCGGGCAGTATTTCACGGAGTTTCGACGCGATATACACGTTGTCACACCGTTTGCCATACCCAATTACTGGCAACGGTACAGGGCATTTGACTACGGCTTGGATATGCTGGCCTGTTATTGGGCGGCATTCGACGAGCTGGGCAACTGCTATGTATATAACGAGTATTGCGCCCCTAACCTCATCATCTCCGAGGCGGCGCACCGGATATTGGAGCGCACGCCGGAGGAAAGCAAAATAGAGTGTACATTTGCGCCGCGTGATATGTGGGCTACCAACAGAGCAACAGGTAAATATCAGGCTGAGATATTTGAGGAAAACGGCCTACGGCTAACACCCGTGAGCAACGGGAGAGTGGCAGGATGGCAAAATATAGCGGAGTGGCTGCACCCTGTCCCCAATGGCGTGGGCGGCACACAGCCACGCCTAAAAATATTTAGCAACTGTACGGAGCTGATAAAGGATTTGCCGCTGCTCCAACATGACGACAAAAACCCGAGCGACTGCGCGACAGAGCCCCACGACATAACCCATGCCCCGGACGGATTGCGTTATCTGCTGGACGGCAGACCGCGCCCGGCGGAAATACTCGCCCCGAAGGACGAGGACGAGCCGCTGGAATTTGACGACCAGATAGAGAATTTTATGGATTACGGAGGATAAAATGGAATACCTCATAGGCGCTGTGATAGGCGCTATTTTGTTTTTTGGCGGGTATCTGACCGCCTACAAATTGGCGCCGCGAAAAAAATACGAGCCTGACGATGACCTACAAGTGCAGTACGACGATACCCGCCGCACACGGGCCGACAAAATGAATATGCAGATGTATAACATGCTGAATTATACAGGGAGAGCACAGAATGACGATTACGAAGACTGACCCCCAAAGCGTATGGGAGGAGTACCAGCAGGGCAGGCGATACAAAGAGGCCATAAACCTGTACGAGGACGTGCGACTTAATGAAAATTTCTACCTTGGGCGGCAATGGGAGGGGCTGAACGCTCCCGACCTGCCTAAGCCCGTGCTCAATTTTCTCAAGCGCGTCGTTACCTACGTTATCGCCACCATATCCTCAAACGATATAGCCGTATCCCTATCACCCCACGAGAGCGACCGGGACAAGGAAATGACCGCCAAAGCCGTAAGCAGGCAACTTGAGAAGGTCATTGAAAACATAAAATTTAAAAACGCGCTGCGCCAACGGATACGGGATAGCGCAGTAGACGGCGACGCATGTATGTATTTTAGATTTGACCCCGAAATAGCGACAGGACAGGCCGCACAGGGCGATATAGCGTGTGAGGCTATAGACAACATCAATGTGATATTTGGCAACGCATACAACCGTGATGTGCAGTCACAGCCCTATATCATCATTTGCCAGCGCAAAAAGGTGAAGGAACTGAAACGCGAGGGCAAGGCCGCCGGCATGAGCGACGCAGAAATACAACTGATACAGGCCGACACAGATGCATATCAGCGCGAAAAGGGCGACGATGCAAACCTCTGTACCAAACTGATAAAACTTTGGAAGGAAGAAAACGGCGAAATCTGGTACACGAGCACAACGGAAAAGGCGACGATAAACAAGCCCACCAATACGGGCCTAAAACTCTACCCCGTGGCATGGATGAGCTGGGACGAGGTAAAGAGCAGTTACCACGGGCAAGCACTCCTCACCGGCCTCATCCCCAACCAGATAGAGGTCAACAGATTGTTCGCCTGTTATGTGCGGTCCGTCAGCATGAACGCATTTCCGAAGATCGTCTATGATTCCGACAAAATCAAGAAATGGACAAACAAGGCCGGAGAGGCCATAGCGACAAAGGGCATCGGCGTAGGACGGGTAAACGATTATGTAACAGCCATACGCGGCGGCGATGTATCCTATCAGGTCATGGAGGTCATACAGCAGATCATAACCATGACCCGCGATTTTATGGGCGCCTCTGACGCCGCGCTCGGCAACGTCAAACCCGATAACCACTCCGCCATTATCGCCGTGCAGCAGGCCTCGTCAATGCCGCTGGAAATCCAGCGGATGAACCTATACCAATTTACCGAGGATTGCGTGCGGATAATGATGGATATAATGCGGGCGTATTACGGCGTGCGCATTGTCACGCTGGATGAGGCCGTCCCCGCCATAGAGGACGGCGCCGCGCTTGACACCATGGGCAACCCGACGGGGGAGAGCATTAACAAAATACAGCTCGATTTTTCAAATTTTGACACCATCAACTACGATACAAACGTTGACGTGGGCGCGTCCTCATACTGGTCTGAGCTGATGCAGGTACAGACCATGGATAACCTGTTTGCAAAAGGGATAATTACCAACGCGGTACTGTACCTCGAAAGCATACCGAGCAAATACCTGAAAAACAAGGACAAAATCATAGCCGCCGTTAAGGAGCAGCAGGCCATGATGGCACAGCAGACCGCCATGCCTACGGAGACCCCGCCCGCAGAAATGCCGATAACAGAACCAGCGGCGCAGGAGCTTGTGAACCAGGTTGCCGAAGCACGCAGGGAAATAATGAATCAATCGCGACAATAGGCCTAAAAGGCCTTTTGTTATATAAAAACGCAGAAAGGAAAACACAATGGGAAACAACAATGAAGTATTCGACGGTTCAGATCTGTTTGTAGACGCGGAGGACACCCACGAAGCGGAAGAACAGGCTGCCGCCGATACGGATACACCGGCTGAAGCGGAGGACACCCACGAAGCGGAAAGCCAGGAATCCAATAACGAGGACGCGAAAACCGAGGATGAAAACGAAGAACAGGGACACCCACCTTTCATGACAGTACAATTCCTTGGAAAAGAACGCGGACTCAATCGCGAGGAGGCTATAACCTTCGCACAGAAAGGCCTCGACTATGACCACGTCCGCCAGGAATTGGAGGAATTGAGACCTCTCAGAAAAGAAGCCCAGGAGATCGCCCCCTTTTTACAGGAGGTTGACTATTGGGCTAAAGAGAGCGGGATGAACCGCTCAGAATATCTGAGCTTCCTCCGCGAAAACCGCCAGGCTCAAATGCTCCAGAATGAGATGAGCGGCATCAAGGCCCAGTATCCCGACCTGCCTGACGAGGTAGTAAAGGAGATGGCCGAGCTGAGATGCAAGGGCAAGGAGGCGGAAAATGTCAGGCTGGAAGAGCAGCAAGCGCAGGCGCAAAAGGACGCCGAGCTTGCGCCGTGGCAGAAATTTATCGAGGTTTACGGCATAACCGACCCGGAAAAAATACCGCCCGATGTGATGGCGGACGTGGGGAACGGGCTATCCCCCGTTGAGGCTATGCAAAAGCACGAGATAAACGAGCTTAAAAAACAGCTTGAGGCAGCTAATACCAAAAAACAGATAGAGGAAAAACACGAGGAAAACAAAAAACGCGCAATGCCAAGCGCGGCAACACAGGCCCAGCCGGAAAAGGAGGACAGCTTCCTTGCAGGCATGGGCTTTTAATCTACTGAAAGGAAAAAGTGAATAATGGCTATCAATCTACATGAAAAATACTCCGACAAAATCAAACAGGTCTATACCCACAACTCTTTTGTCGAGGGAAAAACCAACCAGGAATACTCTTTTGTCGGCGTCAAAACCGTCAAAATTCCCAATCTCATTACCCAGGACCTTAACGACTACCAGCGCACCGGCACCAACCGTTACGGCACTCCCAATGAGTTGCAGGACGCTATGCAGGAACTCAGCGTTACTCAGGACAAGTCCTTTGCCATCACCATCGACAAGGGCAATAACGTCGAGCAGCAGATGATGAAGCAGGCAGGCCGCGTCATGGAGGCGGAGATGCGCGAAAAGGTAACGCCCACCTCCGATAAGTACGCCCTCGCTCAGTACGCCGCCAATGCAGGCCATACCATAGCCTATGACGCTGCCGTGGCCAAGAGCAACATAATCTCTAAGCTGCTCGATATAGAGGTCTACTTCGAGGATAACTTTGTACCCACCGACCGCCGCTATGTGTTCGTAAAGAACACGCACATTGCCATGATAAAGCTGTCCAGCGAGTTCCAGTACGCTGATTCCGCCGTAGACAAGCTGCTCATGAAGGGCATCGTGGGCAAGATAGGCACTCTTAACATCGTAGGCGTACCCGCCGCGTATATGCCTGCCAACGTAGAACATATCGCATTCCAGTCCAATTCCGTTATGCTGCCCTTCAAGATCAAGGACAGCCGCATACATCAGGACCCGCCCGGCCTGTCCGGCCACCTGCTGGAGGGCCGCTTCATGTACGACGCATTTGTCATAGGCGCTATCTGCGACGGCGTTGTAGTTGTTGTGGCGAAGGAAAAGAAGTGCGCCAATCCCACCGTGACCAAGGGCACCACAACCGCTATAGCTACTACCACCTCCGACGCGGAGGTCTACTATACCACCGACGGCTCTGATCCCCGCTGGTCTACTACCCGCACCAAGTACAGCGCCGCCATTGCCAATCCCACCGCAGGGACCATCATTAAGGCATACGCGACTTATATTAGCGGCGGTATGTATCCCTCTGATGTAGTCACCCACAAGTGCGTTTAACAAAAACATAGTGGGGCGGGCAACCGCCCCACCTTACCAAGGAGGAACCCATGACCGGACAACAGATATACGAGCTGGCCTCATCATTCCTGTACGAGATAGACGGCGAAGACGAGGATTCAAAAAGATTTGCCGTCGGGTTTATAAATATACTGCTACAGGAGTGCCTTAACTGCGAAAACAGCATGCGGCTTTTCCGGGGGAAAGAAACGCTGGACGAAGCGCCGTACATCAAATCGCTTGCCGAGGAGATACCGTATCAGCCTGAGCTTACCCGCGTTGCCTTTCCGTATGGCGTGGCCTCATGGTTTTTCCAGGAAGCGCTCGACAATTTCCAAGCTGAGAATTACCGCAGCAAGTACCTGTCCGCTGTTAACGAGGCAAGTAAACTCAACAGCGGCATAGCGGAGGATTATTACTCATGCCTGAGTCTGTAACCCCGAAAAAAATAGCGGCGACGAAAACCTACCAGCGCACATACGACAAATTCAGAGGCGTCGATTTCTCTACCGACCCCACACAGGTAGCGGATTTCCGTTCCCCGTATGCCGAAAACCTGATATCCGACCTCGCGGGATTCCCGGAAAAACGCCCCGGCTGGCGGACGCTGCTGACCGTGGCAAACGAAAGGATCAACGGCATATATTACTGCGTATTCAAAAGCGGCGCCACCGCAAGGCTCGTCCACGCCAAAAACAAACTCTACAAATGGAATGACGACGATACCGTTACCCTTGTGTTTACCGGCATGAACGACCAGCGCAGCGCGGCCTTTGCCCATGGCGGCAAACTGTATATGCTCGACGGGCTGAAATACCGCGTGATAACGGAGAACAACGGCACATACACGGTGCAGAACGTAGAGGACACGGCGGCCTTTATCCCGACTACCACCATAGGCGCAGACCCCACGGGCGGCGGCACACACCTGGAAGCGGTCAATATGCTGTCCAACGGGCGTATAAACTCTTTCCATTCCAACGGTAACGATAAGACCTACTATCTCGACACGCAAAACATCACCGCTGTAACAAAGGTGCTCGTGGGCGGCACGCTGAAAACACCTACGACGGACTACACCGTAGACCTTGCCGCCGGAACAGTGACGTTTACCGAAGCCCCGGCAGACAGCAAGGGCGTTGATAATGTGGTTATCCATTTCACCGCTGCGGTAGAGGGATACGCCGACCGCGTGAACAAATGCACCCTGTTTGCTTATTACGGCTACAACAACGATAACCGCGTATTCGTTTCCGGCAACCCGGAATATAAAAATTGGGACTGGCAATCCGGGCTTGACGATCCTACATATTTCCCGGATACGGGATATACGCAGATAGGCTCCGACACGTCCTCCATAATGGGCTACATCAAACAATACGATTCGCTCATGGTGGTCAAGGATGATAACCAGCAGGACGCAGAAGTGTTCCTTCGCACTGCCGAGATGCAGACGGACGGAACGGTGATATTTCCCATCAAACAGGGCATAAAGGGCGTAGGAGCCATATCCAAGTACGCCTTCGATACTCTCAGAGATGACCCGCTCTTCTTGGCAAGGGAGGGAGTTTTTGGCATATCCTCGACCTCCGTACAGTTGGAGCGCAACATACAGGACAGAAGCTATTTTGTTAACACGGAACTGACTAAGGAAAGCGGCCTTGATGAAGCCGTATCCGTAGTATGGAACGGCTATTATATCCTGTGCGTCAACGGAAAGTGCTTCGTGGCTGACAGCCGGCACAGGAGCGCAAAGACGGACGGCGGCGCAAGCTATTCCGAAAGCGGCTCGTATGTGCAGTATGGGTATGAATGGTACTACTGGACAAACATTCCCGCAAGGGTATTTTTTGAGCAGGACGGCAGCCTGTTTTTCGGCACGGCTGACGGCAAGATATGCCGGTTTAACACCGACCGGGGAAAAATGAACAAATATAACGACGACGGGCAGCCTATTACTGCTATCTGGTCTACGCAGATGGACAATTACGGCACCATCACCCGCAGGAAGTCTCTGACGAAAAAGGGGTGCGGAGTGATGATAAAGCCGTATACAAGATCGTCGGTCAAAATACTCGTGGCGACTGACCGCATACATGATACTCAGATACGCTCCAAAGCTATGGACATACTGGATTTCAGCGATATCGACTTTGAACGTATAACCTTTAACACGCTGGACACGCCACAGGTTATCGCGTTCAATAAAAAGGTCAAGAAATTCATCGTCCTACAGATCATCTTTAAAAACGACACGCTCGATGAGGGCTTCGGCATATACGGCGTACAAGTCCAGTACGTCGTGGGCGGCTATGTCAAATAAGGAGGAAATATGCTCGAAACAAACATAAAGAAAGTGGCTACACAGGTTCCTACACCCGTCACGCCCACCACGCCGCAAAGCCCGATAAGCGGCGGCACATACACCGTGGGCGGCAACCATACCGTTGACAACTCCGCGTATGCCGCCGGCACCGATGCAAACGCCATAGCCCTGCAAACCTATGACAAACAGCTTGCTGCATATAAGGCGGCGCTCCAGGCGGGGTATGACGCACAGGCGAATTCGATAGCCGCACAGGCGGCAAAACTGAAGGATCAGTATAACGCCTCCCGGAACGACATATACACCAACTCCCGCCTGTCTGCAATCGGCAATAATGAGCGGCTTGCGGCGCGGGGACTGGCCGGCAACCTCTATGACTATGCCCGCAGCGGGACCAGCGAGAGCAGCAGGATAGCCCAGGACATCGCCATGCGAAAGGCCCTTGCCCAGCAGAACAACGCGGAGATAAGCGCGAACAACGACCTCAGCCTTAAACTGCTCGAAGCGCAGAGGGAAGCTGACGCGAAGTACGCCGAATACGCCGCCAAGAATGAGGAAAGCAAAATACCTTACCTTATGGCCCTCACGAACGCCGCCAACATGAGCAGCGGCGGAGGAGGTGGAGGAGGCGGCGGCTATTATAGAAGCGCTAAGAAGTCCAGCAAGAAATCAGGAAGGAAGAGCGGAAGCAATAAAACGTCTGCGACCACTAAAGGCAATAATATACCGGGCGATCAGAGCACCAGCCGCATTCTGGTAAACCCGAAAACCGGAAAGGAAACCAAAAACAGAATTTCTGGCATGGTCAAATAGGGGTAAAATCGCATGGCAAAGACTCAAGCAGAAGTAAGGGCGGCAAAGGACGCAAAATTAGGCATAAACAGAAATATCCAAACGACAAAAAACACAACGAAATATAACTCTGCACCGAGCAACATCAATGAACAGCGCGACCGTAAAGACGAGGCACTTGGCATTACCCGGCGCGAGGGCAGCACCTGGAATACCGGCAAAACCTACACAAAACCTACAGCGCAGTCCCTGCTCGATCAGTATAACGCTTCGGCCAAGAAACGTATAGAAGAAGCCAATGCGGCCACACAGAAGGCAAAAAAGGAATATGATAATTATATTGCCAAGGAAGGCCGCATATACCAGAAGAACTACGGTGCGCCATCCGACAAGGCCAACGAGCTGCAAAACAAGCTTAATCAGGCCCGTCTCGCCCAACGGGACGCAGAGAACGAGGCGACTATAACACGCCTTGCCCAGACATCTACACTGTACAAGGACAATAAGAACAAGAAGTCTAAGGTGGACATTGGCAGAACGACGGAGCTTTCCACAGGCATACGGGCAAAAGAAGGTAATCTCACATGGGATACTGATACCTATAAAGCCATGACCGACGAAGAGGTATCCGTCTATAACCGCCTCGCCAAGAACGGCAAGGAAAAGGAAGCAGAAGCCTTTCTGAAAGCGATAACCCCTACTCTGAACGCAAGGGTAACGCAAAGCCGCCTTGAATCGGCGCAGAAAACGGCGCAGGACGGCGTAATGGGCGGTGTGGGCGCATCTATCGCATCGTCCCTGCTAAAGCCTGTGACGGCCGCACAGGGCGGAATACAGACGGTATACAACTTCCTGACAGGAAAACCCATAGACACCAACGCCCCCGAATATTATGCCTCCAACCTCGCTAATACCTTGCGCAGTTCCGTAGCCGAAAAGATCGAGAACGGTGTGTACGAATCCACAAAGGGTGACTACACATACGACAGAACCGGTACCCGGCGCATGACTACCGAGGGCGAGGCAAAGAACAACGGCAAGATTGCTTCATTTCTCTACCAGACCGGCATGAGCATGGCGGACATGCTGACCATGACTCCCTTCGGGCCTGTCGGCATGCAGGTAATGATGTCCTCCAACGCCGGCGTAGACACCATGATAGACGCGAAGAACAACGGCGCGACAGATGATCAGGCCATGGCGCTTGGCATTGTATCCGGCGCAGCGGAGGCACTCTTTGAAAAGTTCTCCATAGAAAACCTGTTTCACGGCGGCGTATCTAAAAGTACTATCCTCGCGGCTCTCAAACAGGGCGGAATCGAAGCCTCCGAGGAAATGGCTACCGAGATAACTAACATCCTTGCCAATGAGGCCGTTATGGGAAACCAGTCTGACTTCAAGAAGGCCGTGACTGAGTATAAAGAAATGGGCCTCGACGATAAGGACGCTAAGGCAAAGGCACTTGAGGAAAAGCTGCTCCAGGTGCTTGAAGCGGGCGCAGGCGGATTCCTGAGCGGCTTTGGCATGGGCGCGGCGGCGGATATAATGAACACACGGACCGCAGGGCACAGTGTAATAGACCAGGCTACGGAAACCTATATCAATCAAGGACAAACCCCGGAACAGGCCCGGCAGAGCGCCATAGACTACCTGAAGGGTGAGCTACGCGCTGTCGGTGCGCTTGCGGATGAAAACTCCGTCGCGTATAAGCTGTCGCAGAAGACAGACGATATGTCAACCGGCGATGTCGGCAGGGCCTATATTGCGAATACGGAACAGGCTGAGAATATCGTAACGAACAGGCTTGCAAACACGGCGGACACGGGGTACAATATAAACAGAGGTGAGATAAATGGAGCAGAAAACGGAAATCAAGCTCAAACCGGAGGAAATGCCGGAGTATCAGGACAAACTGTCACAGAGCCTGATTCGAGGATGGCGCAAACAATTTCCGGAATGGACGGACGAGCGGATTATAGAGGAATTGGAAGCCCTGTAAAGGATATCATCCGGCAGCAGGGCGCGACCCCTGTTGATTTAAGGACGGCATCAGACCCGTCCTCTTTTTATGCCGCAATATCCGAGGCAAAGCAAGGTAATCCGCATGGCGCGTTCGTAACGGCGCACGATGTTTCGGAGTATGGCGATATGAAGATGTTCCTGGGCGATGATAACGGTGTCGGCGTAGCGGTGACAAAAGACGGCGACATTGTATCTGTATTCAAAAATCCCAATATATCAAAGTCGCGCAATGCGGTATCCTCCATATTACTTACCGCCATCGACAACGGCGGTGTAAAGCTGGATAACTATAATGGTGGTCTTTCACAAATGTACCTTAACCACGGCTTTATCCCCGTGGCGCGAACCGCATTTGTAGATGAATACGCTCCATCCGACTGGAATTATGAACGCGACGGCAGGCCGGACATCATCTTCTGGGCGCATAACGGAGATAACGCCGACCTTACCGCCCGGAACATAGGCACACAGGAAATGCCCGACCTTACCGCTCTCCCCCTTATGGAGTATGACGAGGCGGCGAAATACCGCGATAGCCTCATTCCATCCAAACGCCTTGAGCGGCTCGAACAGCGGCTTAGTGAGCAGCCCATGGTCCTTTCCCGTGAAGGCATAGACATTCAGAACCAGATAAACGAGATCAAAGCGCAGCAACAGACCGTTGCCGATATTGCAAACGATACATCGAGGGCACAGCAGCAGGCCGACCTATCCGAAAAGGAACTTGACTTTGCGAAGAAACTGAGCCAGGCCGCACAGAACCTCAACATGGCCAACGCCGAGACCAAGGCTTTAGGGCGCGAATACTATACGCATTCAGAGGAAATGCCCTCCTTGCAGGACATTCAAAAGAAAAATATAGAGGACTTTACCAGCGAGGATTTCAGCGTACTGGCAAAGAACCTGCTCGGCAGCGGCAAGCAACGCCTTTATACCAAAGAACCTTCCCGCGTATTCGATACGGTAGCCGGCAATAATAAGGCCCTGCGCAATACGCTGTATAACCTGTTCGAAAAGCCTTTTAAC